>Ga0102924_1002590_pt1 | contig 19596 bp, 15 predicted proteins | sample PaiPotPPM11metaG_FD_80116 | JGI IMG/M metagenome (GOLD analysis project Ga0102924, IMG submission 80116) | Iron sulfur acid spring bacterial and archeal communities from Banff, Canada, to study Microbial Dark Matter (Phase II) - Paint Pots PPM... ...
CGTCAGTTTCGCCGGTTCCGGCAACTGGAGTTCTGCGACTTTGACGTTTACGGCGCCATCGTCGGCGGTTCGCTTAGTCGTCGAGCCGCAGAGTTCAGCGACCGGCATCTTCTGGTTCGACGACATCAGCCTCATCCGTTCGTAAACCGAAGGCGCGTCCACGACGAGTGCTTTTTGCACTGCGTTTGCTGTGCGAGCGGCTGAAGGTATTGTCGGCCTATTAGCGGAAGCAGCACAAGCCAATGAGACGGATTCGGCCCACGGTCACGCATATCATCCCGGATCATCGTGCGGCTCTCGATCAGCTCTGGCGGCTGTCGAGGCAGGCTTGGCATTAAAGACAACAAGTTCATGGGATTCTTCACCGAACTCCGAATCACGCGCACGTCGAGAGTCTGCAGGCTCTTCCGTAGCAATTGACCTATTGCTTGCACGGGTCATCAACATTCTGGCCCGTCCTAAAACGCGCCTGCTAGGATAATAGACCAAGACGGCGACTGTAGTGATTAGCAAAATCAACCAGACCCTACCAAGAAGGGACTGGAAGAGTCTGTCAGGAAGATAGCCGAGCGCAGCCTGTGTCCCAGGTGGCGCTTGAACGAGCCACAAGTCGCCAAACCCGTCTGCGGCGGGGGTTAGGAGTTGCGACTTCGCTCCTTCAATGGACCACCATCGGTCCGTACCCTTGCGCGAGAAGGCCCATTGGGACTGCGGCACATCACAGGCTGAATTAGGACACGTCACCCCGGTCTGGTCTTGGGAAATGACCACATCCGACGGCGCTGGCGCGACGGATCCGACCAAGTTCGAGATCAGTATTTCGGCTTTGTGACTGAGAGGACCGTCCAGGTAAATATATGCGTATAGGTCATGAATTCCCACGGGCACGTCAAAGGTCAGCGCCGTGGTCCTCCAGGTGGGTGCGGTTGGCAAGGTCGCGTCCCCAAGCAATCTGATGCCATCACCGATGACTGCGAGTCGCGCTGCGGCGTTTGTGAGCATTTGGCTCTCGACACTAAGGGAATAGTGGCCTCTGGAAACCAGAGTCAGAGGAATTGGAAGTCCGGCTTGATCACGCTTCGCCCAAAGCCTTACAACTGGCTGGCCGTTTGCTGCCCCTTGAATGACCGCGCCGATTTCGGCCTGGGCCAAGGTTAGTTTCTGTGAGTTTCTGGTGTCCTGAACCTGGGAGACTACGCTAGACAATTCAGCCTTGATGGCGAGAGGCGGCTGCTGGGGAAGGCCAGCTGGCCCGCCATGTACAGGCTCTAACGCAACTAACTTGAGGGTGAAGACTACTTGAGGGTGTAGCTCAACGAGCGTCCCTTGTAGATTTCTGATCAACAATTGGGAAACTCGAGTCGGCGCCTCGCCACGAACGTATATGTAGAGGTACGCATCGCGCGCCTCCGTCGGTGCCAAGAATGAAATTTGAGTATGACGCCAGACCTTATCTGTAGGAAGCGCCTGCTCCAGAATGCGTTTCCCGCCGGACACGACCGCGACTCGAGCTTGTGATCCAGTCAGATTCAGGGTATCAACGGAGGCAGCGAATGTCGCTCCGTTGACAAATGGCAAGGATATAGGCAATCCCGCTTCATCCCGAGCAGCTGTGAGCGCAACCGCCGGCCCGTACTCGGTGTTGACGACCGGCGATGCTATGCCGGCCTCCCGCAGGGAGAGTCCGTCAACGTTCGCCGTATCTTGCACCTTGGTCGAAGAACCGAGGAGGTCGCTCGGCCTGATCAGGGCAAGCATCTTGGCGCCAATTATCCTGTCCAATGGCCCATCCACTGCCACGGTTCCCGCTGGTTGGGGAGCGACGGCACCGTCTTCAAATGCGAACGCCGAACCGTTTACTTCGGCCTTGTAAACCGCTCGCATGGGTTGGAGAGCCGCCCCGTCCCCCAGAAAGACTGGCTCTTTGACGACCAGCTGCGACCCTAGGCGTGTTACTTCAAGATCTCTCTTGGTGAGATGGACAATCGCGTGAGCCGGTCCCGCCAGGCCAGCGATAACTCGATCGGTGGCGGATGGCAGGGTTGCCAGGTGCGCTTGCCATTCTGCGGAACTGGCTAGGGCCCCTGGATAGACTCCGCCGAAAGAAAGAAACATTGACTTCCCGGTCGCAACTTCAGCTCCGGGCTTACCAGGAACCTTCCAAAGAGCGGCGTCTGCATTTTCCCATTCCAGCCGAGCGCCCAATGCCTGCAGGTTCGATCGCACAAGCCCGCGATCGGTGCTCGTATCCCCCGTCAGATTCTTAAAATCTATTACGAAGCGAACCCCAATCAGATTCATATACTCTCGAGCCAGAATCAGATCGTTGGCAGAGCGGCTGTTGAGGGAATCGGCAAGCGCCTGCACGATCGAGAGAGCCGCAGCATTTGGATCACCTTCTATGTCAAGCACCTGTTTTGGACCGCCAAGGCTAAACGGATTTCTTCCGAAATAGGCCCAGTCTCGACCCCTGACGATGCTTCCAAATGGGACTGTTAGTACCGGTCCGCCACCGTTATTTTCGACATAGGATGCAAGATATTCGGACGTACCAAAGCTCTCGCGAGCTGAACCGAAGGGCCCAAGGTGTCCATCAGCAAATGCTCCAACTCCACCGACTAGCCCACCAAGTAAGAGCAGCGTTGCGCCAATTCTCCAACGGGGGAGCAGGTGTAAAAAACCCACGTACGCGAGTAGGGAAATGACGATCAGGGTGATGTATGAGAGTGCATATCTCTCTCTTAACAGGGCACGCATTGGCCACGGAACGAGAGCTGACCAGGCTCGGTACCCTGGCGCTTGGGCGCCCCACTGATAGTAAACAACCAAAGCTATGCCCCCCAGCACAAGGGCAGCCCGTCTCAGCGACAGACCCATAAGCCCAACGAGGGCAACGGCGACTAACCCGAACGACAGCGGTCGCCAAATTCCCGACCACTGGTGAACAGTCTGCTCAACGAATGCGGGCGTGTAGCCGACCAACCTCAGACTGTTCCAAGGGGATAAGCTAAATGCTTCGTCCGTTCCCGGTAGAAGGTAAGCGCTAAGGTTGAGTTCCGGCCTGTAAACGATTAGCGGGACTATCCAGGGTAGGTGGGGCAGCAGCCCAACAATCCCTGAGCCAACACTGCGCCAAGCCAGTCTCGCGGAATTTAAGAGTAACGCCAGCAGCAACAAGGACACCGGAGCGATTAGGAAGAATTGGATTTGGGCGTACGCGAAGGCCAGAATCAGGCCAGCAATCAGAACTGCGGGCAGCAACTCTTTCCAAGCGAGTAAAATCCAGGCCGCCCAGGGCAATGCGGCGAGAGAAATGAGATAGAGAAAGTGTCCTGCCACTAGCTCGGTAAACGAGTATGCGGAGCATGCGTAAATGACCGATGCAACCACCGATGCTGCGCTCGCGGAGGAGCTTACAGCGCCGGTAGACCTCACCCGAGCCGTATTTCGAAACTTTGCCAGCAGAGTAAACATGCCCGCGGCGGCGATCATCATCGCAGCGACAGGCAGGAGACGAGAGATAAACCAGGCGGGTATCCCTGCGTTAAGACCTCCAACGATTGGTCCGCAGACCAGATACTCGCTCGGATAAAGTACGCGATGCCCCAAATTTGCGGAGGACCACAACGACAGGGAGTTCTCGCAAATCCCGCGGAGCAGACGACTCGAGGCGGGTAACGCGGGATCAACGTACAACTGATACCCACCCGTTCCGAGCAGAAGGCCGCGACAGAGGAAGAGCACAGCCAACTGGGTTCCGAGAAGCCCTACCAATTTGGCGCGCCCACCGCCATCAAGGAGACCGGTATGCGACGCCAGCCACCTGGCTCTGTTGGCTAGTCCCATATTCGCTTGGCGACCTCTCGCGCGATCCGATCCCAGTCATGGGTCTCGGCGAGCCTCCGGCCCTTCTCTCGGTAGCTGTTATAGAAGTCCTCATCCACCAGCAGGCGGACGACCGTGTCGGCAAAAGCTAAGGTGTCTCCCATGGGAACCATAAGCATTGCTGAACCAAAGGCTTCCTTGGAGCTTGGCAAGTCGTAACCAACCGCAGGCATACCTGCTGCCATGGCTTCGATAACAACGTGGCCCCAACTCTCATGGTGACTAGGAAACAGAAATACCCTCCCTTGGTTGAGAGTTGCGTACTTTTGCTCGCCTTGCAGGACTCCAAGTTGAGAAATGGATAGGTCTGCTTGACGCGATAGCTCCGTCTTGAAGCGGGATGCTGCTGGCCCGGTTCCATCGCCTATAACAGCGAGGCGAGCCGCTGGCAGCCTGCGTTGCACGTTGCGCCAGATTTGAAGCAAATCGTCCAGGCCCTTCTGCTCATGGAACCGACCGAGGAAAATGGCGTCGTAGCCGGCCTTGTCGGCGACAGCTGAGCCACCGGCAACTTTCACGTCCACCCCGTAGCCCGCAACCAGAATGCGCTTAGGGTCGAATCCCCTCCTTTGAGCGGTTTCAGCCATTAGTCTGGTCGGTACGATCAAAAGACGGCTCCATCTACGCGCAGCAGCCAAGGTTAGCGATTGACTGATGTAACTCAGCGCGATCCGGGCAGCCGAAGCGCGACGGCCCGCCGAGCCGGACTCAACAGCTTTTGTCACCCCGGAATGCTCGACGAGATCGCCCTTCCGTCCGTAATAGCCGATGCGTGGGGGTGGTATGTCAAGCTGCCATGACTGTATCCATGTCGCACCCGATGCCCTCGCAGCTAGGGCAATCGACAGATCGGGCACGAAAGGGCTTGACGAGATAACAATTTTCGGCCGGTGCCCTAGCCGTCTGACCAGCCTACGCGCCATTCTTGGTCCTTTAAGCGACCTGACGAAATACCTGTAGGCGATCGACCGGGACCGCATCTTCTTATCGACAAGCACTACCGTTATGCCGTCGATTCCCATTGCTCGCATTTGCAACAAGCCGTCAGCGCTGGTGAGAATCGTTATTGCTGACGAACCTGACAGCCGACGGGCCAGCTCAAACATTAGAACGTCGCCGCCGCTCGGGACCGAGCCAACAACTGCCGACATGAGGATCAAAGCAGATCTTTCGGTCGGAGCACCTACGCGGCGGGTATCCGGGGCGAAAGGTTTTAATTCCATCTCCGGTCGGCGTCTAACGCCTGCCATCAACTTCAATCGTTTGCCCGACGCTGTTTAGCAATCAGGCGCCCGACGATTCCAGCGACAGCGTCGGTTGTCTTCAGAATGAAGAATCCCGGGACAGCGAGCGGGTCCGTACGCAAACCAAGGAGCGTACCGTAGAGAATCCGTCGGCCCAAGCCACGTAGAAGCGCCAAGCGACCGTACTTCGCCTCGAATGCGGGCAAGGAACTCCCGTACCGGTACTTCTTCCGAGCAATATGAGTCAGTCTAAGGTCGCCCTCATGGTGAAGAACTCCTAGATAACCAATGTGTGAAATTTTCGCGTGGAGCGCCAGAGCCCGTCGGTGGAAGTCAGCATCTTCACCCGCTTCCAACTTCGGATCGTAACCTCCGATCGCAAAGAAGAGATCACGCGTGAAGACCCGCAGTGAGCGTCCGGCCCCTGAGGCTTCAACGCCCATTTTGTCGATGGCTCTAGCGCGCGACCAATATCCGGCTCCAACGGATCGTTCCGCGATCGATGCGCCGTCGCAACATGTTGTTCGGAACTCACCGAGGACCGCCCTCAGTAATCCTGGCTCAACGCACATATCTGAATCCAGGCTGACAATGACCCTACTGCTGGTATTTAGCACCCCCACATTCCGGGATTCAGCCATTCCAGCTGGAGAAACGATTACGGTTGCATTTCGCTCTTGAGCGATCCGCCGGGTGGCGTCTGTGGTGCGAATGTCGTCCACCACCACCAACTCATCGACCGGAACGTCTTGTAATCGGATGCTGTCGAGACAGGCCGCTAGCGTCGCGGCTGAATTAAAAGTCGGGATTATGATCGCGACAGATTCTTCTCGACGGGTCATTGCCGGTCTGGGATCCGCAGCAAACGTCAACTCGACCCGACCTCAAAGACCGTTACACCAAGCCGGTCGCTTGACGCGCTCCTCACGAAACAGCCGTCTCCAGCGTTCCTGCCCGAACAATGGAAGTTATTGAGTTACGCATTACTTCCGTGCTCTTCTCAAAAGAATACTCGGCACTGAGACGAGTCGCCTCCTCCGCGAGCCGCCTATAAAGGGTGCGGTCTTCAGCAAGCATCAGCATTGCCGCTGCCAATTTCTTAGGAGAAGGCTCAACTACCAGGCCGGTCTGGCCATTCAGGACGGAGTCGCGTAATCCCGGAACGTCGTAGACCACTGCGGGAGTGCCGCACGCATTTGCCTCTGTGACCACCAAGCCCCACCCTTCACGCACCGACGCCATCAGCAACGCGTATGCCTCTGCCATGCGGTCGTATTTTTCGCGGGGCGATACCTTGCCACAAAAGTCGACAGACGCATCGAGCCGTAACCTGCGCACGAGGTTTCTTAGTTGATGCACATGGCTGGATGAGCCATCGCCCACCAACCACAGGCGCGCTTCCGGCACATGTCTTTGAAAAATGGCAAAGGCTTGGATAATGTCGCTGACCCGCTTGGATGGCGATAGACGTCCAACATATAGAAAGGTAGGTGGGCCGTTCTTTTCCCGCCCAATCGTGACAACCGGATCAGTACCAACGGGGACAACAGTTATTGGACCGGAGAAACCGATGCGCCTCAGATCGATTTGCGTGGATTTCGATTCAGTGAGCACCGGCACTCGTCGGTATAGCCGCAGGTAGAAGGGCTCGGAAGCGAACCCCAACAGGCTGATGGGGAAAGGGCTTTCGTACCACCATACGTCGCGGGCTAACTGATAGATCAGCATGAAAACCGGAATGTCCGCCCAGAGTGGAGTAAAAAAGGGAATCGTATTGACCTCATCGATGACCAGATCAAAGGTTGATCCGAGTCTTCGGAAATAACGACGAAAAGCGTGGAGATGAACGGTCCATTGACGTCCGGCACGTACGAGGTGCACGCCGTCCATGTCTTCCTCCGGTTTGGCTCCAGGAAAGGCGGCACTGAACCACTCGACCTGGTCCCCGCCAGCCACTAACCGCCTGGCTATCTCATAAGTAAGAAATTCCGCGCCGCCCGCACGGGGATTTCTTGGACACCGCCAGTTGAGAATGAGGATGCGCACAGCTGGGAACTAGTGGGCGGCCGCCGCTCCTCCTTCTCGGAGCATCACAGCGCGTTGCTCGGCGTAGAACCGCAAGATATGGAGGCGGTAGAAGATCGCCGCCGTATCCCAGAGAACGCGACAAGTCGCTTTTATATCGGCAGTGCTTTCGAACTTGTAATCGAGATGGACCGGAGCTTCCATTATCTTCGTGTAACCGAGGTAGCGGGCAACAACCAGAAGCTCAAGGTCGAAGGCAAAGCGCTTGATAGCTAGCATAGGCACGACTTCTTCGAGCACAATTCGACGGAAGAGCTTTAGCCCGGTCTGGGTATCACGGACCTTAATCCTGAATAGCGTACGGATCAGCACCTGATACATCAAGCTCTGGAAGCGCCGGAACGGCGGGTACCGGACATTGGACATCGGATGGCGCTTGGATCCTACGACCGCGTCGCAGTCGAAACTCTCCATCACCGCGATGAAGCCCTTAATGTACCGAGGGTCAAGCTCCATATCGGCGTCGATGAAGGTGACCAACTCACCGCTCGAGTGGGCAACGCCGCACCGCAGCGCGTAGCCTTTGCCCATGTTCCGGTTGTATTCGATGACCTTGATGTGCGGCGAGACCACCCTCTCCGCCTCGCGCGCGGTCTCGTCGGTATTGCCATCAGACACGACGATCACCTCATACGTTCGGCCAAGTGCCTCGAGCTCACTTAGGAGCTTGCCAAGGTTCTTCTGGATGTGACGGCCCTCCCGGTAGGCCGGCACAATGACCGACACCTTAATGCCGGGCGAGGAGACCCGATCAGCACGCGGCACAATCACACGCTCGGGCAATTCCTCGAGCAGCCGGACACTCATGCGTGCGCCTCCACAATGGCGAGGATGGCCAGAGGATCGGTGGAATCGCGGCTCATCGGCCGACTGAGCAAGAGGATGGTCAGTCCGACTACCAGGCCAACCATGGATAACGTGACAATCCACACTACCTGCAAGAGGCTGTGATGGAAGGCCATGATGAGGACAGGCTCGGCCACGGTGATGGGTAGAAGCACCGAAAGGAATGCTGCACGAGCACGAGACTGATGGGTGGCGATCAAGACCGAGGCCGCGCCAAGAAGCGTCATCGCGATTGCATACAAGGGCAGGATGGTGGCGCCCCCCGCATACGCTAAGCCGGCGAAGGCAGTCAGGACTGGCCGAGCGACCAAGCCCAACACGGCAATTCCGCTAATCCCGCCGAACGCGACAATGCCGAGTGAGAGGCCAACGATCCGCGAGCCGCTACCTCCCTGGCTCTCGTGGTAGATCACCTTCGGGAATAGGACCGCGGCAACGCCGGCAGCGCCCCAGAAGATCGCGCGGCCTAGGGCAGCTACCGCCGAGTACTCGCCCGCCACGCGACCGCTGAAGAAGTGCTTGACGAGGAGAACGTCGGCGCTCAGCAAGACCGCTAGCGCCAGTGTGCTGGGAAGGATCAGCGCCAGATAGCGAAGGGCCGGACGAAGCCATGGCTGAGTGAAGCGGATTGCCAGCCGTCGCCGGACAAGCCAGAAGGTGATGCCGTACGAGATCGTGGCCGCTACCGCCAGCCCAAGCACCACACCAACCGGGCCTAGCGCGAACCCGAGGGCTATCGCGGCAACAAGCTTCAGACCGGCTGCACCGACATTGAGCGACGAGAAAGAGAGAAATCGTTGCTGGCCCTGAAGCTCGCCCATGAGCAGTGGTAGGGCGAGGGCCACGGGCATGCCCGCTGCTACGGCCACGACGAACTCGGCCGGGACGCTAAAGAACGCACCGATCAACGGCGAGCCGAAAGCGAAGAGGACGCCGAGGGCGACGCCGGCGACCACCAAGGTACGGTTGCCCGAGCGAAGAAGTGCTGCGCTTGCGGCGCTGTGGCTGGCCGCTCGATCGCGGCTTGTTTCTCGGGCCATCAGCAGCGTCAGCGCCGACGCCGGAAGCCCGACCAATGTCAGCAGTGTCATGGCCGCAAAGACGGCCGCATAGTCGGTCGGACGCAGACCGTGACTCACCGCGATCTGAAAGGCGAACCCCAGACCACCAGCCAGAATCGTTCCGCCGGCCACGAGCACGTTGTGGCTAATGAGCCGCTCTTCGCTCAATAACGGCAAAGGCTTAGGCTGTGCCAACGTAAGACTCCAAGCACGCGGAAATTACCTGCGGGCGATCCTGTTGGCCGCTCTCATCGCCGGACCGTGGCTGCTTCCCGGATATCTGTTTGGCACGGACTGGCCGGGACCGCGCCACTTCAGGGTGCCGACGGACTTCTCGAGCGACGCCGTCTTCAACTTGCTGCTGTTGGTGGTGAGCGCCGTAGTCTCGGCCGAGATCACCACGAAGCTGGTCATCCTGGTCGCTCTGGTTGCGGCCGGCCTGGGGGCCTTCCGGGGTCTGCCGATCGGTGGATTCATCCCACGAGCGATTGCCAGCTTGATTTACGTTGTCAACCCCTTCGTCTACGGACGTATCCACTATGGGCAGCTGCCGTTGATAGCGGCCTACGCCTTGCTGCCGTGGATCGCAGCCCGCCTGCTGTCCCTGATGCGAGAGCCCGGCTGGCAACATGCACTGATCCTGGGCGCTGAACTCACCGCCCTCGGAATCCTGGACCTGCACCTGCTGGTTCCGGCAGGACTCTTGCTGATCGCTGCTACGGTCGCCTTCGGTGGGGCGCGTCTGGGCGATCGACGATATATCACTGACCTGGGTCGGAACGTCCGGCTGGCGCTTGCCATCACCATCGTCGCAAGTTCGTACTGGCTGATTCCATTGCTGTCCGGCTCGAACTCCGAAGGACAGGCGGTCATGAACGTTGGTCCGGCGGATCTTGCCGCCTACAGCGCCTCGGCGGACCCAAATCTCGGCCTGGTTCCGAACCTGCTCGGCCTGTATGGGTTCTGGGCCGAAGACACAGGAAGGTTCACCTCGATGAAGGAATTCGTTCCGCTGTGGCCAGTCGTCTTGCTGATCCTGATCGCCCTCGCCACTCTCGGCGCTAAAGCAGCGATCCAAAAGGCCCCCACCCTGGCCTCCCCCAGAGGGGGAGGGACATTCTTGCGCCTCTGGGTGCTGGCGCTGCTCGGAGCCGGCGCGATCACGCTCATCCTCGAGATGGGGGTCGCCAATCCGGTAACGGAGCCGATCGTGCGCCTGCTGGATACGATCTTCCCGCTGTATCGCGGCATGCGCGACGCCGGCAAATGGGCGGCGCTGATCGCTTTGATCTACTCGCAGCTCGTCCCCCTGGGCGCGATCGTCCTGCTCCGCTGGGTGAAAGAGCACGGCCACCCTTACGCTTCCCGGCCGGGGGAGGGAATTCGGATCGGGCTGGCGACTGGGCTGTTGCTGGCGCTGCCTCTCTATTACGGCAATGGGCTGCTGTTCGGGATGCACGGCGAGGTCCAGCCATCGGCCTATCCGCCCGGTTGGTACCAGGCGGACCAGGTCCTGGCTGCCGATCCACATCCGGGCCGGGCCCTCTTCCTGCCCTGGCATCTCTACCTCGGCCTCGACTTCGTACGGAATACCAACAACGTCGTGGCGTCGCCAGCCCCATCGTTCTTCAGCGTCCCGGTCGTCATCAGCCAGGATCCGGAGATCCCAGGCATCGCGGCACCGGCCACTCCTGACCAGACGGTCATTTCACGTCTGGTGGCAGAGGGGACATCGGGGGATTGGGCCAGGGAGCTCGCGGGACGCAACATTAAATATGTGCTCCTCGCGCGCGAGCTCGATTGGAGTCAGTACCGGTTCCTCGCAGGTCAGCCGGGGTTCGCCCTGGTAGGCGACTACGGCTCGATCGTCGTGTACCGAAACCTGGACTGGTAGTCGATGAACTCACAAACCCTCCTTCCCGTGGGCCCTGAGCGGCGCGTAACAAGCCGCCTGGCTGACTAGCTCAACTGGCGCAGCACCAGCTCGGTGAAGCTCCTCCATTGGTTCACGCCGATGGATACTGGGACAGCAATTACGGTCTTGGTGGCCGGGACGGTCACGGGCCCAGGCTGCGGGTTCGTGGTCCGACCGCCTGAGGGCCCGGCGGGAACCTGACTTTTCACGGCGGGCGCCTGGGCGTTGGTTGCGGGGGCGGCTTGCGCGACGTCCGGGAGGGCGGGAGGCGGCTGAGTCGGGCACACGAAATTGTGCTTGCCGCCATGGTAGCCGTAGCCGAAGCGCCCGCAGTTAGGATTGTCGTGGCTCTTGACCGGGGCCACGTCCACGCCCAGCGCGGGCGCGAAATAGGAAAACGCCAGAACGAGGCCGACCACCGAAGCCGGTATCAGTCGACGAATCCAGATGCCCCTCATGTCCCCTCCCCGGGGAATCGCCGACCCAGGACTACTGTCCGCGCAGTAGAAACGGCAAAGTGCCGTGTAGGAGCGAACCCTACCATCCAGCTGGTAGCGTTGTCAAACGCAACTCCTTGTGGCGGAGAGCCACAAATCGACCAAAACCGCCTGGAACCGGAGATCCTACGTTTCGTCGATGCAACCTCCATCGCTTATTTATTCCATTCGCTCGGCTGAGGCAGCGCTCGCTGGGAACGCTGCATCGATTTCGTCGACTACGGGTTGACGATCAGCAAAGCCGTCAGCCGGGTCGGTGAGACGCTCGTCAGCCCGGCCGAGAGTGGGAATGGGCCGGCGCCGGATCGGATGGTCCCTCCCCCGGCGTGGTTGGCCTTCCACCTGAGCCGGACGTCGTAGGTAGTCCCGCGCGTCATCGGCCACAGGACCTGGACGTACGCGGCGTTCGGCGAGTCCACGCTGGTACCCCCGCTCTCCGCCCAGGCGACAATGCCCTGCGGCCCCGACGAGGGATTGATATAGATACCGATGTCCTGGTTGAATCCAGCAGTGTCGGTATAGAGGCTGGCATTGCCGCTGATGAAGGCGTAGCAATCGAACAGCGGGGTGATGCTCATCACCAGGTCGGGACCGCCGCTCAGCCCGAACGCCGTGTCGGGCATCATGTCCACAAAGGTCGCCCCGTCGCTGTTCTTCAGGGCGAGCAACTTGTTGGTGGCAGCGCCGAACAGGGACTGGTTGACGCCGCCCGGTTGGACCGGTATCCACTGGCCGGCGGGCAGCGATATGTACAGCACGCCGTTGGCATCGCGAACCTGTTCGAAGTCGTTCGGGGCGTAGTTCGGAGGTCCGGCAGGCGGACTAGTTAGCGCGCTGTTGAGGAGGGGGAGCTGCAGCAACCGGCCATGACCGTATGCGGCGAGATCGATGCCGCCGCTTGCACCAACTACCCCATAGCCCACGTCCGATTCGCCAGTGACGCCGATGCCCCGCGAGCCGCGGCCCCAGCCGTTGACGCCCTCGGAAACGACCGCGCCTGCGACAGTCGCCACCCCGCCGACTCCCTGTATCGGGGCGAATCCTGGGTAGTCGGTCACGCTGCCCACGGTCGGCAGGGTACCGCCCGCGCCGATTGCGCCGATCAACGGGATGCTTTGTATGGTGGGCGCGCTGGTTGAGGCGGTTGGCGGGACGGTCGTCGTCGTGGTCACACCCTGTCCGGTCGCCTGGAACAGTGGCGCGGGGCTGGTCGCGGTCGTTGGAAAAATATCCGTCGTCGTTCCCGCGTCGTTCGTGGTCGCGTTACCCAGCAACACGGCTTGGCCGTTCGTCGCCGCAGCCGGCATGGCGTTTAGCAAGAGGGAACCGGCGGCGCCCGCGGCTGCCGCGCCGGCGAGCTTGAGCACCTCGCGCCGACTTTGCGGTGAGTTGCCATGTCCGTTCCCGTTTCCGTTTCCAGCTGGCCGCTGGACCGACTCCAACGTTTCGAGCCGTGCCGTTAACGCCTGCACCTGTTCGGTGAGACGCTCGACCTCATCGGTCTGACGCACACCCGTTCTCCTCGATCCTCCCATTAGAGACCCCCTTGGTCCTGCTTGTTAACGGTTAGTCGCGTGTCGACGACTGGCTGTGCTTAACCGGTTGCAATCGGAACCGCTCCTTGCGCTTTACGGAAGCCCGGACCGCCTGGAGCTGTGACTTCGCCGACGGACCGAGCGGAGTGCCTCGCTTGAAGCGAAGAGCGCCGGCGGGCAGTGGCGACACCGCCGCTTTGACCGGGCCGACAAGCCCTTTTCGTCTGGCCAATTTAGCCCCTCCTTACGAATGCCCCGAAGTGTTGGCTTCAGAGTGTAGCCGGAGTGCCCCAGATATTCAAGCGCTTGGGCAAACTTTAGGCAATAGCGAGAAGAATATTAGGCAGCCTGCCCAAAATCTGGTGCAGCTGCGGTCGAGCCTGCGATTCTGGTAAAAAGGAACCTCCGACGTCGGGAAGGGAGGTCGGGCCGGTGAAGCCGCAGAAAGCGTCGAGCTTTCGGCATTGGATACGCCTACATGGGTTCGACTGGTGGCAGGTCTTCGGTTCGGCGTGCCTCGTCATGGGAGTGTTGGGCTTCGCCGTGTTGATGGTCCACGTCAGGCCAAACCTGCCGCGCACGAATGGCGCGTTCCTGCTTCAAACCGTGATCGGCGGCGAGTCCTGGGCGTCCGACAGCCCCCAGGCTGACCCGAGCCCGTCATCGAGCCCGGCGCCGGATCTCACCGGGCTCAGCCTATCCGCAACGGTGCCGCACCCATCCGCTTCGCGGTCGGGTGTTCAGTCGGTCAGGCCATCAGCTTCGCCGCCACCATCCGGCGGGGTTGTCTCCCCGACGCCCTCCGTGTCGGTCTTTCCAACTACCACTCCCAGCCCGACGCCGCGGCCATCGCTTCCGCAGCCTTCGGTATCGCCGACGGCCACCCCACGGCCCTGCATCCACTGTTGAGGCCGTTTCTTCGGCTGACCAGCGCCTCGGTTGCCGGGCTTGGCGCCGCGCTGATCGTCGGCGGTGTTGGGGCGTTTGCCTACACGAGCGGGAGCATCGGGTACGACATCAGTTACCTCGACTGCGGGACGGCGTACCCGTCGACTGTACGGTTTGGCACGTCCCCGCCGGTAAAGGTTCCGGCGGCACCCCGGGTTGGACGCGCCGAAGCTCCCGTCACGCTTCCGCAGTCGCCGTTGCGGACGACCGCACGTCTCGTGCCGCCGGCGGTGAAGACCGCCTCTCCGCGCGCGAGCTTTGGCATCGTCGGTGTCGACTCAGGCTATCCGTTCATGTCCGCCCTGCATCCGGGGAACCCATGCCTCGCCGATGAGTACAGCCACACCCCGATGGCCGGGCTCTACATCAACACCGGGTACGACCCGAGCTTCGTGACCAATCACACCACCGCCGACTGCACCAACCAATCCGCGGGCGTGGCGGGAACGGCGAGTCAGAAGGCGGCCTGGGCGGTCGGCTGCAGCGAAGCCCAGGGCGACTACACGTATGCCAGCAGCCAGGGCATCACGAGTCCGGTCGGCTGGTGGCTCGACGTCGAAACCGCGAACAGCTGGTGTGGCCAGTCCGGCACCAACTGCACCGACCTGACGCTCAATCAGTACACCCTGCAGGGCATCATCGACACGCTGACGCACATCGGCGCCGTACCCATCGGGATCTACTCCAACAATTATCTGTGGTCGGCAATCGTCGGCACGAACTCGGTGCAGGGCGCGGCGACGGACTGGTACGCGAGCGGCACGAGCACGGCGCACAGCGCGGCAGCCTATTGCACCAGCAGCTACAGCTTCTCCGGCGCGCCCGTCTCGTTGGTGCAGTTCATCACCGGCTCGGTCGACCGCGACTACGCCTGCTAGTCCAACCCGCCTGTGTTTCCCTCCCCCCTTGCAGCGGGACTAACAGAGGGTAGCGATGATCGTCCCGGTCCCGCGATGGCCCGGGTTCGGACCGTAGCCGGGATTGGTGCGAACCAGCACGATGTGCACGATGTCGCCGGAGATGACCGGGCCGCGCTTCGTGATGTGGCTCGACACGATCACCGCCATCTGCCCAGGGACGGTCGCCGGCGGGTGCGGGCTGTTGCCCGGCCGCGTGGTCCAGGTCTGGCCGCACCACGGCGAGGCGTCGCTGCGCTCGAAGCCCTTGAAGCTGGCCGGCGCCAGGCCGGAGTTCATCGGGTCGACCTTCCACCACTGCGCCCCCCAGAAGGTGACCTGATGGCCGAGGGTGTTTTCGCGGTCGCCGATGACGAAGGCGCCTCCGCCCGGGGCGAAGCTCACCGTCCAGGTCACCGTGACCGGGGTCGACACGATAGAGCCGACCAGGTTGGTGACCGACGCGTGGAGCGTATCCGTGCCGACTTTGGCGCTGCTATAGGTAAAGGTCGCCTGGCCGCCGGCGTCGGTGACGCCATTGCCGGTTAGACCGGCGTTCGGGCCGGCGGTCGCGGCGAAGCTCACGGCGACGTTGCTGAGCGGCTGGTCGCAGCTGTTGGTGAAGGTGGCGGTCACGGTCGCCGTGCCCAGCACGGGATGCGACTGGCTGAGCGGAGCGAGCTTGAGCAGTGACCCACGGCATGGTGGGTTCCCGATCACGGTCCACTGCGTCGACTCGTTCCCGCTGCAGCCGCCGGCGTCGACGCCGCCGGTGTTGAGCACCTGGCCGCTGTCCGGGTAGGCCGTCTTTGCCCCATTGATGGTCACGTCGACCACGGGAATCACGGTGTCCTGCACGCAGTTCGGGAGGAGCCCAAAGTCCGAGGTATCAAATTGCGCGGGTCCGGCGCAGGCATCCGTTGGCGCCGGCGCCGTCTGGGTCACGATCAAGTCCCAGCCCGCGGGCAGGACCGCGGACGGCCAGCCGGTGAAGGTGCAGTTGGCGACGTGGACGGCAATCGCATCGACGGTCACGCTGGCGCTGGTGTTGTTGACGATGCGCACGCCGCCGGCGTCGAAGACGCAGGCACTCACTGGTGCGCAACCCTCATAGATGGTGGTGGGAGATCCGGCCCACGGTGTCGGGAAGTTGATGGCGTTCGCACGCGTGCTGTCGGCGTACCCGACGTAGACGCCGATGCCTGAGGCCGCCGCGGGGACCGCGGTCACGATCACCGAACCCAAAAGGAGTGCCCCGAAACCGACAACGGTGGCGAGCCTCGACGCTCGACTCGTGAATGTCCGACGGATGTCCCTCACCGATCCCTCCTCTCCCGCGATGGGAGTCCCTGACGATGCAACGGACGAGGCGCGCGGCCCTTGTCGAGCCGGCAACACGTTGTTCAGAAGGCGGTGTGTGTTCATCGTCGCGCCGCGGTAACGGCGGGATCGACGTCTTCGACCGAGGTGTTCTCCCGATCGGCGTCGGAGTTGAACGTGATGCCGCCGCCCACGTTGTCGACGTACTCGCCACGGACCACACGCAAGCGCGATCCAACGTTGACGATCCCGCGCTGGTTGCCGACCGAGATGCAATCCTGTGCCTCGATGTCGTCCGACTGAAAGATGTAGATTCCGTCGCCGCGATTCCCCATTGCTTTCCCGCCCGCCTGGCAGTTGCGGTAGCGCACGCTTTCCGACGCTTCGCAGTTGAGACCGCGCTGACGGTTGAGGTAGCCGTGGCATCGGTCGTACTCGATCTGCTTGCTCAGGTACGTCGTGAAGCCCTGCCAGTACGCGGAGCCTTCCGACCGGCAGTCCCGGTAGCTGACCTGGTTCGAATGCGTGGCGGAAAATCCGGTTCCCGTCGGCACGCCGCGAGGCTGCACGACCTCGCAGTCGCGGTAGGTGTGATTCGATGAGGCATAGCTGTCGAAGCAGGCGCCCTCGGCGTCGGCCATGCCCTTCACGCCTTCGACCCGGACCCGGAGATGATCGACCTGGTCGGTGAAGACATTACTGATGCCGACACAGGACCTCGCGTATGGTTGCTCACCTGGCCGGCCGTCGAGGGTGAAGTCCTGGAAGGCGGCGTTCGTCACCAGCGTGGCGCCGTCGCTCGAGGCGGCGGAGATGATTCGCGTCTGGTCGGGGAGGCCGGCGCACGCTCGCAGCCTGGTCAGGTGCCGGCCGGCGCCCACCAAGGACACGCCGGAGTAATAGTTCAGGATGTAGAAACGGACGCCCGGCTGCTCGTGGATCGATGCGAGCCGATACGTGCCGGCCGGCAGGTACACGGTGCCGCCACCGGCGGCCGCGGCATCCTCGATTGCCGCCTGGATCGCGGGTGCGTCGTTGGCGACGCCGTCGCCGACCGCGTGGTATGGAGCGCCTCGGACGTCAAAGACCGCGGAGAGCGCGCGCTGCCCAGCCAGCGAGGCGAGCGGGCTTGACGAGGAACGCAGCAGCAGCGACGTGAGGAGGGCGGCTTCGCTGGCGCCGAGCGTCGTCGCGAGCAGCCTCGCGAGAAATGTGCGTCGACTCAAATCGGGAGGGTATCCGCGGCCCCTTCCGGCCCCCACGGCTCCACGATAGGGAGCCGTCAGGCACCGTAGTGTCGAGATGAGTCGCTATGGAGTGACGAGTTTGTTTGTTAGGTGAGCTGCACTTCGGACCGATCACCGAGCATGAAGCGAAGAGCCTTGGGCATCTGTTCGGTCCTTCGGATGACGACTTCTTTTCCAATCAGGCTGTCCTCGATCTTGGTAGAGACGTCGAGGATCTTGCTGTTCTCGAGAACGATCGAGTGTTCCAGCTCGCTGTTCCGAATTTCGCAGCCGTGATAGATGGACGTGAACGGGCCGACGTACGAGTTGACGATCTGGCTGCGCTCGCCGACGATGGCAGGACCGCGGATCACGCTGTTGCAGATCTCGGCGCCCGCTTCGATGACGACTTTGCCGATGAGCTTCGAGCTTTCATCCACCTGACCGGCGCAGGACGGGATGAGCCCATCGAGCACGAACCGGTTTGCCTCCAGCATGTCCTCCAGCCGGCCGGTGTCTTTCCACCAGCCCTCGATGACGTGTGGCTCCACGTTGGCATCGTGATCCAGCAGCCATTGAATGGCGTCGGTGATCTCCAGCTCGCCACGCTCCGAGGGCACGATCGCGTTGACCGCTTCGAAGATCTTGGCGGTGAACAGGTAGACGCCCACCAGCACCAGGTCGGACTTGGGCCGTTCCGGCTTTTCCTCCAGCCGGACGACCCGGCCATCCCGGAGCTCGGCGACACCGAACAGCTCGGGCTGCGGCACGTGCGCCAGCAGGATCATGCCGTCGGGCTTCGACTGCTCGAAGCGCTGGACGAAGCTGGTGATGCCGTCGCGCACCAGGTTGTCGCCCAGGTACATCACGAAGTTCTCCCGCTTGAGATATGGCTCGGCAATCTTGACGGCATGCGCCAGCCCCAGAGGCGCCGACTGCCGGATATAGGTCACCTTCGCCTTCCAGCGACCCCCGTCCCCCACCGCGGCGCGGATCTCTTCTTCCGTGTCGCCGACGATGATGCCGATGTCGGTGACGCCGGCGGCCACCATCGCTTCCAGCCCATAGAAAAGGATGGGCTTGTTGGCGATCGGCACCAACTGCTTGGCGCTGGTGTGCGTGATGGGGCGGAGCCGCGTACCCAGCCCCCCACTCAGGATGAGTCCTTTCAGCGGATCTTCTCCATCTCACGGTATTGTCCGATAACGCGGCGCAACCCGTCCGCCAGCGCGGTGGTCGGTTTCCAGCCGAGGGTCCCCGCGATCCGGCTCACGTCGGCGACGAAGTCACCGGTTTCGACCCGGGCCGCGTCATCCGGCCAGGGCCGGTGTTCGATCCGGCCGGAACCGGCCTGCTCCAGCACCATCTCGGCCATCCGCCGGAAGGAGACCCCCACACCGCTGCCGACGTTGAAGATCATGCCGGCGGCCTGCGCATTCGTACCGGCCATCAAAAAGGCCTGGACGACGTCGTCGACGTGAATGTAATCGCGCAATTGGTCGCCCTCCCCGTAGATGGGAAGGACCTGGTGGGTCAGGGCCAGGTGGATGAACCAGTTGATGATCCCGTAGCGGTTCTCGGCTGGCCCTCCGAAGTGCCCGTACGGGTTGGTGATGCGCAGGACCACCGTCCGCAGTCCATAGAGATGCTCGTAGAGCAGGTGGTAATGCTCGGCCGCGAGCTTGTGGACGCCGTACAGGGAGAGCGGCCCCGTGAGCCAGGACTCGGACACCGGTATCTGCGTCGCCGGTCGGTAGACCAGTCGCGAGCTGGCGAAGACGACAACCGGCGGATCGGCGAGCCGGCGGCAGGCTTCGAGCAATGTCAGATGGCCACGCAGGTTCACGTCGAGGTCTTCGAACGGCTCCGTGTTGCTGCTGACCGACCCTGAATGCGCGGCGAGGTTGAAGATGACGCTGCAGCCCTCGATTGCCTTGTCCACGAGAGCCCGATCCCGCACGTCTCCCCGGAAGTGCAAATCCCCGTCGCCCCTCCGGCTCAAGGTTCGAACCTCAGCGCCGGCGCGCCGAAGCGCGGCCGCCAGGTTCAGCCCGATGAACCCGGTGCCTCCGGTGATCAGGACCCGACGCCCCGCATATGCATTTTTCATTGATACGTCTCCACGGTCTTCTGGTAGC
>Ga0102924_1002591_pt1 | contig 19593 bp, 16 predicted proteins | sample PaiPotPPM11metaG_FD_80116 | JGI IMG/M metagenome (GOLD analysis project Ga0102924, IMG submission 80116) | Iron sulfur acid spring bacterial and archeal communities from Banff, Canada, to study Microbial Dark Matter (Phase II) - Paint Pots PPM... ...
CCGGCAGGACGATCGGCGGAAGGCCGGCGTCGGGCAGCGCGACGGGCGGAAGGCCAGCGTCGGGCAGCGGCGAGAGCCCCGCGTCGAAGCCGCCGAGCGGCGGCAACGGACCGGCGTCGAAGCTCGTCCCCGGCGGCGGCGGCAGCGCGCCCGCGTCGAAGGGAGGGACGGAGGGTACGCCCGCCTCGCTGCACAGACCGGACAGACACGCGCGGAGGTCCTGCTCGCAGGTGGCCGCGGCGGCGGCGGTGCTCGCGCCGGCCGCGCAGGTCTGCGCTTGCGACGTGCAGCTCTGTACGGAGATGAGGTCCGCGGCGGCCGACGACGATCGCTCCGGCGGTCCCCAGTACGGGTCTGCCCCCTGGTCACAAGCAACGAGCACGGATGCGAGCGCAATACCGATTCGGATAATTTGTCTCATCGCCTCTCTCCGGGTTGGGAGCCGTCGCATCGGTGCACGCGGCGTTCCCGGACGCGGCCGGCCAGGAAGTGCTGCGTTCCCAGCGGTTATCACCATCGGGATAGACAACCCCCGGGGCGTCGATGCTCCTCCGGGGATCGTCGCGGATCCAACGGCAGGCGGCCACGGCGAGCGGGACGTCGTCACACTGTGAACGACGTGACGGCTGCGTTGACACGGCAGGGTCGTCTACCTCGGACCCGTGGCCGCCGCGCACACGCTGCTGCACGCATGTGAGGTCGATGATTTGACCTGACGTCGGAATCAGAGCGTGAGCCTCTGTCGGGATGTCACCACGGGCCCGGGCGGGGCCTTGGAGCTTTGCTGCCCGTGCCAGTAGCGGCGCGGCGCGCTGGTCGGCCTCAGCGCGTGTCGTCGTCTCGAACGGCTCTTTGGTCACGTACCGGCTGCAGGACCGGACGGCTGCACCCCATGCTGGCTGAAGAGCGGTGCTGCGCGCAGGCTGGGCACACGCCGTAGCCTGCCGCTTTTCCAGTATGAATGAATGTTCGCAGCCACAATGCGTGCGAGTGCTTCGACGTTCGGGCCGACCGCGCTCGCTGGGAGCCAAAACCCGCCCTGGATGTCATTCCTCTCTATCCCCACCATGGAAATCATACGGACGCCGCCTGCCCGGATAGTCAGAGGTCTCACTTCCATTGCTTTCGTCTTCCTTTTCGTGCCCGGCTGTTCCAGCAGCGGCTCGCAGTCCGACGGCGGAGGAGACAGTTCGGCGGGCGCGTCGAGCAGCGGTGGCAGCGCGTCCGGTAGCAGCGGCAGTGCGTCTGGCAGCGGTGGACCGAGCGGCGCCAGCTCGTCGGGGAGCGGCAGCAGCAGTGGCAGCGCGGCAAGCTCGTCTGGTGGCGAAGGACCGGACGCCGGATCGACGGGCAGCGACGCCAGCATCGCGGACGTCGCGGCGGCAGACGGCGCGGGGGACGCGACCGCCCAGGCAGGCGATGGCGCCGCCGGCAGCGTTTGGACCGGAACCTGGGCGTCGGCGCCGGATGGAACGTGCACCGCAGCCGTCGGGCAGACCGTGCGCTCGATCGTACATACCAGCATCGGCGGCAACGCCGCACGCGTTCGAATCTCGAACGCGCACGGCAACGGCCCGCTGCACATCAGCAACGTGCATCTTGCCCAGCGGACCACCGGATCGTCGATCGATCCTGCCACTGACACTGCGTTGACCTTTGCGGGCCAGCCCGACGTCACGGTTCCGGCGAGCTCGTTCGCCCTCAGCGATGGGGCGAGCTTCGTCGTCAAGCCCACCTCCGACGTGGTCGTCAGCTTCTTCGTCATGTCGAGCAGCGGCGGCACCTGCCAACAGAACGCGTTCCAGACCAACTACATGGCTGCCGGCGACATGGTTTCCAGTCCCTCGCTCAACGGTGGCCAGAACCAGAACTACCTCTACATCTTGGGTTTGGACGTGCAGAATCCAGCCGCCGAAGGCGCTGTCGTTGCCTTGGGCGCCTCGATCACCACCGGGTTCCGCGCGCCAGCCGACACCAACATGCGCTGGCCGAATCTTCTCGCCGCTCGCCTGGTCGACGCCAACCGGACGATCGGCGTGCTCAACGAGGGCATCAGCGGCGACATCACTTCCGGGGCGCTCAGCCGATTCGACCGCGACGTACTGTCGCAGACCGGGGTCAAATGGGTGATCTTCTCGGACAACCCGATCAACGACCTCGGTGGTCGGTCCACCCCCACGAACGACATCAACCAGATAAAGATGATGATGAGCATGGCCCACGCCAAGGGGGTCAAGTTCCTGTGCTCGACGCTGACGCCGTACACCCCCGACGAGCCGGCCCGCACGACGGTCATCGACTTCATCAAGAGCGCCGGCAGCGGTTGTGATGGAATCGTCGATCAAGATACCGCGACACACGATCCCGCCGCACCGACGATGTGGGCGCCGCAGTTCAATTCCGGCGACGGCCTGCACCCCAACGCCGCCGGAATGCAGGCCATCGCCAATTGCGTGGATCTGACGCTCTTCAAATGAGGAGGGGCGCCGAGCGGGACGGCTGCATCGCTTGGCGGGTGCGCCCTGTCGGAATCGTCTGCCAACTAGGCGAAAACCAGGAATACTGCCCGTCGCGATGATTCCCGGTGTGTCCGTGCGCGAAGAACTGGAAGCTACCGATGCCGCCGCCGAGATCCACCCCGCGCGTTTGAGCTCCTCCCTCGCGTGCGTCGCGTCGGCTCCGCGGCGACGGGGATGGAAGGGCGGCACGAAGAAGCTGGACTGCAACCCCGATTACTGACTCATCTCGAGGCCGATGAGCGGCTCTACTGGCAGCCCATGTACGGCGACCGCACGTTGTCGATGGTCAGGGGCATGGTGCACGCTTGCCGGGCAGGGCACTCGCCGGAGTTCGCCGGGTCGCACGCCTGAATCGCCGAGCCCCCGGGACAGCTGCCGGTTTGCCCGGGCGACTCGCAGCGCATCCCGCTCGAGTAGTGGCAGCAGATGTCGTTGTTCGGGCAATCGTTCTCATTCGTGCACTCGACGTAGTACCCGGGGCACGCCGACTCCGAGGAAACGCACCCGAAGACGGGCGCGCCCGCGTCGTCGCGTGTCTCGCAGCAGTAGGGGAGCGCGGACTTGCCGCACGAGAGGCCGAAGCCGCAGGCCAGGCCGTTCTGAGGCGCGTCGGCGGACTGGTCGAGCGCTGCATCCGAGAGGGCGTCGACGGTGGCCGTGTCGAGCGCGACATCGGCCGTGGCTTCGGGAGCAACGTCGAACGACCCATCCGCGCCGGCGTCCGGCCCTTCGGGGCCACGGGTCTCTCCCGTGCCGACGTCGGCCGCGGCCTCCAACGAAGCGTCCGCGCCCTCGAAGAGCTGCGGCGCCGGCATGTCGAGCAACGCCGAGCATCCGGCGCTGGCGACGGCCATCCAGAGCAGGGCAAACCGCAGCTCCTCCATCTCTATCAACTACTGCGATGCGAGGGGGATTGCAAACGCGAGCAATCGTCGGAGGGTCTCGAGAGAATCAGGGCCCCTCATCTCCCGGTACGCGGAGACGAACCTCCCGCGCCTTACCCCGAGGGGCTTTCAGTTGTAGCGATATGTGTTCGCGTCGATCGCGAAACGATGCAGCCAGCGGTGGATCTGGGCTGGCGCCTTTCCCATGGCGCGGGCTACCGCCGTCACGTTCCCGTTGTGCATGTGGAGGAGGGCGACGATCTGGTCTCGCAGCGGGTCGGCTGCTTGAGGCGCCGGTTCGGCGGCCGCCCGAGGTGCGAACAGTTCCGGCGGAAGGTGCCGCGCTTCGATGACGTCCGACTTCGTGAGGGCCAGCGCGCTCGCCATGGCTTGCTCGAGCTCGCGAACGTTGAGGGGCCACCCGTAGGCTAGCATCGCGCGCGCGGCCTCCGGCGCGAATGTGAGGCGGGCTGCCCGCGCACCGGCCACCACTCCGAGCACGTCGGCCAGGATGATGCCGAAGTCGCTCATCCTTTCGTGCAGCGCGGGGAGGCGGTGCACGTACCCTTTCAGGCGGGCGAGCAAGTCGTCGCGGAAGGACCCCTCCTGGAGGAGCCTATCGACGGGGCGGTGCGTAGCCGCGACGACGCGCACATCGACCTTGAACGCCCGCGTCGACCCGAGCGGGATGACCTCGCGCTCTTGCAGGACACGCAGCAGCGCCGCCTGCGACGTGGCGGGCAGGTCCCCTATCTCATCGAGAAAGAGCGTCCCGCCGTCCGCCGATCGGACGAAGCCCACCTCGTCGCGCGCGGCTCCCGAGAATGCGCCCTTCACGTGCCCGAAGAGGAGGCTCTCGATGAGGGACGACGGGAGCGCGCCGCAGTTGACCGCAACGAATGGCCCCGCCCGCCCGGACTGCCCGTGGATCTCTCTCGCGAGCACCTCCTTGCCGGAGCCGGTGGGACCCAGAAGCAGGATGGGGACGACGCTCCTCGCTATGCGCATGAGCGACGAGAAGCTCTCCTCGAGCTCGGGCAACAGCGTGCGAAGCCCGAACGCCTTGTTCGAGCGGCTCGCGTCCTCGTCGAGTACGAGCGGGGCCTCATTCGTGGGCGCGCCGCGCACGCTGAGATACACACGGCCCATCTCCACGATATCACCGTCCCGCAGTACGGAGCTCGTCACGCGCTGGCCGTTGACGAACGTGCCGTTGCGCGATCCGCTGTCCTCGATGAGGAAGTCCGTTCCGACGGCGCGAATGCTGGCGTGCTGCGACGAGAGCCACGCGCCCGGCAGGCGCAGGTCGATCGAGCGTCCGTCCGCGCTGCGTAGGGCGACGCGGTCGGCGCCGCGACCGATTGTGACTCGCTCGACGCCGACGAGCGAGAACCGAGCGCCGCGAGCCAGCGGTCGGTCCGCGTCGAGACAGACGAAGAGGATCGGACAGTGCGTCGCCGATCCCGAAGACGTGAGAGATGTTTCGTCGAGGGTTTTGTCCATGGGGATCGCTGCGCCTATCGGTGTTGCAATCGTGTGGAAGGACCATGTTCGTTCGCACGCCGGCGCGCGCTCATTGCTCGAAGCAATAGAGGTGGTTCGTTACGTTGCACGCTTCGCCCGCGTAAGCAGATGTCCAGTTCACCGTGCCGAACCCCGTGCAATGGCCCACCCCTCCAGTCTGGGTCGACGCGTTCGACGAGAAATTGCTGCAGCTGGGCGTGCTGAGCGCGCCGCTGACCAGCGTCGCCGTCCAGGTCTTTGACGCGCTGGCGGTGCTCGACGCCAGCGATACGCCGGTCTCGGTCAAGTCGATGGCATGCGCCGGACCGTTGGTCGTGAGGTCCGTCCAGCTCGTGGCGACGGATGTGCCGTCGAGCAAGAAATAGCCGACGGTCGCCCTCGAAAAGCGCTGGCTCGGAGAGCTGGTCGAATCCGAGATCCAGGCCATCCAGGTCCCGTCCAGTCCCGCTCCGGTCGCGAGCTTCTGGCACGTGGCATCGGCTCCTGCGTGGCCGCCGAGCGCGCCGTCGTACGTCTCGTCGGAGACGAACACCCGGCGAGCCGCCGTGCACGCGCCGGCGATGCAGACGGACCGGCGACCGCACGCGCAAGGCAAGCCATCCGGCAGCGCGTCGGCTGGCGCGGTGGCGTCGGAGCCGGACGCATCGGCGCTGGACGCGTCGGCTCCGGGCGCGTCCGTCGTGGAGCGTCCATCGTCGGCGCTCGCCGCCTCGGTGCTCGCGGCGTCGGCGGCTTCCGACCGCTCGTCGGCGCCGGAGTCGAACGCGGTGCTGGTGTCCGTCGCCGAATCAACGCTATGCGCACCCGTCTCGGCGTCCGTCGATGCCTCCTTCTCCCCCGTGTCCAGCTGCAGGTCGCCGACCGCGCCCTGCGCGCACGCGCAACAGGCGAGCAGCCACCCGATCGGCCGCCGGCATCCCGAGACTCCAAGCTTGCTCAGCGCATCCACCGTCGTGACCTGTCGGGGACATGCGAAGCATCGGACGTGCCCGGGACACCTGACCGCTCGGTTCGAAACGGCCAAGCGTTTCCTTGTTTCGCAAAGAGTTCCGGTCGCCCGGGTCCCGCGTCGGCCCGCAGCCCCGCAAGAAGGCGAGTGGGCGAAACAACGCTGGAGTTCAGTGCGGTACATGCCGGCAATGATGCAGATACCCGTGTGCAATCGAAACGAAGAGCGTAACGGAGAACCTTGCCCGTGTATCGATTTGGCACACGGCACCGTCCCGCCAGCCCGCATCGGTGTCCGCGTCACGGGCGCGATCGGAACGAAGATCGGAACAGCCGAAACCCGGCGCGTGTCGAACCAAAGGGCCGCGCCCCGCCCGTTCCGCTTGGTCCTCTTCCGGACTTCGCGAAGCGAAGTCGTTCGCCGAAGCCGATATGGCGGAGGCTCGACGCGCGGCGTTGCGCAAAGCGTCGAGGGGGCGACCCCCAAGAGACCGACTGCGCCGCCGTCGTCGGCCCGACCGAGCGGAGGTAGTGCCCGAATATCGGGGCCCACTAGGTCCGCGACTGGGGACACTAACGCACGTCGTTCATCGACTCGCGGGCCGCCTTGATGGCATTGAGGTACTTGCGCGCGTTCTGGCTGACGAAGCCGACATTGCCGTTCCGAGCCTTGGACACATCGACCAGGTCCGCGCCCGCGCCCACCGCGCTGGCTCCGGCACCGATGAACTCCGCTACGGTCGCCAGCGAGACGCCGCCCGTGGGCACGAGGTCGACCTGCGGCAAGGGTGACTTCAGGGACTTCAAGTACGGGGCTCCACCCACGGCGCCGCACGGGAAGACCTTGACCATGTCCGCCCCGGTTCGCCACGCGCGCACGATCTCCGTCGGCGTGAGCGCGCCGGGAAGAACGGCCACTCCGTACGTCCTGCAGCACGTGATGATGCGCTCGTCGATCATCGGGCTCACGACGAAGGTCGCTCCGGACAGGATGCACGCCCGGGCCGTCTCGGAATCCAGCACGGTTCCCGCTCCGACGGCGACGCCGTCGCCGTAGCGACGGGCCAGCTGTTCGATGACCTTGAGCGCTCCCGGGACCGTCATCGTCAGCTCGATGACCTCGACGCCTCCTTCCCGCAGGGCATCGACGACGCGCAGCGCGTCGTCCTCCGATGGCGCGCGCACTACGGGGATGAGGCCGGTGTCAGCGATTCGCTTTAGCGTCTCGGTCTTGGGCATCGTGCGGTCTCCTGGCGGGCTGGCCGCCGGTTACGAAGTCAGCGCGGCACGGCGTGAAGACGTCGAGCACGACGGCGGCCTCGATAGCGCGCGCCGAGTGCTCGATCCCGCCGCGGAGGACGAAGCTGTCGCCTGCGCCGGCTTCGAACTCCTCCTCTCCGCACTGAAACGTGAGGCGGCCCGCGATGACATAGACCATCTGGTCGTGCGGGTGCGAGTGTCGCGTGCCGATCCAGGTGCGCTCCATCCGGTGTTCGACGAGCATCATCCTCTCGTTGTAGGCGAGGATGCGTCGCAAGAGCCCCGGCTCGGGCGAGAAGAACTCCGCGTCTCGCGCCAGAACCAGGACCAAGTCGGGAAATCGCATTTCGAGAGTCATGGGCCAAAGGTCCTCTCTTCGGGCGTCATCGCTGGATGCGCGCGCTCTCGCCTTTCATCAACCGGAGGACCTCCGAGAGGGAGGCCATCGTCGTATCCCCGCGCGTGGACATCGCGAGCGCGCCGTGCGCCACGCCGCATTCGACGCACCATTGCGGTTCCTTGCCCTCGAGGAGCCCGTAGATGACACCGGCGGCGAAGGAATCGCCGCCGCCCACCCTGTCCAGGATGGGGATCTCCATCTGCAAGACCTCGAAGTACTCGCCCTGGTGGTACATGATCGCGCCCCATCCGTTGAGGGACGCGGATTCGGCGGTCCGCAGAGTCGTCGCCACCGTCTGGATGTTCGGATAGTCCACCACGAGGCGCGTGATCATCTTTCGAAACTGCAACGAATCGAGGTGTCGGTAATTGTCGTCCGTTCCGACGTCGTAGCCGAGGGCCGCCACGAAGTCCTCCTCGTTGCCGAAGAGAACGTCGACCAACGGAAGGAGCGAGCGGTTGACTTCGTGCGCCTTCGCTCTCCCGCCTTTCCGCTTCCACAACGACTCCCGGTAGTTCAGATCGTAGGACACGAGCGCGCCGGCCTGATTGGCGGCCTCCATGCCGTCCTTCGCGACGTCGGGCGTTGTCTCCGAGAGCCCGCAGAAGATGCCGCCCGTGTGGAACCACCGAGCTCCGTATTTGCCGAATATCTCGGCCCACGGGACGTCGCCGCTGGTCAACTGCGACACGGCCGTGTGCCCGCGATCGGAGCATCCAACGGCGGCGCGCGGCCCGAAGCCTCGCTCCGTGAAGTTCAGGCCATTGCGTACCGCGTCGCCCACGCCGTCGAAGGGAACCCAGCGCAAGTAGCGAAGATCGACTCCGCCCTGGAGCAGGAGATCCTCCACGAGCCGCCCTACGGGGTTGTCCGCCAGCGCGGTCACGAGCGCGGTACGCAATCCGAAGCACCTGCGGAGACCGCGCGCGACGTTGTACTCTCCTCCACCCTCCCAGACGCGGAAGCTTCGCGCCGTGTGGATGCGATCTTCCCCGGGGTCGAGGCGCAACATGACTTCGCCCAGCGACACCAAATCGAAGACGTCGTGACCTTTCGGCTTAACCGTGAACATCGTGTTGCTCCTGACGCTCGTCCTAACGGCCCATCCATCCACCATCCACGACCAGAACGTGGCCGTGGACGTAATCGCTTGCTCTCGAACACAAGAAGACCGCGGCTCCCGCGATGTCCGCCGGCTCGCCCCATCGCCCCGCCGGGATCCTCTCGAGAATCTGCCGATTGCGCGTCGGCTCGTCCTGGAGCGCCTGCGTGTTGTCGGTGCGGATGTAGCCGGGGGCGATGGCGTTCACGTTGACTCCCCTGGAGGCCCACTCGTTGGAGAGCGCCTTCGTGAGCTGCGCGACGCCTCCCTTGGAGGCGGCGTACGCGGCGACGAACACCCCGCCCTGGAAGGACAGCAGCGAGGCGATGTTGACGATCTTTCCGCGGCCCCGCGCGAGCATATCGGTGCTGGCCGCCTGGGCGAGCCGGAACACGCTCGATAGGTTCACCTCGAGGACGGTGTCCCAGTCGGTCTCGGACAGCGCCTCCGCCGGAGCGCGACGAATGAGCCCCGCGTTGTTGATCAGCAGGTCGATCCTTCCGAATGCGTCGATGGTCTCGCGCACGAGCCCGTGCGCGGTGGAACGCCTCTGCAGGTCGCCCTGCAGGCTCACCGCTCGGCGACCGAGCTTGAGGATCTCATCGCAGGTCCCATCAGGGGAGCGACTGTTGCCGTGGCAGACGACGTCCGCGCCCGCTTCTGCGAGGGCCTTCGCGATGGCGGCTCCGATCCCGGTCGACGCGCCGGTCACCAGCGCCACCTGCTCCGCCAAAGGCAGACTCCGGGAGCTCATGTCCGTCCCTCCGCGCTCTCGCGCAAACTCCCGGAGCCGGCGTACGCCGGCTCTAGGGGACAATTGACCTGGCGGTGTACGCTATTGGTGGCGGCCGTCATGAAGCCGGTCGGGCAGATCCACCAGGGGCCCCGGCCCATCGAGGGGCCACCCCCGAGCACGCTGTTTCCGATGGACATTCGGTTTCGCCTCTGCGTGCGTCCAATGCAGCAAGCATGCCCCGAGGTCGTCCGGTGGACGCCGCCGGATTTTCGAAACGCGCTGGGGTGCCGGCGTATCGATGCGGGTGTCGATTCGGGCGACTCCGTTCAACGCCGAGAGAAGGCGAAGCGGCTTCGGGGGCACTTGGCGACACGAACGCGCCTTCGCCCGCTCTCGGTGCGCTGCCTGCGCCCGATTGTCTGAACGCTCCCCGAAACAACGCTACGCTTCCGAGTACCGTCCGACGTGATGCGGACTGCCAAGGAGCGCGTTCGTCCGCAGGCGCACCGAAACACCCGACGAAACATCGAATACGCATCGTGTTTCGGCGGACATGTCAGGCACGCGAGGCTCGACGGTCGCATTCGCGTGCGCGACGAACGGCGGGCGAGACGGTCGAGGAGGCAGTCCGACTGCGCTGGGCGCACGGCGCTCTCCTGGCGACGTTCCCGGGTGACACCACGATGGCGACCCTCGAGCAGGTGCGCGCGGCGGGCCGCGGCGGGTCGGCGCGGATCGAGCGATGAACTCGTGCGTCGCGGTATCCCGAGCGTCCTCTGGATCGGCCATGGCACGCTCTTTCCGGACGAAATCCGCGACCCGACTGCCGCGTCGCAGGCCGCACCGAAAGCTTTCAATCATGCTGCAGCCCGGTTCCTGTACCGCGCAGAACAAAGCCATTTCATGGGCACACGAGGTATTTGCGAGGCATGAGTGCGTGTCGTCAGGCGCGAATTCCGATGGCCGTCTGCACCCTCGCCCCGGTGACCGAGAAGCGACCGCGGTGCTCCCAGCCGGCGGCGAACCGTCCGCCGAGCGGCCGAACTAGGCGAATGCGAAAGTCACCTGTGCCGTCGGCGGCCGCGCTCAGCTCGATGATCTCCGCGTGCTCGAAGCCGAAGAGGTTCCCGACGAGCGGGTACAGACACTTGAAGACGCTCTCTTTGGCCGAGAAAACGATCGTCAGCAGCGCGCGTCCGAGCGGCCGTTTCGCGACGGACTCGAGCCTCCGGAGCTCTTCGGGGGACGCAATCGTCGAGCGGACTTCCGCCTCGGCGGCCGCGGAGAGCACGTATTCGGCGTCGATGCCCAGGGACTCGTAACGCGAGCGCGGCGCGGCGAGGGCCGTCGCAAGACCCGCTCCGTGCGTCAGCGAGCCGACGAAACCCGCAGGCCAGGCCGGGGAACCGTCGGCGTTTCGAGCGACGGGGGCGGGACAGGCACACCCGCACGCCTCCAGCGCGAGGGCGCACGCGCGCCGCCCCGCCAGGAACTCGGCCACGCGCCTGGGAGCGGCACGCGCGAGCCAAGCCGGTCGCGGGACCGCCTCTGACGATAGCTCGGCGACAATGTCGTTCATCGAACCGAGCTCGAACGCCGCGACGGAGACGTCGTGGGCGTCATCGGGAGTGACGAAGGGCAAGACCCGCGCCTCATATCGGTGGGGGCCAGCAACCGTAATAGGCATTGTCACTCCCCAAGGGATTGTCACAAGAACCCGTCGGGCACTGAGAAACGGGACCCCCGGGGTCGCACACCACGTCGCCCCCGTGCGTTCCGTCCAGGCAATGGTACGGCGCACCGTCCGGCAGGTACTCCGGGATGCAGACGGTCGCCCTATGGAAGTGGCAGCAGACGTCTCCTGAAGCGCAGTCCTGAGGGCCCGCGCACTCGATGGGATATGCGGCCGGGTACGGGGCGCACGACGCCTTGCAGGTGTACTCGTGGCTTCCGTCCAGTGCCAAGCAGCAGAGACTCGGAGGAGCACATTCGGTTCCACCCGTCTGCGGTGCCCCGCCGCAACGGAAAGGCGTGGGAGCCCTCGCGTCCTCCGTGAGCGCCGGCGGCCCTGCGTCGTCCGCGGGAGGCCCACCCTCTCGCGTGGGACTCGTCGTCGCTTCGCCCGGCGGCGCTGCCTCGGCCGCTGGCTGCGTGCTCGCGTCGTAGTCCCGCCCCTTGGAAGAGGCGTCCGGACACACGCCATCTGGGCAAAGCGTCGGCTCCGGCATATCGAGGATGGCGGTGCAGCCAACGGCGATGCCCCCCGCGGTGCTCGCGCCGGTCAGCGCGAGCACCGAGCAGAGCAACGTTGTCCCCCGAACTGCGCCCGAGACCATTCCGTGTGACCTCCGTTCGCGCAACCGCGACATCGATTCGTCAGGCCGTTCGGACGCTAATTCGGCACGCATCTGTAGACGACCACCGCGGTGTTCAAGAAGGCAGTCGGATCGTCCCAGGTGTACTCGTTCGCCGTCGCCGTGAACGCGTGCTGCACGTCCGAGGCGCCGGCGAAGAACTGAGCGTTACCGCTCGTCGGAACCTTCGCGAGCGAGTTGTACCGCAAGAGCGTGTAGCTCTTTCCGGGCACGAGCGGCGCGTCGAACGCGCCGCACGTCGCGTGGCCGCGGAGCTCCACGGGCTTGCCGCCGTTGTTCGGATCCGGCTCGGTGGAGTTGAAGCTCCCGTCCTTGTTGGTCACCAACAGGCGCGCGGGCACGGTCGCGCTGTTGTCATCGACGATGCCCGTGACCGAGACCCCGTAGTCGACCTGCTGCGGCACGCAACCGCCGTTGGGAGAGCCCGACCATGGAAACCCTTGCTCTATGACCGGCTTGCTCGAGTCGCCGCACTGGATCGGGTCCGTCGTGGACATCGGATCGTTCGGGGTCTGGACCAGCGTACCGAAGTCCCGCCAGACCATGCCCGTCTGCTGGGTGTGATCGTCGCCGACGTTGTTGTTGTAGTAGACGACGTCGCCCGGATCGAAGGTTGTCTGCGCCGCGTCGCTCGTCCGTATGCCGAACGCCGGCAGGATGTGATCGTAGTCCGGGTCGAACGAGCTGTGATCCGAGACGTAAACCGCGAAGATGGGGAATAGATTCCTCACCAGATAGCTCTTCGCCCAGACCATGAAGTTCTGGAACTGCGGGTTTGCCTGGTTGTTGAAGTCCCATACGTCGTAATGCAATTTCAGGGCGCCCAGCACGGCCTCGCTGTGGCCGTCGCCGAGGATGATGGCGGTGGTGTTGCCTCCGGTGTTCAGGTTCCGAACTTCCTGCTGCGATACCCAAACGCCGTAATACAAGGCCACCGTCTGGAACGAGACCTCGCCGCAGTAACCGTATGGGTTGACTGGATTGTCGGTCGTGTCCCACTCGACCCGTGGCGGCAGGAGGGGCCAGTCGGGGCCGGCTTGCATCGGAGTGTCCTTGGGTCCGGGCATGACGGGCGGGAGGCTTCCCGAGCTGCTGGCCGAGCCGCTGCTCCCCGAGCTGCCGCCGGAACTGCCTCCGGAGCTGCTGCTGCTCCCTCCGGAGCTGCCGTCGGAACTGCCTCCGGAGCTGTTGCTGCTCCCTCCCGCGCTGCTGCTGCCGGAAGTGCCTCCGGAGCTCCCGCCCGAGCTCCCTCCGCTCCCTCCGTCGTCGCCCCCCGTGCCTCCTCCTGACGGCGTGTCCGCATAGGCTGCACACCCCGCCGAGACCGCAGGAGAGCCAAGGGCAGCGGCGCACAGCGCCACGAACCCGCCTTGAATCGATACTCGAAGTCCCATGGGATCCCTTCATTGACGTTTGTGCGCGGCGATCCCGAGTGGTCTGCTTGCTCGCCGCTGCTCGCCGCCAAGCAAGTTCCACGCACAGGCTCCTCCCCTGGGTCGCGGGCGTGCTGCGCCGCGCGCCCGAAGGCGGCCCGACCAGCGCATAACGCGGAGATCAGTGGCCTTCCAAGCAATCGTTACACCGATCGGAACACGATGACAGCACCGCGTTAGCTCCGAAATTTTCAGCGAGGCAGCGCGCCTTGCGCGTCGCGTTCGACACAATGCTCGAAGTGACCGCTTCGACATCGGATACGTCACAGCGTCACATTTCCAAGTTTCGATACGATGTTGGATACTTCGTGAGCGAAGATCGTTCTGATTTCGAGCCGTCCGCACGCCGGGAGGGCGGTCGAACAGCGACGATCCAAGCGAGAGATTCGCCGCCGTGCTCCGGACCATCGTGGTGAAACGCTTCGGAAATCTGAAGGCCGCGAACAAACGAAGGCGTGCTCGAGCACGCCGGCCCCCCCGGGTGGCACGTTGTTCGCTATCCCGCCTGCGATGGTCAACCGCGGAATCGCACGGATATTGCCGGCTGCGGTGACCGGCGTGCTCGGTTGCACGTACGCCGGTTCGGTGCTGGCGGACGTGGAAGACACACGCGTGCACCCGGCGTCGCCTGGCGACCGGCGCGCAGCGGACCACGACACGAAGTTCACCGCGGGTGCGGAGCTCGACCTCGATTCCCGGTTTATCTGGCGGGGGCTGGCACTCAGCTCGGGACCGATCCTGCAGCCGGCGGCCTGGGCTTCGGCGTACGGGCTGTCCGCGATCGTCTGGACGTCCATCCTGCTCACCGACGAACCGCCTCATCGCCGTGTGCGCTCCGTCGTGCCTTCGGTCGCCTACACGTACTCGTGGGACCGATTCAAGATCGAGCCGGGCGTGCTTTTCTACTGGATCGGCGACGAGCTCACGCCGCGTTCAACGGCCGAGGCATACCTGATCGGCGACGTGGCCTTCGGCAAGCTGCATCTCGTGAGCGAGAACTACTTCGACGTGAAGGACTACCCCGGTGCGTACTTCGGATCGATCGGCCCCCAGATCGAGCTGTCTCACGACCCGTGGACGCTCAAGGGAACGTTCGACCTCGGGTTCGCGACGGCCGATTTCAACAACGCGTACTTCGGTGTGAACGGACCGGCGCTGGACGTCGCCGAGGCGGGCCTCGAGGTCCGCTGGGACATGACCGAGCATCTTTACGCGACCATTCACGGCGAGGGGAGCGTGCTCCTTGCTCCAGCCCTTTGGCGTGCCGTGAACGAACCCGCGCTCGGCTGCATCGGGACGGCCTTCGGCGCGGAGCTCTGACGTGAACACCACACCCTATGGAGACGTGAGCGACCCCCTCCGCGCCGATCCGGCGCCGATTCGCGACGCCGGGACGACGATCTTCGAGCCGATCGATCTCGCGCGAGACGTGACGCTCGCCATCAGCGCCTTCGGCATCCTCTTGTTGCGATATGCGCAGGATGGCGACTTCAAGGTAGTGCTGAATATCGAGGGACATTCTGGGCACCCGCTGACCGTGGCGGTCACCGACGCAACGAAGATCGAAGATCTCTTCGCGCAGATTCGACATCAGCTCCACCCACTGGAGCTGACCAGCCGGCGAGCCCTCGAGGTCGACCTGTCGTGGAACGAGATCGGCGGCGCCTCTGCGCGGTCGTCGCAGGACGGCGCCGTCCTGTCGCTCGCAATCGAGCTCCCCGAGCTCGCGCTGAACCCGAAGAAGTGCGTGCATCGCGGCCTTCTCGCCGTCGCACATCCGCTCCGTCACATCGAACGGCATTGGCGGTCGGCGCTATGGGCGCTCTACAGCGGGGAGGCGTCGACCGTCCTCGACGTCCACCTGGTTCGCGGCCCCGAGCGTCGCCAGCTCCTCGAGGCGTGGAGTCGATCCGAACTGCTGCCGGAGCTGGCTGCGCCTGGTCTCCTCCACCACATCTTCGAGGATCGGGCGCGCGCGCGGCCCGATGCAGTGGCCGTGGAGTGTGCCGACGTGAGGCTCACGTATGGCGAGCTGAATGCTGCGGCCGAGCGGCTGGCGCGCGGGCTCCGAGCACGGGGTATCGGACCAGGGTCGTTCGTCGCGTTTCAACTCCAGCGTTCACCGATGGTGTACGTGGCTCTCCTGGGGGTGCTCAAGGCAGGCGCTGCGTACGTCCCGCTCGATCCCGAGTACCCGATGGATCGGGCCTTGTACATCCTGCGCGACTGCTCTGTCGCAACCCTGTTGACCGAGTCGGCGATCGCCGCGCGAGGCCTCGAGGCGGCGCCGTGCCCGGTCGTGCTCCTCGATCAGGATTGGGGCGTTGCCCTGCCCGATGGAGAGGAACAGCCGCCCGTGCGAGCGCCGAGGGCAGACGACGTCTGCTACGTGATCTACACCTCCGGATCCACTGGAAGTCCGAAGGGCGTGGCGATCGAGCACCGCAGCGCGGTCAACCTCGTCCGCGTCGAGCAACGCCTCTACGGCATGCTCGAGACCGACCGCGTGTTCCAGGGCTTCACGATCGCCTTCGACGCCGCCGTCGAGGAAGTGTGGGCGGCGTTTGCGGCCGGCGCGGCGCTGATCGTCGGCACCAAGGAGATGATGCTCTCGGGACTGGGCAAGACCCTCACCGATCTCGGCGTCACCTTCTTCTCGACGGTGCCGACGCTGCTCGCGACCCTCGAGGGAGACCTGCCTACGGTGCGCGTCCTGATCCTCGGCGGCGAAGCCTGCCCGCAAGCACTTGCCAGGCGCTGGTGCCGACCCGGCCGCTCGATGTTCAACACGTACGGGCCCACCGAGGCCACGGTCATCGCTACGGCCGCCAGGCTCTCCCCCGACCAGTCAGTGACGATCGGTCGCCCGATTCCGAATTACTTCGTGTACCTCCTGGATTCGGCGGGCAAGCTTGTTCCGGCTGGCGTTCCCGGCGAGCTATGCATCGGTGGCGTCGGCGTGGCGCGCGGGTACGTTGGGAAGCCGGAGGCCACGGCCGCGAAGTTCGTGTCGAACCCGCACGCCGAAAAGGCACCGCCGCGACTCTACCGAACCGGCGACCGCGCGCGCTTCGATCGGTCGGGCAACATCGAGTTTCTCGGGAGGCTCGACGACCAAGTCAAACTCCGAGGTTTTCGCATCGAGCTCGGCGAGATCGAGGCAGCGCTTCTGGCGTGCGGAGGAATCAGCCAGGCAGTCGCCATGGTGCGCAAGGACGGCGGGCCTGAGCAGCTAGTGGCCTATATCGTGCCCCAGGAGAGCGGCATTCCGTCCGAATCGAACTTGAAGGAGCACCTCGCCAGGCGCCTGCCGCCGTACATGGTGCCGGCGCACATCGAGGTCCTATCCAGGCTGCCGACGCTAACGAGCGGCAAAGTGGACAAGAAGGCCCTCCCGCCGCCGAATGCGACGAGCAAGAGGTCGGCTCCGGCTCACCCCACGGCGGCGCCACGCGGTGCGCTGGAAGAGACGATCGCGTGCTGCTGGGCGGAGCTATTTGGCGTCCCGTTGGTGTCCCGAGATGCCGACTTCTTCCTCGAGCTGGGCGGGCACTCACTCCTGGCTGCGCAGATGGTGTCCCGGCTTCGAAAGAACCCCGGGCTCGCCGCGGTGTCCGTCCTCGACGTGTACCAGCATTCGACAGTCGCCGCCCTGGCCAGGCGTCACGACCCCACCGTCGTGATCGACACTCCCGGAGTAGCCGGCGCTCCACCCGCGCTCGTCGGTCACTCGCCGCGAAGCGCGCGCGCGACCTCGACTCTCGGTTACTGGGCGTGCGCCGCCGCGCAGCTCGTCGGTCTCTATTTCTCGTTCGGGGTCTGCGCTGTCCAGCTCGAGGCGCCGTATCTCGTTTTCGGATGGTTGCGCCACGCCGACGTGGGCGCTGCACTGTCGGTCGCCGCGACCGCCGCCGTCGCGTGCGCGATCAACCCGGCGATGCTGCTCCTGACGCTCGTCGTCAAGTGGCTCGTCATCGGCCGCTACCGCGCCGGGCGCTATCCTTTGTGGGGCTCGTACTACCTTCGGTGGTGGTTCGTCGATCGCCTCCTCGCAATCACGCCGACGGCGTTCCTTGCCGGGACGCCGCTCCTCAACGTCTACTATCGCCTTCTCGGAGCCCGCATCGGCTCCAACGTCTGCATCGGATCGGACAGCGTCGCGACGTTTGATCTCGTCAGCATAGGCGACGACACCACGGTCGGCGTCGACGTGAGCATCAGCGCGCACACAATCGAGGACGGGATGCTGGTGCTCGGGCCGGTCACCATCGGCAAGCGCTGCTTCGTCGGGACCCGATCGATCCTAACCGAAGACGTGCGCATGGAGGACAATGCGAGCGTCGGAGAGCTGTCGATGCTCTCTCGAGGGACGGTCGTTCCCTCGGGCGAGCACTGGAGAGGTTCGCCGGCTCGACCGGGGGGCCGGGTCGAGCGCGGCCCGACGGCGCCTCGCCCCGGCTGGGCGAAACGATCGCTCCTGTCGCTCGGCTACGTGCTCGGGGTCCTCGCGTTCCCGGTCTTTGTCGTGGGCGCGATCCTCCCGGGATTGCTCGGATTGAACTTCCTCTACCGGCACTGGCGCGGAGAGACCACATACTTACTGCTCTCACCGCTGGTCGCGGTGAGTTTCGTCATTCTGCTGTGCCTGGAGATCGCCGCAGCGAAGTGGCTGCTCCTCGGGAAGGCGAACCCCGGTCGATATCCCGTTTGGGGAGACTTCTATTGGCGACGATGGTTCTTCGATCAGCTCATGGGGATGAGCCTGAATCTTACGGGCTCTCTTTACGCGACGTCGCTCCTCATCCCTTGGTACCGCCTCCTGGGAATGAAGATCGGACGAAACTGCGAAGTGTCCACGGCGTCGGGTTTCCTCCCCGATCTCCTGCACGTCGGACGCGGCGCGTTCATCGCGGACTGCGTGTCCATCGGCGCGCCGCACGTCGATCGCGGTTACCTCTACACGGCTCATACCATCATCGGCGATCACACGTTCATCGGAAACGGCGCGGTCGTGCCCGCCGGCTCGATCGTCGGGTCGAAGTGCTTGCTCGGCTGCCAGTCCGCCTGCCCGACCGATCCCTCGGTCTCGACTCGCGATCTCTCCTCCTGGTTCGGGTCGCCCTCGGTCCCGTTGCCGCGCCGCGAGGAGCGCGCCGCGATCCCGGACCGGCTCACCTACCGACCATCGCGGTGGCTGGTCGCGCAGCGTCTCGCCGTCGAACTCGTCCGCGTCGCGCTACCAACGACGGCTTTCGTCGTCTCCACGTGCCTGCTCATCACGACGTCGATCCACCGCTACGGAGGCCTCTCCGCGCTCGCTCTCTTCGCCTGGCTTCCGGTCGTCTACGCAGGCTTCGGGGCGGTCGCTGCGCTGCTCGTCGTCACGCTCAAGTGGCTGTTCATCGGCCGCTACGTGCCCGGCGAGAAGCCGCTCTGGAGCCACTTCGTGTGGCGGACCGAGCTCGTGACAGGCCTGCACGAGAACCTGGCCAATCCCTTCTTCGTCGAACGACTCATCGGCACTCCGTTCGCTGCGTGCTTCTTCCGCGCCCTCGGCGTCAAGATCGGCCGCCGCGTGTTCATGGGGACGACCGAGTTTACCGAATACGACTTGCTGAACATCGGCGACGACGTATGCCTCAACAACGATTGCACTCTTCAAACACACCTGTTCGAAGACCGAGTCATGAAGATGTCGGCGGTCCACCTCGCCGATCGATGTACGGTTGGAGAGGACGCGATCGTCCTCTACGACACGCACATCGAAGAGGGCGCGAAGCTGGGGCCACTGTCCCTCCTCATGAAGGGCGAAACACTGCCCAAGTACAGCTGCTGGCAGGGTAGTCCGGCAACGGCAGCCAAGGTATAGGAGTCAAGGTGCGATGAGAATTCCGCAGCGGAATGGGCGAAGAATGATCGGAGGCGTCGCGGGCGTCGTTACCGTTGCGGCCGCGTGCACCCGAGCGCCACAGCCGGTGGCGGCCGATCGAACACCGACGGCGGTGCCCGAGGCGACCCAAGCCGTCGACGGGGCGCCGCCGACGCTCGACGCGCGCGGAATCGCCGCGAGTCGAGCGGCGTCCCGTCGCTACCTGCTCCCTGCCGGGTGCGTCCCACCGGGCAAGAAGTTCGCCTGTAACCCGGTGAGCAACGACGGATGCAACCAGGAGAGCGGCGAGGCGTGCGACGACGACACGAAAGGAGGCTTCACCTGCTATCCGCCGCCGAACGAGGTGGACGAAGACGGCGACTGCAACGACAAAGAGGGGCCGTCGTGCGCGCCGGGGCTGTCATGCGATACCCCGGGCGACTCCCATCCGGACGGCGTCTGCCGCAGGCTGTGCTGCACGGCCGCGGACTGCAGCCGCGCGCAGGCCAAGCGATGCGTACCCGTCGATCCCGAATACGGGAC
>Ga0102924_1002592_pt1 | contig 19570 bp, 20 predicted proteins | sample PaiPotPPM11metaG_FD_80116 | JGI IMG/M metagenome (GOLD analysis project Ga0102924, IMG submission 80116) | Iron sulfur acid spring bacterial and archeal communities from Banff, Canada, to study Microbial Dark Matter (Phase II) - Paint Pots PPM... ...
CTCCAGCGCCGGGGCGACGGCGTTCGGCAACCCGACCGCGACCATGGTCGAGTGACCGAGGCCTCAGGACGGGATCAGCTCGGCGAGTTCGTCGGCGGCGAAATCATAGCGCGTGTTGCAGAACTCGCAGGTCACGGTGGTGACCTTGTCCTTGCGCATGTCCTCGATCTCGTCCACCGGGAAGGCGCGCAGGATGTTGGCGATGCGCTGGCGCGAACAGCGGCAGCGCGCCTCGATTGGATGCGTGTGATAGACACGCACCCCCTCGTCGTGGAACAGCCGGTATAGGAGTTGGCGCGGCGGCAGGTCGGGATCGACCAGCTCGCCCGGGGTCGCCGAACTCATCAACACCATCGCCCGCCGCCAGCCGTCTTCGACATCGTCGGCGATGACCGTGTAGCCGCCCTCGGGCGGCACCCGCTGCAGCATCAGGCCGCCGGCGCGCCAGCCGCCGCCATGGCCGGCCCGCGCCACCGCCAATTTGATGCCGGCCTGGATCTGCTCCGACTGGCGGAAGTAATGCTGGGCGCATTCGGCCAAGGTCGCCCCGACCAGTTCGACGATGCCCTGGTAGCGATCGGTATCCTCGCCCTGATCGACGGTGAAGGCGATATAGCCCGAGCCGATCAGCGCCGGCACCGACGGGCTGGCGCCGTCCCATTGCGGGTCGAGCCGGTCCGGGTCGTATTGCGCGTAGCCGCGCACCGCACCGTCGGTCGAGACATCGGCGACGAGGAGGCGCACCGGCCCGTCGCTCTTTGTCTGCAAGGTGAAGACGCCGTCATATTTGAGGGCGCCGGCGAGCACGACGGCGAGCACGATCGCCTCGCCGAGGATCGCCGCGACCGGCTCCGGGTAATCATGCTGCGACAGGATGCGGTCGACCGTCGGCCCCAGTCGCACCAGCCGGCCGCGCAACGCAAACGGGTCGATCTGGAACGGCTGGATCAGATCGTCCGCACGAACGGTATCGTCGTCAGGCAAAATCACGAACTCCGTTGGCAGAAGCTGCAGAGCCTCCCGCCTTTCTCCGCCATTTAAACGTGATGGCCGGGATTGACCCGGCCATCTTTATAGACCCTCGGGTCAAGCCCGGGGGCGACGAATGCGGTTTACCGCCTCAGCCGAGGCACCAGGCGAGGATGCCCTTCTGTACATGCAGGCGGTTTTCCGCCTCATCCCAAACCACCGATTGCGGCCCGTCGATGACCGCGGCGGTGACCTCCTCGCCGCGCTTGACGGGCAGGCAATGCATGAAGATGGCGTCGGGCTTCGCCGCTGCCATCAACCGCTCGTCGACCCGGTACGGCGCCAGCAAATTGTGCCGGTTGACGCTCGCCTCGGTGCCCATCGACACCCAGGTGTCGGTGACGACGCAATCGGCGCCCGCCACCGCCTCGCTCGGCTCGGCGGTCAGCAGCACCCGGCCGCCCTCTCGCCGCGCCCAGTCGATCGCCTCGGCCGGCGGCGGCAATTCCTCGGGACAGGCCAGCCTGAGCTCGAAACCGAAGCGCGTTGCGGCGTGGATCCAGCTGACCGCGACGTTGTTGCCGTCGCCGCTCCAGGCGACGATCGTCTCGGCGACCGGGCCCTTCTTCTCCTGCAAGGTCATGACGTCGGCCATGATCTGGCAGGGATGCGACGAATCGGTCAGGCCGTTGATCACCGGCACGGTGGCGTGGCGCGCCAGCTCCTCGAGCTTTTCCGCGTGATTGGTGCGGATCATGATCGCATCGACATAGCGCGACAGGACCCGCGCGGTGTCGGCGATCGTCTCGCCGCGGCCCAGTTGGCTGTCGCTGGTACCGAGGATGATCGTGTCGCCGCCGAGCTGGCGCATCGCCACCTCGAACGACACCCGGGTGCGGGTCGACGGCTTCTCGAAGATCATCGCCAGCGTCTTGCCGGCGAGCGGCTTGTCGCGGCGGCCGGCCTTGTAGGCGAAGCCGAGATCGAGCATCTCGCGCAACTCGCCGGTCTGGTAGTCGTCGATGTCGAGAAAGTGGCGCGGCGGGACCGAGTCCCGCCGCCCGCCGACGAGGGTCGGCCCTTGCGCCAGCGCTCTCATGTCGCCGGCCACTCCTTCGCCACCTTGTGCATGATGCCGAGCGCCGCCTCGATCTCGGCCTCGCCGACGATCAGCGGCGGCAGGATGCGCAGCACATTGTCGCCGGCGGTCAGCAACAAAAGGCCTTCGGCGCGCGATTTGGCGACGAAGTCGCCGGCTGGGATCACGCATTTGATGCCGAGCAGATGTCCCGAGCCGCGCACCTCCGAGAACAGCTTCGGGTGCGCCCGGACCAGTTCCTCGAGCTTCGACCACAGCAGCCGGCCCATGCGCTGCGTCTGGTCGAAGAAGCCCGGCTTCAGCATCACGTCGAGGACCGCATTGCCGGCCGCGACCGCCATCGGATTGCCGCCGAATGTCGAGCCGTGGCTGCCGGCAGTCATCCCGACCGCGGCCTTCTCGGTGGCCAGGCACGCGCCGATCGGGAAGCCGTTGCCGAGCGCCTTAGCCACCGCCATCACGTCGGGCGGGACACCGGCCCATTGATGCGCAAACAAGCGGCCGGTGCGGCCCATACCACACTGCACCTCGTCATAGACCAGCAGCAGCCCGTACTCGTCGCAGATGGCGCGCAGCCCCTTCAGGTAATCGGCCGAGGGGGCGCGCACGCCGCCTTCGCCCTGCACCGGTTCGACCAGGATCGCCGCGGTCTGGTCGGTCACCGCCGCGCGCATCTCGTTCAAATTGTTGAAGGCGACGTGGTCGAACCCGTCCATGGGCGGCCCGAAGCCCTTCAGGTAATTCTCGGCGCCGGCGGCCGCGAGGGTTGCGAAGCTGCGGCCGTGAAACGAGCCCTGGCAGGCGATCACCCGGTACCGTTCCGGATGTCCGGTCTCGCTCTGGTATTTGCGCGCGACCTTCAGCGACAACTCGACCGCCTCGGCGCCCGAATTGTTGAAGAACACGGTGTCGGCAAAGCTGTTGGCGACGAGCCGCTCGGCCAGTTTCTCCTGCCCCGGGATGCGGAACAGGTTCGAGGTGTGCCAGAGCTTTTTCGCCTGCTCGGTGACCGCGTCGATCAGGGAAGGATGGCAGTGGCCGAGCGCGGTGACGGCGATGCCGCTGGTGAAGTCGAGAAACTTGCGGCCGTCGGTGGCCCAAAGATAGCAGCCTTCGCCCCGATCGACGGCGACGTCCCACCGGCCATAGGTCGGCATAACGGGTGTAATCACGGCTAGTCTCCTGTGCGATGAAATTGCGGGTAGAGAGGGGTCGGCGACGAAAGAATTATCGTCGTCGCCGCTCGCCCGCGGGCGCGAGCCGCCGCAGCTTCTCGGAACACCGGCCGCTATTGCCGGGATCGCGCCTCATCGCCGTTCTCCTTGCCGGTCGGACCGACCGCTTGCGGTCCGCGGGGCAGTGGGCAGGAAAGCCGCGGAGTATGAGGAGCCGCGCCGGGCCTGTCAATTCGCAGCTCACCGCAAATTATAGCGGATGATCTTGACCAGCGCCTCGCCCGAGGCCTTGTGATCGAGGTGGTAATCGCGGCCGCCGTGGCGACGTAACATCGCGTGTCCGTTTCCCCGTTTGCATCGGCGAACGGCGTGAAATCATCGATATAGAACAGCGACCGCACCCGGCACAGCTCGCGCAAACGGGTGTTGAAGCGTGCCGGCAACTCGGTGCGGACCGACAGCGACGGCACGTCGGCCTTGGCCAGTTCGGCGGCAAGCACCCGGTCACGCTCCGGTGTCGTACGATGGGCCTCAACAGAAGCCTCTGCCCAGGTCTCGTCCGCGCGAACCGATGCGGAATATTTGTTCCGGTCTCTTCACGGCCGCGGGCAACGGCTTGCGACAGGATCAGCGCGCCACCGGCTGCACCGTCGGCTCGACGCGATGGCCGCTGACCTCGGCCCCGTCCGCTGCGGTCAGCCGCAGGAAGCCGAAGGCCGAGTAGAGCGGGATCAAGCCGATCAGCACGAAGACGATGCGGAACTCATAGGTCGTGACCTGCTCCGACCCGGCGGCGATCGCCAGCAGCGCGGCGCCGATCGCAACCCCGAAGCCGCGCGTCAATTGCTGCACGACGCCGCCGACGCTGGTGCTGCGGCTCAATAGCGCCGAGGGTACGTCGGCATAGCTGATCGTGTTCAGCGCCAGATACTGGATGCTGCGGATGCAGCCGCCGGCGAGCACGCCGGCGATGATGATCCAGTCCGGCGTGTCGGCATCGAGCAGGGCATAGCCGGCGGTGACCGCGGCCGACAGCACGGCGCCGCCGACCAACGTGCGGCGAAAGCCGAAGGTGCGCAGCACCGGCTTCGAGAAGGTGCGCACGAACATCGCGCCGAGCGTCGAGGAAAAGCTCAGCAACCCGGCGCGGATCGGACTCAAGCCAAACCCGACCTGAAACAGCAGCGGCAGCAGGAACGGCGTCGCGTCGAGCCCCATGCGGCAGATCCCGCCGGTCAGCGTGCCGATCCGGAACGTCTTGATCTTCAACAGCTCCAGATCGAGCACCGGCGCCTCGGCGCGGCGCGCGTGTCGCCAGTACAGAAACAGCGCTGCAGCCGCGACCGGGAACAGCGCGAAGCCGATCGCCGGCATGACGATCGGCCGGCCGAGATTTTCGATGCCGAATTCGAGGAGGAACAGCCCGACCCCGGCGATCACGAAACCGACGAGGTCGAAGCGGGCCGGCGACGGCGCCCGGAAATTTTCGAACAGCCACGCCGCCAGCCCGCCGCCGATCACGCCGATCGGGATGTTCAGATAGAAGATCCAGCGCCACGACGCATAGGTGGTCAGGAACCCGCCGACGACCGGCCCGACCATCGGCCCGATCATCGCCGGGATCGTCATCCAGTTCATCGCCGAGACCAGGCCGGCGCGCGGAAAGCTGCGCAGCAGGATCAGCCGGCCGACCGGGGTCATCATCGCCCCGCCGAAGCCCTGGATCACCCGCATTGCGATCAGCACCGGCAGGTTGTCCGCCAGCCCGCACAGGGCCGAACCGCCGGCGAAGATCAGCACCGCGGCGCAAAACACGCGGCGCGCGCCGTAGCGGTCGGCAATCCAGCCGCTGACCGGGATGAACACGGCCAGGCTCAACAGATAGGTCGTGATCACCAGGTTGAGACGCAGCGGGCTTTCGCCGAGGCTTCGCGCCATCGCCGGGATCGACACCGCGATCATCGTCGAATCGAGCCCCTCCATGAAGAAGGCGCAGCCGACGATCAGCGGGATCAGTACCCGCAGCCGCGGCTCTGCCGTCGAGCGGAAGGAAGGCGCGGCGTCGGTCACCGAAGGTCCCGGGCTATGGCTTGTCCGGGTATGATAAAGGAGAAAGTCCGGGCGGCGGGGCGCGATTGTCGGGACGCAGCATGGACGAGGCGGCAGTCGATCCGGCGCTGATCGAGAGATGGGCGCTCCATTATCTCGAGCGGTTTTCCAGCTCGGCCGAAAACCTGCGCCGGGTATTGCAGCGGCGGGCGCGGCGCCGGCTCGGGCCGGATCACAGGGTCGCGGCCGATACGATGGCGGCGATCGATGCGCTGGTCGCGCGCTACTGCGCCGCCGGAATGATCGACGATGCGGCCTACGCCGCCAGCCGGGCGCGCGAGCGATTGCGCCGGGGTCAATCGCTGCCGAAGATCCGCGCCGCGCTGACGGCGAAGGGTATCGGCGCCGAGGATGCGGCGGCGGCGATCCGCGCCCTGTCCGAAGAGGCGGCCGACCCGGAACTCGCCGCCGCCTGTGCCTTTGCCCGGCGCCGGCGGCTCGGCCCCTATCGCCGCCAAGGCGATGCCGACCGAAACCGTGAGCTCGCCGCCTTCGCCCGCGCCGGCTTCGGCCGCCGCGCCGCTGCCGCCGTTCTGGCGTGCAGTGATGAGCAAGCTATTGCAGAATTGCTAAGAGGTAACTAGGTTCCGCGCGACCAGTGGGGGAAAGTGCATGCGGCAATAGCATTTTTTGCTTGACAAATCCGGATTGTTGTGCTATAGGAGAAGCAGAATGCCCGTTTGGGGCTTCGCGCTCTCAACCCTTTTCTCGCATCAACGCCGCGACCCCGGCGGCTTCTGCGTCGCCGCGCGCCTCCAGCGCAGCGATGATCCGCGGCCGGTCGCCTTCCGGCCGGTTCTGGCTCAGCTTGAACTTTCCCTCGAGCCGGCTGACCGCAATCTCGACCCCGACGATGCCGTTCAACATCGAGGCGATATAAGGCTCCGGCAGATCGCCCATTCGCCACGGCGTCGCCTCGCGCGCCTCATGCCGTTCGGAGAGCCGGCGCAACAGGTCGCGCAGCCAGTCCCGGTCCGCAATTGCCCGGGCCGCGCCATAGGCATGAACGGTGGCGTAGTTCCAGGTCGGCACCGCCGGCCCGGCCTCATACCAGCCGGGCGAGATATAGGCGTGCGGACCGGCGAACATCGCCAGCGCCTCGCCCTGCCCGAACGTCGCGACCTGCGGGTTCGGCCGGGCGAGATGTCCAAGCAGATAGACGGCATCGCCGCGCCGCTCGGCCAGAAACGGGATCTGGCTGGCGATCAGCCCGTCCGGACCGGTCGTGAGCAGCAGCCCGAAATCATGCCGCTCGATATGAGCGAGCAGCACCTCGGAGCGGGTCTCGGTGAAATGCGGCGGCAGATAGACCACGTATCAAATCCAATGCTGGAACAAGAGGCTGCCGAGCAGCCCGACCCCGGACAGAACCAGGATGCCCCCGGAGGCGCGGTTGATCCAGACCAGATGATCGTGCCGGAACGACAGGCGCACCAGCCCGGCGCCGGCGATCAAGCCCGCCCACCACAGCAGCGACCCGAGCCAGACGCCGAGCACCAGGATCGCCGCGGTGCCGAGCGTCGCCTGGCCGCCGGTGAAGCCGATGCCGGCAAAGATCGCGAGAAACGCCAGGATCGTGATCGGATTGGTGATCGTCAGCACGAAGGTCGAGGCGAAATCGGCGAACAGGCTCTCGGGGTCGCGCTGCGATTGCGTCCCGGCCAGCGGGTTCTGGAAAAACGCCGAAATACCGATGAACAGCAGAAACGCCGCGCCGATCAGGCGCAGCCAGTTCTGATAGTCGAGCAGCCAGTCGGAGACGACGGTCAGGCCGAAGCCGGCGATGATCCCGAACATCGCATCGGCGGTTGCCGCCCCCATCCCGGACACGAACCCGGCGAGCCGGCCATGCAGGATCGTGCGGCGGATACACAGGACGCCGACCGGACCGACCGGGATGGCGATGATGATGCCGACCAGCATTCCCTTCAGCAGAAATCCGATCAGCATCCGCGCGCCAGCCTGCCCCGATTGCCGGGCACTGTCCGGGAAGGCCCGGAGCGGCGCAAGCTAAATGCCGGCGGCGGTGAAGCCGGCGCGGATTGGCGCTATCGTGCGGCGCAACCAACTTCGGAGGAGCATCGATGTCGAACGCCGACGAAAGCGCCTACCGCTTCGAATTCACCGGGCTCGACGGCGGCGCCCTGCCGCTCGAAGCCTGGCGCGGCAAGCCGGTGCTGGTGGTCAACACCGCGTCGTTCTGCGGCTACACTCCGCAATACCGCGAGCTCGAAGCGCTGTGGCGGCAGTATCGCGACCGCGGCCTCGTCGTGCTCGGCGTGCCGTCCAACGATTTCGGCGCGCAGGAGCCCGGCACGGCGGCTGAGATCAAGCAGTTCTGCGAATCGCGCTACGAGGTCGACTTCCCGATGACCGAGAAATACCGGGTCGTCGGCGGCGCCGCGCACCCGTTCTATCGCTGGGTCGCCGAGACCCTGGGCGAAGGCGCAGCGCCGCGCTGGAACTTCCACAAATATCTGATCGGCCCCGACGGCCAACTCTCCGGCGCCTGGCCCTCGCAGGTCCACCCGACCGATCCGGCGATCGCCAAAGAGATCGAGGGGATGCTGTCGCCGGCCTGAACTTCCTTTATCGCTACGCGGTGGGACCCGTCCCGGGCACGAGGGGGTGAAGGAGGTTTGAGGCCTCACGCGGGCGACACCGTTTCCGCGCCGATCGGGTTCTCTCCCGTGGCGGGTACCCGGCGGGCGTTGTTGAGGATCGCGACGGCGAGCATCTCCTGGCGGCCGCGGATCGCGACCTCTTCCCAGCGGAACAGGGTTCGGTCGAGGCCGGCGCGGGCGACGACCTCCTCGGAGAGGACGAGTTCGCTGTCGAATTCCTTGGCGACCGCTTCGAGCCGGCTGGCGATGTTCACCGCGTCGCCGATCGCGGTCATCGTGGTGGCGCCGCCATAGCCCATCTCGCCGACGATGGCCGGCCCGGCATGGATCGCGATCGCGATGCGCAGCGGCTCGCTCAGCTCGGCCGTCAGCGCCTGGTTCAGCTCGGCCAGGCGCAGCGACATCAGCCGCGCCGCCGCGACCGCGTCACGGCAGGCGGCTTCGACGTCGCCGGCGACCCCGAACAGCGCCATGACCCCGTCGCCGATGAACTTGTCGACCTGGCCGCCGGCCGCTTCGACCGCCTGCCCCATCGCCGCGAAATAGCGGTTGAGGATGAAGACGACGTCGTAGGGAAGCTGCCCCTCGGCGAGCGCGGTGAAACCGCGGATGTCGACGAACAGGATCGCGATTTCGCGCTCGCGTCCCTGCGCCAGATCGACCCGCCGGGCGCCGGCGGCGGCTTCGGCAAAGGCCGGCAGCAGCGGCGTCGCCTCCACCGCCACCGCCGGGCGCAACTGGCAGGCGAGGCGAATATTCGGCGACGCGCCGATGCGGCGCAGCACCCGGCGTTCCGCCTCGCCCGGCAGACCCAGCCCGGGCCGGGCCGCGCGCACCCGCACCCGGCAGGTCGAGCAGCGGCCGCGGCCGCCGCATACGGAGGCGTGCGGAATGCGGGCCAGCCGGCTCGCTTCAAGGACGCTGGTGCCGGGCACGACATCGACGAAGCGGCCGTCCGGATAGGAAATCCGCACCAGGCCGCGGCGCCGCTGCCACAACCGGCGGATGCCCCGCGCCAGCAGCACCGCCGCGATCATCGCGGCGAAAAACCACTGCAATCCGGTGATGATGCGCTCGAGCGCCGCCGCGGTCTGTGGAGTCGGCAGCCGCATATGCGCGAAGGCCGTGGCGGTCCAGCCGGGCTCGGCCGCCAGCGCCGCGATCTGCCGGCCGGCCTCGACCGCGCCGAGCAGCGCCAGCACCGGAAACAGCACCGCGAGCGTCAGGGCAACAGCGCGCAGCCGGTCGAACCACGGCCGCACCCGCAGCCAGAAATAGAGGCCCAGCATCGCATGCCACCAGGCCACGACCAGCGTCGCCAGCTGGAAGTAGCCGTTTTCCGGCGCGTGCACGAAAAGCGCCCAGAGGACGAAGCGGTAATAGTTGTCGCCGACACCGAAAAAGCTGGTGGCGACCCGATTGGCGACGACGTGCCGGGCCAGCAGCAGCGGGATCGCGAAGCCCAGGACCAGCTGCAGCAGCTCCGAGAAGCGCAGCCGCAACGTGCGCCGCTGCCACAGCGCCCACAGCGCCAGCGCGTAATGCACGAGGAACCCGCCATAGAGCAGCGCCAGCATCGGGTACGGCGACCAGATCGCCGCGACCAGATCGAGCGTCTCCTCCATCGCGTCGAGCGAAACCAGCCCGAGCGCGTGATTGGCGAGATGCATCGCCACATAAGCGAGCATCACCAACCCGGAGACGAGGCGCAGCCGGCGGATCATCGAGGCCCGGTCCTCCACCGCGCGCGGTTTCGGAGCGCCGGTTCGGTTGCTATCATCATCGCGGCCTCGAACGGCCGGGCATTGCATTCCGAGCGGCGCGGTTCTTTGCTGCGCCGATGCGTCACGGTGCCCGGACCGGCGCAAGCGGGCAAAAGAGGCCGCCCCAGGGAGGCGCCATGCTGGAAATTCAAAATCTCGTCAAGCATTTCGGGCCGCTGGTCGCGGTCGATGGCGTCTCGTTCACCGTGCCGCGCGGCGAGGTTCTCGGCTTTCTCGGCCCGAACGGCGCCGGCAAGTCGACGACGATGAAGATGGCGGCCGGTTTTCTCGCGCCGACCGGCGGCACCGCGGCGATCTGCGGCGACGACATCCTGACCCGCCCGCTGGCGGCGAAGCGGCACCTCGGCTACCTGCCCGAGGGCGCGCCCGCCTATCCCGACATGGCCGTCGCGGACTTTCTCGGCTTCATCGCCGCGATCCGCGGGTTGCGCGGCGCCCAGCGCAAGGCGCGGCTCGACGAGATCGTCGAGATCATGCGGATCGGCGAGGTGCTGAACCAGCCGATCGAGACGCTGTCGAAGGGGTTTCAGCGCCGGGTCGGCGTGGCGCAGGCATTGCTGCACGACCCGCCGGTGCTGATCCTCGACGAGCCGACCGACGGACTCGACCCGAACCAGAAACATGAAATGCGCTCGATCATCCGCGCGATGCAGCCGAACAAGGCGATCGTGATCTCGACGCATCTGCTGGAGGAGGTCGAGGCGGTGTGCAGCCGCGCGATCATCATTGCTCGTGGGCGGATCTTGGCCGACGGCGCACCGGCCGAATTGGCGGCACGCTCGCGCCGGCACAACGCGGCGCGGCTCGTGGTCACCGCAGCGGCCGAAGCGCGGCTGCGCGGCGAGCTGGCACACCTGCCCGGCGTCGCCTCGGTCGAACCGGAACATGACGGCGACGGCACGGCGCTGATCGTCTATCCGCGCGACCATCGCCCGATTGCCGCCGAAATCGCCGAATATGTCCGCGGCCAGGGTGTTGCCGTCATCGAATGGCGCATCGAGCAGGGCCGCCTCGACGACGTCTTCCGCACGATCACCGCGCCCGAAGCCGCGCCACCCGCGCCGGAGCCGATCCGCCAAGCCGCCTGAAGGGTCCATGCGCAACATCGCCATCATCTTCCGCCGTGAGCTGGCGGCCTATTTCGCCACGCCGCTCGCCTATGTGTTTATCGTGATCTTTCTCGCCCTCGCCGGGGTGTTGACCTTTTTCATCGGCAATTTCTTCGAGCGCGGCCAGGCCGACCTGCAACCTTTCTTCTCGTTCCACCCCTGGCTGTACCTGGTGCTGATCCCGGCGCTGTCGATGCGGCTCTGGGCCGAGGAACGACGCAGCGGCACGATCGAGTTGTTCCTGACCCTGCCGGTGCGGCTATCGGAAGCGGTGGTCGGCAAGTTCCTCGCCGCCTGGTGCTTCGCCGGCATCGCGCTCGCCTTGACCTTTCCGTTCTGGATTACCGTCAACGTGCTCGGCGAGCCTGACAACGGAGTAATCGCGGCCAGCTATCTCGGCAGCTGGTTGATGGCCGGTGCGGTACTTTCGATCGGCGCGGCGGTCTCGGCGACGACCAAGAGCCAGGTCATCGCCTTCGTCGTCACCGCCGCGCTGGTTTTCGTCCTGACCGTCGCCGGCTCGTCGGTCGTCCTCGACCTCGTGCACGGCTGGGCGCCGGAAGGGATGATCCGAATCGTTGCCGGCGCCAGCCTGTTCGGCCATTTCAGCGCACTGACCCGCGGCATCCTCGATTTGCGCGACGTCGTCTACTTCGTCTCGCTGATCGCCGCGTTCCTGGCTGCCAACGCGCTGCTGATCGATTTGAAGAAGGCCGGCTGACATGGCCGCGCCGCTCCTTTCCTCACGGCGGGCGCTGTCGATCGCGGCGCTCGTTTGCATCGCGGTGGCGCTGATCGCGGTCAACGTGATCGCCGCCGCGATCGGCCCGGTTCGGCTCGATTTGACGCATGACCGGCTCTACACCTTGTCGCGGGGCACGCGGGCAACCCTCGCCAAAATCGACGAACCGGTCACCTTGCAGCTTTATTTCTCGCGCCGCCTCGGCAATGCGCTGCCGAGCTACGCCGTCTACGAGCGCCGGGTTCGCGAGTTGCTCGACCAGTACGTTGCCGCCTCGAACGGCAAGTTGCGGCTCGAGACCTATGACCCGCAGCCGTTTTCCGACGTCGAGGACCGCGCCGTCGCGCTCGGGCTGCAGGGCGCGCCGCTCGATACCGGCGGCGAGCAGGTCTATTTCGGGCTTGCCGGCAGCAACTCGACCGACGACCAGCAGGTCGTCCCGTTCTTCGCCACCGACCGCGAGCGCTTTCTCGAATACGATCTGACCAAGCTCGTCCACGCCCTGGCCGAGCCGAAGCCGACCGTGGTCGGGCTGATGACGGCGCTGCCGCTCGAAGGCGACATCGGAGCGGCGATGCAGGGCCAGCCGATGCGGCCGATGGCGATCATAGAGCAGATGCGCCAGCTCTACCGGGTCGAGATGGTGCCGCCGAGCAGCCCGACGATCCCGGCCGGCATCGACGTGCTGATGCTGGTGCATCCGCAGAGCCTGTCGGACCAGACACTGTTCGCAATCGACCAGTTCGTGCTGAAGGGCGGCAAGGCGCTCGTATTCGTCGACCCCTATTCCGAATTGCAGGCCGGAACCTCGCCGCCCCGCAGCAATTCCGGCGGCCTGCCGGAAGACAGCAGCAACCTGTCGCGGCTGTTCCAGCGCTGGGGCGTGCAGATGATGCCGAACGTCGTCGCCGGCGACCGCGACAGCGCCCGCCGCGTCGGCGTGCCGGTGCCCGACCGCGGCACCAGGGCAATGGATTACGTCGCCTGGCTTAATCTGAGCGGCCGCAGCCTCGACCGGAACAGCCCGATCACCGCCGATCTCGACCATGTCAACATGGCGACCGCCGGCATCCTCGAACCGGTCGCCGAAGCCGGGACCAAATTCGAGCCGCTTCTCACGACCAGCCGGGATGCTGAGAAGATCCCGGTCGAGAATGTCACCGGCTTGCCCGACGTCGCCGGGCTGCTGAGCTCGTTCCGCTCCGAGGACAAATCCTATGTCCTCGCCGCGCGGCTGAGCGGCATCGCCCAGACCGCCTTCCCCGACGGCCCGCCGCAAGCGGCCGCAAAACCGCCCGAAGGCAAGCCGGGATCGCCGCCGCAATCCGCCCCCGCAGCGCCGGCCAAACCGGATTTCGTCAAGGAATCGACGGCGCCGATCAATGTCGTCGCGGTCGCCGACACCGACATGCTCGATGACCGCTTCTGGGCGCAGTCGCAGACCTATCTCGGACGCCCGGTCGTCGTGCCGAACGCAAACAATGGCGATTTCGTCGCCAACGCGATCGACGTCTTGGCCGGCGGCGCCGATCTCATAGACCTGCGCAGCCGCGGCACCGCGGCGCGGCCGTTCGTGCTGATCGACAACCTGCAGCGCGACGCCGACGCGCGCTACGCCGCCGAGCAGCAGAGCCTCGAAAAGAAGCTGAAGGACACCGAGACGAAACTGCACGAGATGACCGGCAAGGAGCCGGGCAGCGCCTCGGCTGCGCCGGCGGCCGACCAGTCGAAGGCGATCGCCCAGTTCCGCGCCGACCTGTTGCAGACGCGCCAGCAATTGCGCGCGGTCCAGGCGGCATTGCGGCAGAACATCGACCGGGTGAAAGCAGTGCTCGAATTCTGCGATATCGCGCTGATCCCGATCCTGGTCATGGCGGCGGCGCTGGGGCTCGGCGCCTGGCGGGTGCGCCGGCGGCGCCGCCGGCCGGCCTTCGCCTGACGCCGCGGAAGGGACGAATGCAGAAACGCGGCTTTCTCTGGCTCGCCGGCGTCACGATCGTGCTGGTCGTGTTGGCGGTCTTTCTGACCGGGCGCGGCGAGCGCGCCGGACCGCCGGCCGCCAGCCAGGAGCGGGCGCTGCCGCAGCTCGCCGGGAAGCTCGCCGGCCTGGCCTGGATCCGGCTGTCGCAAGGCGGGCTGAAGACCGATTTTGCCGAGGTCAACGGCACCTGGACCGTGATCGAGAAGGGCAACTACCCGGCATCCGCCGGCAAGGTGCGGCAATTGCTGCTGGCCCTCTCCGATTTGAGCCTCGCCGAGCCGAAGACCGCGCGGCCGGAGCTGTTCGCCCGGCTCGGCCTCGACGACCCGAAAAACGGCCATTCGACACTGGTCACTTTGCAGGACCGCACCGGCGCCACGGTCGCCGAGCTGCTCGTCGGCAAGCATCGCAACGACCGGTTCGGCGGCGGCGAAGACGGCGTCTATGTGCGCCGCCCGAACGAAAACCGCACCTGGCTGGCGCGCGGTTCGCTCGAACTGTCGGCCGAGCCGATCGACTGGCTCGACCGCCATATTCTCAGCATCCCGCAGCAGCGCATCGCCTCGGTCGCGCTGACCGACGAGAGCGGCGCCGTTGTGACCCTGCACCGCGCCGCCGCCAGCGAGCCGTTCACGGTCGACGGCGCGCCCGACGGCGCCAAGCTCAAACCGCCGCTGGTCGTCGCCGAGCCGGCCGGGGCGTTGCAGGCCCTCGAAATGGTCGATGTGAAGCCGGCCACCGAGCTTGCGATTCCCGACCAGGGCACCGCCAAGGCGGTGTACACGACCTTCGACGGGCTCGACATCGTGCTGCGCCTGGTCCATCGCGACAATGCCGACTGGGTGGTCATCGCCGTGTCGGGCAAGGGCGCCGCCGAGGCCGAAGGCAAGACCCTCAACGACCAGCTCGGCAAATGGAGCTACGCGATCCCGGCGACCCAGGCCAATTTGCTGCGGCGCAAACTCGCCGACCTGATCGAGCCGCCGAAGGGGTCATGAGCGAGGCCCCGGCCGCCATCCCGGAGCCGACCCCGGTGTCGCCCTGCCTCGGCATCTGCCTGATGGACCCGCGGACCCGGATGTGCCGCGGCTGCCTGCGCACGGTCGACGAGATTGCCGGCTGGTACGACGCCAGCCCGTCGGAAAAGCGTGCCATCCTGGCGCGGCTGGCAACGCGCCGGGCGCAGGCCCAGCCGTGACGCGGCCCGCCTTGGTCATATCCGTCTGCGTGTTTCTGGCGGCTTGCGGCAGCGGCGCCGGCGGCTGGACCAAGGCCGGCGCCGATCAGACCGCCGCCGGTGCCGCCTATGACGACTGTCGGAACATCGCCGAGACCGCGGTGCGGACCGACATCGACATCGACCAGGACATCATGGCGACCCGCGGCGCTGACTGGCAGCGCGGCAGCGCCGGCCGGGTTCAAACCGGGTCGATGCAGGCGCATACCCAGACCCGCGCCGGCAACATCATCGAGGCGTGCATGAAGGCGAAGGGGTTCAGCGAGGCAAAGTGATTTAGCCTCGCAATAAGCCAAAATCCTTGTCGTCCCGGCGAAGGCCGGGACGACAACTCGCATACGCCGGCGGTTGACCCGTCGCAACCCGAGCCTATCCTGCCGTGCATGCAATTCGGCGCGCAGTTCTTTCCCGATGTCGGGCCGCAGGAGAAATCGGCGGAAGCCTATTTTCGCGAGGCGCTCGACCTCGCCGAGGAGGCCGACCGGCTCGGCTACAGCCACATCCGCATCGTCGAGCATTATTTCCACCCCTATGGCGGTTACAGCCCGAACCCGATCGTGTTCCTCGCCGCGGCGGCGGCGCGCACGCGGCGCGCCCGGCTCGTCACCGGCGCGGTGTTGCCGGTGTTCAACCATCCGCTGAAGCTCGCCGGCGAGATCGCGATGCTCGACGCGATCAGCGGCGGCCGGCTCGACGTCGGCTTCGCCCGCGCCTTCCTGCCGCACGAATTCCGCCGCTTCGGCCGCTCCCCGGACGAGTCGGTGGCGCGCTACCGCGAGGGGATCGAGCAGGTCGACCTTCTCCTGACGCAGGAGAACGTCAGCCACCGTGGCCGCTTTCACGCGATCGAGAACACGACCTCGCTACCCCGCCCGACGCAACAGCCGCGGCCCAAATTCTATGTCGCGGCACTGAACACGCCGGACTCGTTCGAGTTCGCCGGCCGCATGGGCTATTCGCTGATGGTGATCGCCTTTGTCGCCGACAAGATGCGGCCGCTGCTCGCCGCCTATCGCAGGGCTTGGCGCGACGCCGGCCATTCCGGCGACGGCGAGGTCATGATCGCGTTCCACATGTTCTGCGACGAAGACGGCGAGCGCGCCCGCGCCGGCGCCTGTCCGCTGCTCGACGCCTATCTCGCCTCGCTGGTCGACGCCGCCTGCGACTGGCTCCACGGCGCGTCGTCGGCCGACTACCCCGGCTACGACAAGGTCATCGCCGGGCTGCGGGCGGCCAACGCGCAGGAGCAGATCGCCTCGGGCTCGGCCTGGATCGGCACCCCCGACGAGATTGCCGCGACGATCGCCCGATTGCAGGATGAGTTCGGCGGCTTCGAACACGCCTCGCTGCAGGTCAATTTCAACCGCATGCCCTACGACGCCGCGCTCGCCTCGACACGCCTCTTCGCCCGCGAGGTGATGCCGCGGTTTATGTAAAAAAGCACGCGAGCGTGCGATGTCGTTTAATCGCATGACTGCATGAAATCGGTCGATGCGGCGATGCTTTGACGGCGGATGTCCGCGGGCTAAGGTGCGCGCTGCGCGATTCGAAAGGAGCTGGCGATGGCAAAGGCCTATTGGGTGGCGACGTACCGTTCGATTTCCGATCCCGACGCCTTGGCCGCCTATGCCAAGCTCGCCGGCCCGGCAATCCAGGCGGGCGGCGGGCGGTTTCTGGCGCGCGGCACCGCGGCGAAGGCCTATGAGGCCGGTGTTCTTCAGCGCGTCGTGATCATCGAATTCGACAGCGTCGCCAAAGCCCAGGCCGCGCATGACAGCCCCGGCTACCAGGAAGCGCTGCGCGTCCTCGGCAAGGCGGCCGACCGCGACCTGCGCATCGTCGAGGGGGTGGAGTAGCAACCATGCCGCGTCTCAATTTTGGCGCGTTCCTCGCGCCGCATCACCCGGTCGGCGAGAACCCGCTGTTGCAGTTCCGCCGCGACATCGACCTTGTCGAGATGCTCGACAAGCTCGGCTACGACGAATTCTGGTGCGGCGAGCACCATTCGAGCGGCTGGGAGATGATCGCCTCGCCGGAAATGTTCCTCGCGGCCGCCGGCGAACGGACGAAGCGCATCAAGCTAGCAACCGGCGTCGGCTCGCTGCCTTATCACCATCCGTTCAACGTCGCGCAGCGGATGGTGCAGCTCGACTGGATGACCGGCGGCCGCGCAATCTTCGGCTCCGGTCCGGGCGCCCTCGCCTCCGATGCGCACACGCTGGCGATCGACCCGATGGTTCAGCGCGACCAGCAGGACGAGGCGATAGGCGTGATCCGCCGCCTGATGCGAGGCGAGCGCGTCACCCACAAGAGCGACTGGTTCACCTTGCAGGATGCGGCCTTGCAGCTGCTGCCGTTGCAGGAGGAGATGCCGTTCGCCGTGGCCTCGCAGATCAGCCCCTCGGGCATGACCCTGGCCGGCAAGCACGGCATCGGCGTCATCTCGATCGGATCGCTGTCGAACGAGGGGCTCAACGCGCTGCCGACGCAGTGGGGTTTTGCCGAGACCGCCGCGGCCAAGCACGGCACGACGGTCAACCGCAAGGATTGGCGCGTGCTGCTCTCCTGGCACATCGCCGAGACCCGCGACAAGGCGATCGAAGAGGCGCGCAACGGCCTGTTGCGTCACCACAACGAATACATCGTCGGCACCTTGCAGCGACCCGGCGCCGAGCCGTTCAAGACCACCGACGAGGCGATCGAGAAGACCGCCTATTCCACGGCGGCGGCGGCGACGATCGGCACCCCGGATGATTTGATCGCGCGGCTCAAATCGGTGATCGAGGTCAGCGGCGGTTTCGGCACCGTCGTCGGTTTCGTGCACGACTGGGCCAACCCGGAAAACACCTTTCGCAGCTGGGACATGGTCGCCCGCTACGTCGTGCCGGAGATCAACGGCTATGTCGCAAAGCTGCGCGACTCGCGCGACTTCGTCGCCACCAACCGCGGTGTCTTCGACCGCGCCAAGGAGGCGATCATGGCCAAGATCACCGAGAACGAGGCCGCGGTCGCCGCCCTCAAGGTGACCCGCGGCTCGCGCCTCGGCAATGTCGCCTCGGGCAGCAACATGCCCGATCTGAGCAAGGTCCAAGACGCGGCGAAGTGACGGAGGGTGGTGATGGGCAAGCTCGAAGGCAAAGTCGCATTGGTCACCGGCTCGGGCCGCAACATCGGCCGCGCGACGGTGTTGAAACTGGCTGGTGAAGGCGCGCATGTCGTGGTCAACGCGCGCTCGAACGAGGCCGAGGCCGAGGCGGTCGCGCGCGAGGCGCGCGACCTCGGGGTCAAGGCGATCGCCGTCATCGCCGATGTCGGCAAGAAGGACGAAGTCGAGGGGATGGCGGCGAAGGCGCTGTCGGAGTTTGGCCGTGTCGACATCCTGATCAACAACGCCGCGATCCGCCCGCACAAATCCTTCACCGAGCTGACGCAGCAAGATTGGGAATATGTGCGCGGCGTCGTGCTCGATGCCGGCCTGTACCTGACCCGCGCGCTGATCGAGCCGATGGTGACGAACCGCTACGGCCGCATCCTGTTCTTCGTCGGCGACGGTGCCTATTCCGGCCGCGGCGCCGGCCGCGCCCATATCTCGGCGGCGAAGATGGGGCTGGTCGGGCTGGCGCGCGGGCTCGCCTCCGAATTCGCGCCGCACAACATCCGGGTCAACGTCGTGTCACCCGGCAGCATCGACACCAGGCGCGACAATCCCGAATGGTATCACGGCCGGGTCCCCGACGCGGCCGGGATCCCGCTTGGCCGGCAGGGCACGGTCGACGAGATCGCCGCCACCTGCCTGTTCCTGGTCGGCGACGACGGCGGCTTCATCACCGGCCAGACGATCCACGTCAACGGCGGCGCCGCGTATTACTGACGCAGGCTCAATCGGCAGCCTGCGGCGCGGCTTGTGCCCGCAACGCCGCCGGATTGGGAATATCCAGGAACAGCGCACAGACGACGGCCGAGATCACGCACAGGAAGGCGAGGCCGTAAAGGCCGCCGGCATAGCTGCCGGTCCAGTCCTTGACGATGCCGACATACCAGGGCCCGAAAAACCCGCCGAGATTGCCGATCGAATTGATCCAGGCGATCGACGCCGCCGCCGCGGTGCCGGTCATGAACATCGGCGGCATCGACCAGAACGGTCCCTTCGAGCCGTAGAACCCGAAGGTCGCGATCGACAGCCCGACCATCGCCCACCAGGAGCCGATCGTCATGCCGGCGATGATCAGCCCGATCGTCGACACCACGCAGGCGCCGCGCAGGTTCCAGCGCCGTTCGTTCATCCGGTCGGAAAGGAGGCCCCATCCAACGAGGCCGATACCGCCGGAGATGTACGGGATCATCGTCAACCAGCCGACCGTCATGTTGTCGGTCACGCCGATCGATTTGATGATCTGCGGCACAAAGAACAGGATGCCGAGGCTGGCGACGACAATGCCGAAATAGTTCAGCGCCAGCAGCAGCACCTTCGCATCGAACATGCCTTGCACGAAGCTGAACTTCTTCACCGCCTCTTTGGCGTCGCGCTCCGACGCCAGCTTGGCGGACAGCCAAGCCTTTTCCGCGTCAGTCAGGAAACTCGCCTGGGCCGGCCGGTCGGTCAGCAGGAAGAAGGTGACGACGCCGAGAATCACCGTCGGGATGCCTTCGGCGATGTACATGATCTGCCAGCCCTTGAGCCCGAACAGGCCGTCCAGCCCGAGCAGCGCGGTCGAGACCGGCGCGCCGGCGGCGACGGCGA
>Ga0102924_1002593_pt1 | contig 19567 bp, 23 predicted proteins | sample PaiPotPPM11metaG_FD_80116 | JGI IMG/M metagenome (GOLD analysis project Ga0102924, IMG submission 80116) | Iron sulfur acid spring bacterial and archeal communities from Banff, Canada, to study Microbial Dark Matter (Phase II) - Paint Pots PPM... ...
CGGTAGTGAGACGCATGGCGAGCTCCTTCGCGAGAGGACACGGGATGCGAAGGAGTGTATCGAGTATTCAGTCATGCTTCACCGCGATTGCGGAAGACCCGGTATGTTCTGGCTAAGTGTGCATCTGCATGCCACAATTCTATGACACCGGGCAATGGCAAGAAATGAGGATTCTCTGAATTTAGTGCTGGTTGAAATGAAATTGTGCCAATAGCCAGCGTTTTTTCATCGCGGGACCACGCCAAGCTGTACACGGGGTTCGCGAGCGTCACTTCCGTGCGCAGTGCGGCGGTATCCACATCCCAAAACCGCACCGTCTGATCCAGGGACCCGGATACCAATGTTCGACCATCAGCGGACCATGCAAAGCTGGTGACCGGCTTCGTATCTCCCGTCAGGGTTGCTATCGGCGAACCGGTATCGCTCCACACATGCACGGTGGTATCGGTCGACGTTGCGGCACCGGAACTCGTCGCAAATCGTGTACTATCGTGCGACCAGGCGACCGTCGTTATCGGCCCCGAAGCATCCGAGGATACCCTGATCAGTTTCATCGGGAAGCGGGACGAGTGGCTGGTTTGTGTGCATGCAGTGAGGAGGGACACAGTGACGAGCAGTGCGAGGGTGTAGCGCGTCATCATTCCCAACCTTTCTGTGCGATCTCTGGCCTGTCATTGTCTGCCTATACTACACCTCCCGATGTCCTCTCGTTCGAAGAAACGTGTGAATCGGCCGTTGTCTGCCGCCGATGGGAAGTTGCAGCGAGTCCGAGATGCCGGTAACCTATCGCCAATCGCCAGCATCCGGCATCCGCGAAGGGACGAACTGATGAGTTCATCGGGGAGCGGGGGAACATCCACACGTCGGTTCGCCCTTCTCGCGCCGCTCGCCCATCGCTCCTTCCGGCTCCTCTTCTGGGGCAAGGTCGTCTCCAACCTCGGTGACTGGCTCGACATCCTCGCCCTTCTCACGCTTATCGTCTACCGTTGGGACCTCGGCGCATTCGGCTGGGGCGCCTACCTCATCGCCCTGACGCTGCCGTACGCCGTCATCAGCCCCTTCGCGGGCGTCTGGGTGGATCGTCTGCCCCGCAAGACGGTGATGGTTGCGTGCGACCTCGCTCGGACGGTCGTCGTGCTCGGGTTGGTCTGGGCGCCCAACCTGCCCGCAGTCTTGTTCTTCGTCACCCTCCAGACGGTCTTCAGCACCTTCTTCGGTCCCGCCCAGCAGGCGACCATCCGCGCCACCGTGCCCCCTGAGGACCTGCTGACGGCCAACTCTCTGAGCCAGCTGGCCGACAACGCCGCGCGGCTGATCGGCCCCGGCATCGGTGGCCTCGTGCTTGTCCTGGTCGGGCTGCGCGGTTCGTTCATCGCGGACGCCGCGACGTTCCTCATCTCCGCCGCCTTCCTCCTGCGTCTTCCGCGTCTGGCCCGGCTGCCCGTCCTGCCGACGGTACGACGCCGCTTCTGGCCCGAGTTCCGCGCGGGCGTGCGGCACATCGTCCGTCGCCGGGCGCTCCTGATCACGGTCGGTTGCTCGGTCGCGGCGTCGTTCTTCATCCGGGCGACCGATACCATCGGCGCGGTGGTGCTGAAGGCGCTGGGGGTGACGACCGGTCAGCTCGGCCCCTCGTTCACGCTCCTGGGCCTCGGCTATGTCGCCGGCGCGCTCGCCCTCGGGCAGTGGGGCAAGGGACGGACACCCATCCTTATCATGGGATTGGGAGTTCTCGAACTCGGTAGCCTGATGGCGATGCTCGGGATCGCGGCCATCGAGGGGCTGAGCGGGGGCACCGTCGCCATCTTCGCGGCGTTCGTCTCGCGTTTCCTCCTGGGATTCGGCTTCGGCGCCCTCGGGGTCGTCTATGGCACCATCTTGCAGCGGGAGACGCCGGACGACCTGATGGGACGGGTCTCGGCGACCTCGGACATGCTGAAGACGACGATACCGCTCGTCGCACCCCTGATCGTGGGCGGGCTGGCGGCGTGGCTCGGCTTAGGCTGGGCGTTCGCCATCCCGGGAGCCGGGCTGATGGTCGTGGGGGCGGTGGTGATCCTCGCTCGGGAGGTCCCGGTCGGCGTTGCCGAACTGCCCTCTCCCCCGAATGATGCGATGCGAGATGGAAACTCCCCATCTTGACCGTTTCATCGTGTCTTTAGATTAGACGTTTTGAAAAGGGGCCTTGTGATCGCATCTCGGTCCGATAAAAGTGTATATCGGCCGCAAACAGCGCCTGCCAGGCATGGGCGTGGTTCCAGATAAGGTTCCCAGGGTCGTTCTATCGGAACCACTTTCGTCCCTTGCGGCAAGCGCCAGTATCGGCGGCCGACGCTATGCGTACCCGTGATCCTTGCCCTTCTCCAACAGCAGCTGCGCCGCCTAGAAATCCCACAGGTGCTCCGCGATCGCCGGGTCGAGTTCCAGCTGTCCACGCGCCCAGGCGACCGCTTCGTATCGCTCATCTTCGCTCGTCTCTTCGTCGAAGTAGCTCGCGGCGACCTCTTCCATCACATCGTCTAACCGGCGCGAGATCGCGAGGACCGCTTCTACCTCCTGGCGGCTCGCTTCGACGATTGCTTGAAGGGTCGGGCTCAGATTCGTCGCGTTTCCGTAGAGTTGCTGGTGCGTGGTCTCAAGGAAGCCCCAGAGTGCCAAAGCCCGCTCGTGTGTCGCCACCGTCTCGATCAGGCTGATGAGTAATGCGGGATGCGGTTTGAAGATGCCCATGATGACTCCTCCTTGGGTGTGCGGACGGGCGACGCAGCAGAAGGAGCCTACCAGCCCCAGCGCCGATCCCGCCACCGGCGGACCAGGTATGCGCGGCGCGTCCCTGTGGATGTATGCTATACGCTCGATCATCGATGCGTGGAGCGGAGTGAGGCGACATGAACGAGAAGCACAAGGCGGCGGACGCTGCGTACCGTGCCAAGGCCGAGGCGGCGCGGAATGCCCCGATCGTCGGTTCCCCGGTCCTGCTGCGGCTGCCGGGGGAGCGGGAGCCGGTGGACGGCCTGCGCATCACGATGCAGGGGGAGACGCGCTATCTCGTGGTCCCGACCCCCGACCGGTTTGTCGAGACGATCTTCCGCCCCGAGGAGGTGGAGGTCCTCGCGCGGGAGGGTGCCGATGCCGACGAAGCAGGTTGACGAGAGTCCGGTCTACCGACTGAAGATCGCCCTGAAAGACAGCGCGCCGCCGATCTGGCGGCGCATTGAGGTGCGTGATAGCACCACCCTCTCCCGCCTGCACATCATCCTGCAAACGGTCATGGGCTGGACCGACTCCCACCTGCACGAGTTCGTCGTCGGCGAGGTCCGCTACGGCATGCGCGATCTGGAAAGGGACCCGCTTGATCGCCCCAAAGACGAGCGCCGGGCGCGGTTGGGAGCGATCGTCACCGGCGTCAAGGATCGCTTCCGCTACGAGTACGACCTCGGAGATGGCTGGGTGCATGACGTGGTGGTCGAGAAGGTCTTTCCCGCCGAGGCGGGAGTCCGCTATCCCCGCTGTATTGGCGGCAAGCGAGCCTGCCCGCCGGAGGATGTCGGTGGCATCTGGGGGTATGCGGATTTCCTCGAGGCGCTGCGCGACCCTGCCCATGAGGAGCATGAGACGATGGTGGAATGGAGCGGTGGATCGTTCGACCCCGAGGCATTCGACCGGGAAGCAATCAATCGCGAGTTGACACCGCGTTGAAGGCACGAAGGGTTAACGGTCGCTGGGCCACGTAATTGGTGTTCTGTTGCCCAGACCTTCGTGCGCGCATCTCCCGCTTTGTCGCCCCGCTCACGCTCGCTCAATTGTGTGGGATGATCGAGGTGAGACTGACTTCCTGTCTCATGAACAACTTTTACGGAGAAAGGACCGGGACAGGAGCACGCCACTTCGTCTCGATCACGACCCGGTAAGTTGCGGCACGACCGATGTAAACGCTTCCATGTTTCGCTCGAAAACGGTCAGGTAAGAGATGCCATGGCGTTCGCGACGGGCGCGAATAGCCTCCACCATCTCCTCGCTCGTGCCGATCAGAGCAAACGGCGATTCGAGCGTTTCTGCAGGCGTGATATGCCACTGCTCACTCAGGGTTTCCGCCGCGCTCTGCCGATCCGTCGTGACGATCACCCGCTGCATAAGGACGTTGAGCTCGATGTCATCGAATCGCTCCCCTGCCGCTTGTCGTATCCAACGTATTTTCTCGTCCAAACCGGCCGCCGTCAGGTCTGTATAGATCGGTACGCCGGGTGGTAATACTCTCGCCATCACACTGATGATATTCGCTTCTCGCGCTGCCAACGCTGTCAGACGAGGGCCGGCGGCACCGATAAGGATGGGAGGATGAGGCTGCTGCACGGGTTTGGGATACCCTTCGAGTCCGTTGATTGTGAAATGCTCGCCGGAGAACGCGACGGGACCGCCGGTGAATAAGTGCTTGATGATCTGCACACTCTCCTTGAGGCGTTGGACCCGAACACCAGGGCGGTCGAAGGCGATTCCCGATCTCTCGTAGTCCCCTTGGTCCCAACCCGCGCCGATGCCGAGCTCGAACCGGCCATCGGAAAGCAGATCGAGCGTCGCGGCGTCACCCGCGACCAACGCCGGATGCCGGAAATCGTTGTCGAGCACGTTGGTGCCGATGCGCAGTGTTGTCGTCGCGGCAGCGGCGGCAGTAAGGGCGGGTGCGTACCCGAGGCTGCCTCCGGAGGGGTCGGGAAAGTGGTCAGGAATGACGAGAATGTCGTAGCCGAGGCGTTCCACTTTCCTTGCTTTTTCCTGCCACTCTGCTGCCGATTGTGCCTCCGACATTTGTACGCCGAATCGAAAGGGATGGTGGCTCATCGTCTGTCCCTCCATGCGCAAAACGGACGCCGATCGCGCATAAATACTGTTCGTCGGGCCTCCTGCCCTCCTCTCCTTACGATGCGCCCACCACTCCGTTAGGGCGCGGATACAGCATAGATGCGCTATCGCCCACAGTAAAAGCCCACCGCATACTTGTCAAGGAAAAAACATGCTGATAGCATCGCTTTTAAGGAGAAGGAGATGGGACACATGCGAGACCTCCAAGAGACGATGGGAATGGTCATTCGGCGTGAACGACGAACGCATTCCCTGACGATCAAAGCGCTTGCCGAGCAGTCTGGACTCTCGGTGGTCTATCTCGGTGAGATCGAACGGGGCAAGAAATACCCGTCAGCTGGAGTACTTGAACGCATCGTGCACGCGTTAGAACTCAGCGTTGCCGATCTACTTGAGTTGGTTGCCGATGAGCTACGCGGTGGAGCCGTAGATCACCCGACCGATGCAATCGGGTTTACGTTACCGACGTGTGGCGGCATGGCACCGCATATGATGATCAAACGGCTTGTTCCGCTGCTCGATCCAAAAGAGGCGACGACGATGGCCGAACTTGGTGCCTTCTTCCTCTCCCGAAAGAGCAGTAAAGACACGCAATAGACCAAGCAAGCCCTCAGAACGTATGATTCCTCCCCCCACTTGCTGGCTAGCGACTATTCCCGGTCAGTGGGCCACGTAATCGGCGTTCTGTTTACTTCCCGTGTCGGCTTTCCCCACTGAACGGTACCACTCGCGGTCGGCACGCACGGGTCATGTCTTACGAATCAGGATTCGCCATCAACTCTGCACCTGAAAAACGACCACCTCACTGAAGTTGCTCCCATCAACTTGGTATGATGCATTCACTCGCAACGATGAGGACACCGCAGAAGAGGGATTGGACTTGGCCACATGATGCTGCACGTATACTGGCACTGAGGGCTGTCAAACCATAGAATGCCCACACGCCTCGCGTCGAGTTCGCATCAAGTTAGCCAAGGAGGATTGCGATGCCGACCTTCACCCGCCTGCTGCACGCTGGCCTCACCGTGCGCGACTATCGCGCTAGCGCCGCCTGGTACATGCGCGTGCTCGGTTTCCATTTCGTCCGCGAGTTCCGTTTTGCTCCCGGCGAGCAGGGCATCCCGCGCATCCTGCTCCTGCATCCCGACAGCGGCTACCTCGTCGGGTTGTATAACCACGAGAACCGTTCCGACGATGCCTTCAGCCCATTTCGCACCGGGTTGGACCATCTGGCGTTCGAGGTACACAGCGAGGCGGAGTTGGCGGAATGGATGGCGCACTTCGACGCGGAGGGCGTGGCGCACTCGCCAGTGCGTGACCTCGGTCACTCGGCGTTCGTCTCGTTCGAGGACCCTGACGGTATCCAGTACGAGGTGTGGTACACGCGCACGCGCCATGTAGCGACGGACACAACGCTCGACGCGTAAGGGCTTGCCTGCGTGATTGCCAATATATGTGCACCATCATGTGGCTCAGTCCAGAGGGATAGCCGCAAATGATGGGGAGAGGAGCCAGGCGACAATGCAGGCGTCAGCGGTCCCGCGTGCGATGGCGTCGGCCATGGCGACCGCCGCATCACTCGACCTGACCGTCGACGACGCGATCGTTCTCCATGACTCGAACAAGCTCACCCTGCGTCTGCTGCCTTGTGATGTGCTTGCCCGGGTGGCACCCGTCGCGCTTCAGGGTTTACAGTTCGAAGTCGAGCTCGCTCAGCGGCTTGCCGCATCCGGGTGCCCCGTGGCTACCCTTGAGCGTCGCGTGGCCCCGCGTGTCTATGAGCGTGATGGCTTCGTGGTCACGCTGTGGACCTACTACGAACCTGCGACACCGCGAGCGGTCTCACCAGCCGACTACGCCCGTGCGCTCGCGCGGTTGCATGCCGGCATGCGCACGCTCGATATCCCGACGCCGCACTTCATGGATCGCGTTGAGCAGGCTCAACAACTCGTTGCGAGCCGCGACCGCACGCCGGCGCTCGCCGACGCGGACCGGGAGCTCCTCGGCGACACGCTCCGAAGCCTGAGACGAGTGATCGGCGACCGTGGCGCCGCTGAGCAGCTCCTGCACGGTGAGCCGCACCCGGGTAACGTGCTCACCACGAAGAATGGGCTGCTCTTCATAGACCTCGAGACGTGTTGCCGCGGGCCTGTCGAATTCGACCTCGCCCATGCGCCCGAAGCAGTCAGCGCGCACTATCCGGATGTCAATCAAGGCTTGCTGCGCGAGTGCCGGATCCTCGTGCTGGCAATGATCACAACGTGGCGCTGGGAGCGCGGCGACCAACTGCCAAATGGGCGCCAGCTGGGTACGGAGTGGCTCAGCCAGCTCCGAGCAGCGCGCGATCGCACGGGGCTGGATACCCATGGCTGATGGCGGGTATTCGAGATCGTCGTCGGCTGGCTGTTGATGTCGGGATCTCCCGTGATCCCGGCCTTGGCCGATCGTGGGCGAGATCCAGTCGCACATGTCGACGGGCTGACGCGATACCGATCGGAGGGCACATAACAGGTGAGCGTGGTGAAAAAGTGCGCTTCGCCGCCTATGGCGTCGTCGGGGAGTCCGGACGGGATTGCGGGCTCACCGTCTGCCTGGGGTGGGGATCGGATGGCGTGCGAAGAAGTCCGCCAGCGCCGCGGCCATGCCGTGCGGGTTCTGCAACTGCAAGGCGTGTGTCGCGCCGGGGAGCACAAACTCCTCCGCCTGCGGCAGCCATCTCAGTAGCAGCCGGTGCGTCTCCCCAAAGCGCGACCACAGCGCCTCGCTCTCGCTCCCCAGGACGGCGATCACCGGCTGGATGATGCGCCCCGCGTCTGCCTCCGTGAACTCCCATTCCGCGACAGCGGGCATGTCCCGCTCGAATGCATTCCCCGCATCGGCGATCACCTGTGTGAACCCGTCCGGCAGCACCCGGTCAAGGAAAGCGGCGCGATACCCCGGCCCGAAGCGCGGCTGCAGGAACTCGTCTACCGTCCCCGTGATATCACCCGCACGGTACCGTTGCTGGTTGCGCGCGATCGCCTCGCGATAGGTCTGCGCGCTCGCCCCGAGCACCAGGGCTGGCTCGAGCAAGGCGAGCGCGTGGACGAGGTCCGGGGCGTCGAGCGCGAGCCGCAGGGCAATCGTGCCGCCGAGGGAGTGCCCCACGACATGGACGCGCCGCACGCCGAGATGGTGCAGCAGCGCCCGGCAATCCGCCGCCTGCCGCGCGAGGTCCACCGCCGCAGCGGTATGCGCGCCGCCATAGCCGCGGCGATGGTAGTGGATGACCCGGTACTGATCGCGCAGGGCGGGCTCGGCGAGCAGCGGCCGGAAGGCATCGGCGATCAAGGCGCCGTGGATGAGCACGACGGGCTCGCCGATACCAGAGACTTCGTATTCCAGTGCGGTCCCATCGATGGTCGTTCGCTCCATCGGTCTCCTCTTCCCGCGCAGCGTACCGCGACGATCAGCGCTCCATCATGCGTGCGCCGGCACCGCTGCCATCCGCCTCCGCGACGAGCGGCGCGAGCAGCCCTTCACCCGCCGGCCGGCGGCGTGTGCGCCTCCGCCGCGCGCAGGAAGTGCTCCAGCCGTTCGTTGAACGGCGTGCCGGTGCGCGGCACACTATGCCCGGCGCCGGGGATCACCGCCCGCTCCGCCTCCAACTCGCGCTCCAACACATCGCAGACCGCATCGAAGACCGGGCTGTGGCCCCCCGAGATGACCAGCTTCGGGAAGGGCGCAGCGCGCAACTGCGCGACCGGGATCTGCGCCTCCCACGGCGGACGCTCGACCTGCAGTAGCCGCGCGTGCTGCAGCAGCGGGGGCGGCAGCGGGCTGGGCAGGACGGCGTTGGAACCGACCGCGCCGAGGAAGGTGCGCAGGAATGCCTCCGGGTCGCGCGGCCCGTTCGCCCAGAACTCCACCGTCCGCGCCAGCCAAGGCTCGACTTCTGGGTCGCCGCGCACGAGGCCGAATGCGGGCGGTTCGATCACCGTCAGCGAGCGGACGGCGTCGGGGCGCTGCGCCGCCGCCAGCAGGGCGACCACGCCGCCGTAGGAGTGGCCCACCAGGTGCATCCCATCGCCGAGCAGCGCGGCGATGTCCCCGGCGTCCACCGCGAAGTCCTCGCGCTCGGCGGGCGGGTTGGGCCAGTAACCGCGGCGATCAGGCAGGACGAGGGCCCAGCGGTCGGCGAGGGGACGCTGCTGCGCCCAGGTCATCTCGCCATTGAGGACCGAGCCATGGACGAGGAGGACGGGCGGCCCCTCCCCCCAGTGCTGCACGTGCAATGTCTCCACCGTTTCCTCCTCTCCTTAACCGGACGCGCAATATGCCCTCGCGGTGAATTCCCGCGTGATGCACTCGTTCTCCACCATCGGTTCCTCTTTGCTGCAGGCGCTCCCGCCAGTGATGGCTGCCATCGAAGTCCCCGCAAGGTCGCTCAACGTGGACGGATATTCTGATTTGCCCGGAAGCGGTTGTCCGGGTCATAGCGGGCCTTGATGGCAGCCAGGCGATCGTAGTTCGCGCCATAGGCGGCGCGCACCCGCTCCTCGCCCTCGTTGCTGAGGAAGTTCACATACACGCCGCCCGTCGCGTGCGGCTGCATCGCCTGGAAGTACGCGCGGGCCCAGGCGATGTCGGCGTGCTCGGGGCCGCCCGCCGTCCAGGCCGCATTGATGTTGATGGCGTGAGCCGCCTGCCGCCCCGCATAGGCCGATGCGTCCGGCGATACTCGAGCGATGGCGCCGCCCAAATGAAAGATCAAGGTGTACGAGGCCGGCGACGACTTGCGCCAGGCCTGCTCGACAAGCACCGCGATGGCGTCGTCGGTCAGGGGCGGGAGGAAGTGCGACTTCCAGTAGTAGCCCCAGCCATGTGGTACGCCCGCGTCGAAGAACCGCTGATGCGCGGTGTACGGCTTCCGCTCAACCAAGTCTACCATCGGGGGGCCGAACCGCCGCAACGGCTCAAGGGCGCGCTCCCCCCGGTCCAGGTCGCCTGACCAGAACGGGATCAGCATCACCACCGGCGTGCCGCGCAGGTGCGTGGGCACCCAGTCGAGCACCGGCGCCGTCCGCAGGACGACAAAGACCGCCAACTCCTCGGGGGCATCGGCGATGAAGTCGCGGTAGAAACGGAGCACCTCGCTGGCCCGCTCGGCCGCGTGCAGGATCGGCCCGGTCAGGACCGTGGTGCCGAGCGCGTGCAGCCCGAACTCGAACTGCGTGACGATCCCGAAATTGCCGCCGCCGCCCTGAATCGCCCAGAAGAGGTCGGGGTGGTCGTCCGCGCTGGCGACGACCCTGCGGCCGTCCGCGAGGAGCATGCGGGCCGAGAGCAGATTATCGCTCGTCAGCCCCCAGCGACGGCTGAGCCAGCCGAAGCCCCCGCCAAGGGTCAGGCCGGCGACGCCGGTGTGGGTGACGATGCCGGCGGGCATCGCCAGGCCGTGGACCTGTGTGGCGGCATCCACATCGCCCCAGAGGACCCCCGGCTGGACCGTGGCGCGGCGCCGGTTCGGATCGACTTCGACGCTTCGCAGGCGGGAGAAGTCGATGACCACCCCGTCCTCAACGAGGGCGGTGCCGGCCACATTGTGGCCCCCGCCGCGGACGGAGACGCGCAGCCCCTCGCGCCGTGCGTAGGCCAACGCGGCCGCCGCATCCTCCTCATCCGCGCACTGGGCGATCAGTGCGGGTCGCTTGGCGATCGCGCCGTTCCAGATCTTGCGGGCCTCGTCATAGCGCGGATCGCCCGGACAGATCACGCTTCCTTTGATCCGCAACATCGTGTGCGCGACCATCCTCGTACCTCCTGGATGCAGCGAATGACGCGTCCGGGCCCGTGTTCCGTTTGCTGGCGCGGAATGCGTAGGAACGATGAGAGCGGCCCCGATCATTGCCACAATAGCATAAATGCGTTACGGAAGGATTACGCGACGGCTACGCGACGCTGAAGAGTGGCTGGCCGATCGCGGTGGGCGGCCTGGCGGTGAGCGGGCGGTGTGGAACAGCCAACGTCACAAAAACGAGGGTATTTGGTACTGCCGGTGGGAGACTCATTCTCCTACCGGTTTTGCCGTATCTCTGTGTCACGAAAGCCGTCCCGGTATCAGCGTCCCATTCTGTGCCGGTTACGATGACATTCGGTGCCGTTTCGTTCCGGAAATGACCATACCCGGCCGTTGCTCGCGCTTGCCAGCCACAAACGTGATTCGATAAAAGGTGCCGGCAATATCGTTCTCGGAACCACTTTCCGCCCCACTCCCTTGATCCGGTTTGATCGGGTAATTGTCCGTTTCTTCGCCTAACTCCCCTTAGACGAAGAAACTCCCCGCCCGCGCCCCTTTTCTTTCCGCTAATCAGGGGATTGCCACTGGGTTAGACGAAGGTGTATATTGAACATATGGAAGCACCCCGAAACGACCTGCCACTGGATGACGCGCTGACCCTCTATCGCGTCGAGCATTTCGCCACCCGCAACTTCGCCGAGCGGACGCGACGAGACTATGCCCTCGACATCGAGGACCTGATCACGTACCTCACCGGCAACGCCAACGTGACGACCGTCCAGGCCGTCACGCTCCGGCATCTGCAAGGCTTCCTCGGTGAACTGGACCGCCTGGGGCGGGCCGGGAGCAGCAGGCGGCGCAAGGTCTCCTCGATCCGTTCGTTCTTTCTCTTCCTCACCAAGCAGAAGATCATCGCGTCGGACCCGACGCTTGACCTCACCCCGCCGATGCGCGAGCAGACCCAACCCCGGGTCCTCTCCGAAGGCGAGTACAAGCGCCTGCGTGAGGCGGCCGCATACGACCCGCGTGACCTGGCGATCATCGAGGTGCTCTTGCAGACCGGCATGCGCCTCACCGAACTCTCCCGCCTCACACTCAAGGATGTTGACCTTCCCCAGGGACGGATCAGCAAGGAGGACCTGGGCAGCGTGACGATTCAGGGCAAAGGCAGACGAACCCGGACCGTCACCCTCAACTGGAAGGCGTGCCGGGCGATCCGCAGTTACCTGGCGATCCGGCCGAAGACCGACTCCCCGTCCCTCTTCATCACCAAGTTTCGGGAAGGAATCGGCCCGCGCTCGATTGAGAATGTGATCGCCAAGTACCTCGCCGAGGCCGGGATCAGTGGCGCGTCGGTGCATACCTTGCGGCACACGATGGCGACGCATATGGTGAAGGGCGGCATCAAGCTGGATATTGTGCGGCAGGCGCTCGGGCATACGAGCCTGAAGACGACGGGCCTCTATGTGGAACTGGCGCGCGACGTGATGGACGAGGAGATGCAGAAGCACGCGCTGTAAGAAGGGCTGCAGGGCGCTCATGACAGCGAGATTCGCGTGAATTCGTTCCTCTGTCGCAACCTCAGCCTGGTTTTTGCGTAGTAACTCAATTGCTTGCTTTCCGGGGCATAATCCTTTAGGATACGCGTGGTAGCGCCTGCATCTGTTCAGTGGGTGCTCACGCTTGCGTCTGCTATTGGGGGGCTACCATGCCGATGACCGTGGAAAAAGAGAAAACCCATGCGGAGGCCAGGGCGATGGACAGCTCTGTAGATTCGCTCACTCATCGTTTGAAGTCGATGCAACCGATCGACGCGCTCGCGCAGCGTATTTCCCATGTGGCTGGGAAAGTCGCCGGTCGGAAAGGACTCACGGAGACGGATACGATCTGGAGCGTGGTCGGTACGGCAAGCTCTACCGGTGCGCGCGATGTCTCTACGCATAAGCGCAAGCACTTCGTAAAGGCGACTCGGCCAAACGCGGAATGAGCATCCCATCATCTCGTGGGGCACGCTGGGTCTTTGTTGATAGCTCGGCGTATTATGCGTTGGCAGATCGACATGATGAGAACTATCAGCGCGCGACAGCGATCCTCACGCATCTGGGCGCGGAGCAGCGACGGCTCTTCACCACGAACTTTGTCTTGGCAGAAACCCACTCATTGCTCCTCGCACGGCTCGGACGTGACAACGCGGTACGGATTCTCGCTGGCTTCAGTAAGAGCCCCGCAACGACGGTGATCCGCGTGAAGGCGAAGGATGAAGCGCGGGCGTGGGCAATCATCCGCATGTACGAAGACAAGAGTTTCTCGCTCATCGATGCGATTAGTTTCGCCGTCATGGAGCGACTACGTATCCCGCAAGCGTTCACCTTCGACCATCACTTCTATCAATACGGCGTTACTGTTCTTGATCCATAGTTACACTTCCCTCTTGATACCGGCAGCGAAAACTGCTATCTTTTCCCTATGTTTACGGACGAACAACTCAACCAACTGCGCGGTGTCATGCGGGAAGAGGTTGGACCGCTGATTCGAGAAGAGGTTGAACCGATCAAGAAAGACCTGAAGACGGTCAAACGAAGCGTCCGGAAGATCGAGAAAACGATTGATGTGCTCGTCAGGAGAACCGATGAAGCGGATGTCGCTCTGCGGCGGCGGGTGGAGCGGGTCGAAGATCACCTTGGTATGGCAAAGCCCCAGTAACACCACTTCCCCCTTGCGAGTTGTATTGCCTTCTGCTATCTTTTCCCTATGTTTACCGACGAACAACTCAAACAACTGCGAGGCGTCATGCGCGAAGAGGTCGAATCCGAGGCTGAAGAGACCAGACGAGACGCGCATCTTGCGAACCTGCACCTGAAAGCGGAGTTATCCGCGATCAAAGACCGGCTCAAAACCGTTGAGATCGACACGAAGAAGACCCGTGAAACCGTGATCGCCCTTGACCAGAAGTTCGATGCATCCCACGTGGACATGGGCGGACTCCTCCACGAGATTCTGGATACGGTCAGTGACCATCACACGAAACTCGCACATCGTGTCGAGCGCATCGAAGGCCACTTGGGACTCCCCAAACCCGAGTAGCCCCGGCGCACCAATGCCCGCAACGGCGTCCCACGATCTGCTATACTTCCCTCACCCTATGGCAATCAAGAACTACACCTCGGACAAAGCGATCGACCGCATCTTCGCGGAGTTGCAGCAGACGCTCGGCCAGCACGGCGCGAAGCAGATCTCCTACGACTACGGCGACGACGGACGGGTCCACGGCATGCGCTTCACGATCAGGGTGAACGGCGCATTCATCCCGGTCAAGCTCCCGGCGCGCGTGGACAAGGCGCAGGCCGTCCTCAAGCGGCAATGGGAGTCGGGCGCCATCTCCCACAAGCGGGGCAAGGAGCAGACGTACGGCGACGAGCAGGCGTATCGGGTCGCGTGGCGAAACATCCTCGACTGGGTGCAGGCGCAGATGGCCTTGTTGGAGATCGAGATGGCCAGGATCGAAGAGGTCTTCCTCCCCTACATGGTGACCAAGAGCGGCGAGACCTTCTTCGAAGCGACCCAGCGCACGCACTTTACCCTCGGCGGGGGCGACGACGCGGCGGAAGGAGAGGTCGTCTGAGGAACCAGTACCGCTTCACCACCCCGCCGAACGCCATCCGCAGGCGTCACTTGCAGCGGGATAACTTCTCCCTTGTCACGGCGAATCTCCTGCCGGAGATCGCGGACTGGCAGCGGTTCGCGAACGAACAACCGAGCGGAACGGCCGTCATGGTGATGCCCTCCCCCGCTTCCCCACTCCAATGCGTCTACGGGGCGATCGCGGCCGTGCTGAGGGAGCGCGGCAAGGTCGTCAAGTTCTACGCAGCGACGGAATGAACATATCCCAGAAGCCAACCAAAACAATAAACCACCGTCGAAGCGCTGTTATCGGGGGTGATTGACGTTCCGTCGATCAACGTACGCGAAGGCCGCGACGCGGTCATTGAGGACGCGAGTCACCGCGTATCATCGCCCTGGCTTCCGGAGGATGGTTGTCTAACTGCCGTCAGGATAGGATCCCAGAGGTTGGAACCGACCTATCAGAAAACCGGATTTTTCGCCCTACTCTGACGCCCCTGCGCGAGATGCCTGACATCAAGATGGGGTCTACTCCAGATTGACATTCCACCGCGCGCCGTCGTCGCGGCCTTGGCGTCCAGTATTTTCCGTTTCGCCAATCGACCCGAAGTCGGACGAGCGTACGCTGGACGACAGGCGTGTACCGCTTCGCGCGTGGGCGGGTGATCGGACGGCGACGCGGCGCGGGCGGATGACGCAAGAGGGTGATCGCATATTTGCGGTGATAGCCGGTGGTGGCAACGAACTCATTGAGGATGCGTTGCTTGTCCATGCCGGTCGCAGTGACATAGCGCGGAGAAACGGTCGTCAGCAGTTCGCGTTTACTCGTCGTACTCATCATTGCCTCGTCTTCCTCCCCTGTCCCAACTCAGGGACACGGGTAAGATTTATTCATGAGGCAACGACCCCCGCAAAGTAAGATTTCTGATGAGGCAATGCGCCGTCTTTGCGATGCGGAGCCATCACGGTATACTGGCGCGGGACGTTGAAATGGATGGAGACGATGAGCACTGTGCGGCGCATGCCGCCGGAGTTCGTCGGGAAGGGGTTGCACCATGACACACACAGGACGGCTCTTCACGCGTGCGCTGTCGTCGCTCTTCGCGCTGCTGATGGCTTTGGCGCTCGGCCCCGGGATGGGGATTGCCGCGCCGCCTGCAACACCGCCGGGGCAGGCGATTGCTGCCGCCGCGCACGTCTGCCCCGGCCCGGCTAGCCCTGGCACCGCGCGCTGTCACTCACTCGTGCGCGTGGACGGACACGGGCAGCCGGTGGCGAGTGCGACGCCTTCAGGGTACGTGCCCGCCGACCTACGTTCCGCCTACGCGATACCGGTATCCAGCGCGACCCCGACGGTCGCGATTGTGGATGCGTACAACGACCCGAACGCGGAGAAGGATCTCGGCGTCTACCGCAGCCAGTTTGGCCTACCGGCATGCACCACCGCGAACGGCTGCTTCCAAAAGGTCAATCAGAATGGCGGTACGTCGTACCCCCGCAATAATACCGGCTGGGCGGAGGAGATCTCGCTCGACCTGGACATGGTCTCGGCGATCTGCCCGAACTGCCACATCCTGCTGGTGGAGGCGAGCAGCAACAGCTTCGCGAACCTGGGCGCGGCGGTGAACTATGCGGCGAGCCATGGGGCGGTGGCGATCAGCAACAGCTACGGCGGCGGCGAGTTCAGCGGCGAGGCGAGTTATGAGTCGCCCTACAACCATCCCGGCATCGCGGTGACGGTCAGTTCGGGCGACAACGGTTATGGCGTCGAGTTCCCCGCCGCCTCGCGCTATGTGACGGCGGTGGGCGGCACGACCTTATCGCGGGCGAACAATGCCCGCGGTTGGGCGGAGGCGGTGTGGAGCGGCGCGGGCAGTGGCTGCAGCAGCTATATCACGCAGCCGAGCTGGCAGAATCCGTACCAGTCCGCATGCGCGAACCGCATCGTCGCGGATGTCGCGGCGGTGGCGGACCCGAACACGGGTGTGGCGGTGTACGACACGTTCCATGAGGGCGGCTGGCTCGTCTTCGGCGGGACGAGCGTCGCCTCGCCGATCATCGCCAGCGTCTATGCCCTCGCGGGCAACACAGGCGCGATCACGTACGGGTCGTACCCGTATGGCCATGCGTCGAGTCTCAACGATGTGACGAGTGGGAGCAACGGGAGCTGCGGCGGGAGCCTGCTATGCACGGGCGAGCCAGGCTATGACGGGCCGACCGGCATGGGCACGCCGAACGGGACAGGCGGCTTCTGATCCCACGGTCACACAGGACAAAGGGGGACCGATACCAGTTCCCCCTTCCCCGGGTGGGGAACCGCCAACGCAGACTGTGCCATAAACGAATCATTGTGAGAGAGGGTTATCACTCTGTCAGGCGGCCAACGGTGCCCGTCGCCGATGGCCCACCGCCGCTCGGACTCCACCTCGTCGTGAGCGACTTCGCGACGCGGGGGATGAACTTCGTTCGCAGCCGTGCGGAGCATCGTCTGCGCGTGTTCCAAGGCGTGTTCGAGCGGCCATGAGCAGCGGCAGGAGGCCGTCGCAAACCACGTTGGAAGATCGGGCGCGCGTCCGGTCGCAGCGGAGCAGGAGGGCATCATGGATCAGCGAACGCACGTCGACCCGACCTACATCTTGGGCAGTTCTGAGGCAGAGACCCACCGCCTGCAGGTCCAGGCCGATCTCTATGGCTCGGTGACGCGCCGCTTCCTCGAGGATGCGGGCATCGTCGCCGGGATGAAGGTGCTGGATGTGGGCAGCGGCGCGGGGGACGTGGCGTTTCTGGCGGCCGACCTCGTCGGCCCGACCGGGGCGGTGGTGGGGGTGGACGTCGACCCGACGGTCTTGGCCACCGCGCGCACGCGCGCCGAGCGGGAGCGGCGGGACAACGTGGTGTTTGTGGAAGGCGACTACACGAGCGTGGCGCTCGACACCGACTTCGATGCGGTGATCGGTCGGTTTGTCCTGACGCACGCACGCGACGCGTCCGCGGCGCTGCGAACCCTTGTCGGCCGTGTCCGGCCGGGGGGCGTGGTGGCCTTCGCCGAGGCCGAGATCACGCCCGGGCTCGGCTATGTGCAGGCGGGCCCCTCGGCATTGTTCCGGTCGGTGTGGGAGTGGAGTAGGGAGCTGTTTCGACGCGCGGGACTGGATGGCTCGATGGCGCCGGTGCTCTGTCGGGCCTTCATGGAGGCGGGGCTCGGCGCGCCGCACCTGTTCATGCATGCGCCGATGGGTTGCGGCGCGGAGTGGCCGGGGTATGAGATGGACGCCGAGCTGATGCGCAGCATCGTGCCCGTGCTGGAGAAGTTCGGCATCGCGACGGCGGCGGAGGTGGACGCGGAGACCTTGGCGGCGCGCTACCGTGCCGAGGTGGTCCGCACCAACTTCCCGTTCATGTTGCTCCCAGTGGTGACCGCCTGGGCCCACAAACCAGCCGGCTCGCCTGCGGGGTCGTCGACACGCGCGGCAGGCTGAGCGCGTGTTCGGGAAGGGTCATGCGCGCTTCACGAGCCGGCGCACCAGGAGACGGATCGCGGCCACCGCGAGCAGGGTCTCGCTTGTCTGCACCTGCCGCTCGTCATCGATGCGCAGGCGACGGTAGCGCACCCGCTAGCGGAGATTTCAGGCCAGTAGTCGGCGATTGCTGGTGACGAACGATGCGAACGGCAGCAACGGGCAAGGCGATTTTCAACACGCTCGTCTATCCCTACAGCGTCACTTCTGTGTCCTTGCTCCGAGCGCCGCGACGATCCGTGGCCAGCGCCCTTCATCGCACCACAACCGATAGCGCTTGTACGCCGTCTCCCACTTCCCATATTTCTCCGGCATTTCCCGCCACGACAACTCGGTGCCCACCACCGTGAGGATGCCGCTGAGGATCGTGCGGTGGTCATGCCGCCGCCGACCCGTCCACGGTTGCTGTGGTGGCAGAATCGGGCGAACACGTTCCCACTCGGCATCGGTCAGCGCGCCCCGCGCCAGGGCAGCGGGGAATACTCTCCGGTCGGTCGTCGGTTGGCTCTGCGCCCGGGCATGGCGCGCGGCGTGACAGCGCGCGGCGACCGCCTGGTGCGCTCGTCGCCAGCGCGACCAGCCAAAGCTGAACCCACGTTGCGCCTCGGGTTCGCCCAGCGCGAGCACGAGACGGCGCGTTTCCGGCACGGTGAGCGGGATCATCCCCGATTCACCATCCCCTTTTTTCCATCACCGGCCGCATCGACCCGCGCCTGCGCCCGCAGCACAACCAGGAGTGCGTGCGCCACCAGGCAGAGCGTGATGAACCGGTGCCATGCCTCCCACGTGCGCACCTCGTACTGATCCATGCCCACCTCCCCTTTTACCTGTGCGAAATCTGCCCAGAGGGCACCCGCTCGATCTGCCACCGCACGTCGCACACCCGTACCAACTCCTCCATCGTCGTCCCTGCCGGGCCATACGCCAACCAATAGCGATTTGCATCCGGGTCATCGGGATCGCGCCGCACGAGCAACCAATGGCGCATCCCACTCGCACAGCGCTCGGAGCGTGGCAGGCAGGCCCAGTCATGCTCACGCGCTCCTTGCGCTCCGCCATCAGCGGCGATCGACGTCCACGCGTCCTCAGTAAGACGCGCTCCCAGTTGCTCCACCCGCTCACGCCCGCCGCGATAGTGGATCGCGTTGGTCCTCGGGACCATCACCGCGTAGGCGCGCCTGCGCTTCTCGAGCCATTGCCGGAAGCGATGCGAGCGTCCATAGCCCGAGTCCGCGACCACCCAGTGAGCCGGGGCACCAGCCGCGAACGCACGGGCCAGCATCCGCTCGGCCAGCGTGATTTTCGTGGCGAATCGCGTCGCCGTCGGGATGCTTGCTTCGCTGCGGCGTTCCCGATCTCCCGTCCACTCCCGTGGCAGATAGAGGGCACGGTCGATGAAGGCCGCGCCAAGCTCTGAGGCATAGGTAAGGAAGACGCCCACTTGCGCGTTGACCGTGTCGCCAGCGGTGCCCGTGTACTGGCGCGCGACGCCGCAGGACTTGCTCCCCTTCTTGAGGAAGCCCGTCTCATCGACGATCAGCACGCCGCTCGCGCCGTCCCCGCGATGCGCGAATACATAATCGCGCAGATCGTCGCGCACCCCCTCGGTATCCCAGCGGGCGGCACGCAACAAGCGCTGCACACCCTGCGGATCGGTGTCGCCGATGACGCCTCGCCGTATGATGTGAGACACCGGCGTGCAGTGACGCTGGCAGGAATGGTCACCGCGCAGGCATTATGACGACGCCTCATCGATGAACGCATCGGCGAAGAGCGGCAACTGCCCGGA
>Ga0102924_1002597_pt1 | contig 19557 bp, 22 predicted proteins | sample PaiPotPPM11metaG_FD_80116 | JGI IMG/M metagenome (GOLD analysis project Ga0102924, IMG submission 80116) | Iron sulfur acid spring bacterial and archeal communities from Banff, Canada, to study Microbial Dark Matter (Phase II) - Paint Pots PPM... ...
GCGCAGCCATATTTGATAAGTACATCGGCGAAACCGAGAAGCATATCGAGAAGGTCTTTAAGGTGGCTGAGGCCTTAGCTCCTTGTGTGCTATGGATCGATGAACTGGAGAAGGTCTTTGCCGGCAGCGGCCCCGATTCCGCTTCCGTTGACGCCGGCGTTTCTTCTCGCATCCTGGGCTCGTTTCTCTCGTGGATGCAAGAACGCAAAGCGCCGGTGTTTGTTGCCGCAACCTGCAATAATGTGACCGCGCTTCCTCCCGAACTGATTCGGAAAGGCCGGTTTGACGAATTGTTCTTCGTCGATTTACCGAATCAATCCGAGCGCAAACAGATATTCACGCTCCAATTGAACAGGCACAAACACGACGCTGTGAGCTTTGACCGGGATCGCATTGCCGACGAAGCCCGTGGTTTTTCAGGGGCTGAAATTGACGCAGCGGTTCAGAGTGCGCTGTTCGCAGCCTACAGCGGGAAACGAGAACTGAGCACACAGATTTTGTTGGACGTACTGAAACAAACTGTGCCGCTTTCAATCACACGCGCCGAAGAGGTCGAGGCACAACGGGCCTGGGCGAAAACGCGGGCTGTACCCGCGTCGGCGCAGAGCACAATGGGCGAGTCAGCTTAGACTTAAACAAATAAAGACCGGAGACATGAATGGCCACTCTCGGCCTAATTGAATATAAAGATGCCAGCCCCCAAGTTCGTGCCGTTTACGACGACATCATGGCGACACGCAAGACCGACTGGATCAATAATTTTTGGAAAGCTCTGGCTAACGATCCTGTTACGCTCAAGCGAACGTGGGAAGACATAAAGCAAATCATGGCTCCCGGCGCTATCGACGCGCTTACAAAAGAGCTAATCTACGTTGCTGTGAGTGTCAGCAATCAGTGCGGGTATTGCATCGCATCGCACACGGCCGCGGCGCGGAAAAAGGGCATGACGGATGATATGTTCCGCGAGCTGATGGCCGTTGTCGGAATGGCGAACGAAACCAACCGCTTATCCGCGGGATATCAGATCGAAATCGATCAGCAGTTCAAGGTATAGCTATTCGAGGTTGATACATGGCACACCAGTTCAGCACTGCGTATATCGATGATTCTCTCTCCCTGTTTCGCTATTACAAGAAACTTTCCGAGGGCGCGATGGAGCAGGTCTCGGACGAGCAGTTATTCACTGCGCTCGACGAAGAGATGAATTCGATCGCCATCATCGTGAAACACATGGCGGGCAACATGCGCTCGCGATGGACGGACTTCCTGACTTCCGACGGAGAGAAACCGGACCGCAACCGCGACACCGAGTTCGTCGCGCCGCCAGCCACACGCAAGGACTTAATGCAAGTCTGGAATGATGGCTGGGAAAGAATTTTTCAAGCGCTGGAGCCGTTATCCAATGCTGACCTGGACCGTCAGGTGTTCATTCGCGGCGAGCCACATTCGGTGATGCAGGCCATCAACCGCCAGATCGCGCATTACGCGTATCACTGCGGACAGATCGTGTTTTTGGCGAAGCACCTTAAGGGAAATAGCTGGAAAACACTCAGCGTGCCGCGGAATAAATCTGCAGAGTTCAATCGCAGAGTGCTGGCCGGGGAAGCCAGCCAGAGATGAGCGAAGACTCAGATTGGAGGGCTTAACTTGACTGCAACTCGACCCTTGCGTCAGGAAGAACGCATCCTGATCCTCTCAATGCTCTCCAGGGTGAGCACCGTGAAATCGGAATCAGTGCCACTGGAGTCTCACGTCGAAGATATGCAAGACAGTAAGATGTGTGGAATCCGATTCATTTCTCCGATGTCCGCGGCGCTTTGGAAAAGAGCTAGCAGAGGGGAGTATCAGGACAGCGACGGAGTTCTTGTCAGCGTTACGATTAATGCGGACGATCATGGGGATGTGTTTGAGTTAGATTCTTGGAAGGTAGAATTCTCTCCGCTAAAGCGCTATCCGAGACCAGAAGATGTTGTCGTAAGCGGCTGGAGACACCAACACATCCTTATCTTCGCTTCGGAAAACGAAACTCGTACGCCTTCATGTCCACCTTCTTGCCCCGGAAGCGCACTCCCTCAGCTTCCAGCCGGAAGCGCTGTTCCATCGCTGAATCACCGCGCAATTTAATTTCACCCCCGGCGCCTAGAACGCGGTGCCAAGGCAATCCGACAGAAGAATGAAGGGCGCGCGCTACTTGCCGAGCCGCACCGGGAAGTCCTGCGGCACGTGCTACCGCGCCATAAGTGGAAACTTTGCCCCGAGGAATTTTCCTGATAGCAGCCCGAATGCTCGCGTGGATCGGCGGAGAAGTCCTCGTACGAGTGCTTTGCGCCAAATCGTTACGCCGCAACACCTTTGCGGAATGATTGAACAGCTTCTTCTTCCGTGTCATAGACGTCAAACACGGTCAGCAGCTTCGTAACCTGCAGCAGGTCGCCCACCCGGCGTGTCAGCCTTGCCAGTTTGATCGAACCGCCTGCGCTGCGCGCGCTAGTGTACAGCGCTACCAGCGTCCCCAACCCGCCGCTATCAATGTAGTTCACTTCGCCGAGATTCAACACTACCCGGCTGCCTTCCGAAATCAGCGCTCTCACGCGCTCCCGCAGTTCGGTAGTTTCTTCGCCGAACACAATTCGCCCGGCACAATCCACGACCACGATTCCATCATCCAGTTTGCGGGTATTCAGCTTTAGTTGCATGGTAGGCCTCTTCTTCTGAGACAAGAAGAGTAGCTCCAAAGCAGCCTCTAGGCAAGCAGTTTATGGTGGAGTTTATGGTGGAAATGGCCGTACGGCGAGCAGGCCATCCATCACCAATGGCCGTTTTGAGATCACGTATAATCAGTTGATCTCCTTCCATGAGCTACCAGGTTCTTGCCAGAAAGTACCGTCCGCAGAAATTCTCCGAAGTTATCGGGCAGGAGCACGTCACCCGCACCCTAAAAAACGCCATCGAGCAGGAGCGGATTGCGCACGGGTATATTTTCAGCGGGCATCGCGGGATCGGCAAAACGACTGTAGCCCGCATTTTGGCGATGGCGCTGAACTGCCGCTCGTCGGATAAGCCTGTATCGGAACCATGCGGAGTGTGCGATTCATGTACTGAGATTCGTGCGGGCAACGCCGTCGATGTGATTGAGATAGACGCCGCTACTAACCGCGGCATCGATGAAATTCGCGAACTGCGGGAGGCGGCTCGCTATCGGCCGGCTCGCGACCGGTTCAAGATTTATATTCTCGACGAAGCTCATCAGATCACCGATGCGGCATTCAACGCCCTACTGAAAACCCTGGAAGAGCCGCCGAGCCACGTTGTCTTCATGCTGGCGACGACCCAGCCCGAGGACATTCCCCAGACCATCCGTTCGCGTTGCCAGCATTTTAGCTTTCGGGCGGTGAAGTTCGAGCAAATCGTCGAGCAGCTTAGAGACCTGTGCGGCCGTGAAAACATCCAAGCGGATGAGGACGCACTGGCGCTGCTTGCGGAGGCCGGTGACGGCTCGATGCGCGACGCGCTTTCCATTCTTGACCAGGCCATTGCTTCGAGCGAAGGGAAGTTGTCCGCAGATTCAGTGCGGCAGTTGATCGGAGTCGCGCCGTCCGGAATTATCGAGGAAATCATGCAGGCCGTGGCGCGGAGTTCGAGCCAGGAAATTTTGCAGACGGTTGACCGCTTGCTGGCCGATGGACAGAACCCGGTACATTTCGCCCGGCAGTTGGTACGGTTTCTACGAAACGCAACTGTTGCCAGAGTTGCGGGCGCCGATTCGTCCTTGCTCCAGATTTCGTCTGACGAACGCGCGCGTGTTGCTCGAGTTGCCGAACTCTTCAGTGAAGAGGACCTGGCACGCCATCTTCAAATTATGTTGCGCACCCACTCCGAGCTTGGCTACAGGCAGGAGCAGCGTTTTCATCTCGAACTGGGGCTTTTAAAACTTGCACATGCCCAACGCCTGCTCCCACTCGAACAATTGCTTAGCGGGATCGAAGCAAATCGAGGGGCCACGACCGAACGCAAACTGACACTTGCGCCGGAGCCGAAGAAATCGGAACCGCCGGGCCCTTCGCGTCCTTTTGTCTCTCCATTCGCGGCTGATTCGGCTCGCAAGGGAACGCCACGATCGGAGTTTGCGGCCGAGAGCAATAATGCTGCGCCAGTTCGGTCGCCGGCAGCGACTAACACCACACCTATAGTCATGGGATCAGCAGCCCCAGCCGTTGCTGCGCAGACAGCACGCGACAAAGACCCTGAACCGCAACCGAGCGGCGTCGAGCAAGTACGTCCCGCTGTAATGAACGCGCTTGCGAAAGCCGATCAGAGCATTCTCTGCTCAATGCTTGACGCGGGAGAGTGGAAGGTCGAGGGGAGTCGATTGATTATTTTAATCGCGGCCTCCGCGGCGCTGGTTGAGATGTCTGTGAGTGCCGAGGCAAAGCGTCTGATCATTGCCAGCGCCAGCGGGGCGATGGGACGTCCGATGAATTTGCAGATTGTACCCGGCGCAAACCCCGTAATGATGCCGACCAAATCCGCTCCTTCATTCGTGAATGGAAGCAGCCGTGCCCGTGCTGAACAAGAGCCAGTCGTTCAACGAATGAAGGAGAAGTTCGGCGCGGAAATCAGAACGGTCATTGATTATCGAAAGCATAAGTAGGCAGCTATGAGCGGGTTCAATCTCCAGGAATTGATGTCCCAGGCCAAGCAGCAATACCAGGTCCTGCAAAAGAAAATGCAGGAGACGGTGGTTGAGGGTTCCGCGGGCGGTGGAACAGTCACAGTAAAGATGGACGGCCGCAAGCAGGTGCTGAGCATAAAAATCGATTCCGAAGCGATAAAGTCGGGCGACGTCGAGATGTTGCAGGACCTGATCACGGCCGCCATCAACGGCGCTGGCAAGAAAGTGGACGACAGCATGCAATCGGTGATGGGTGGAATGCTCGGGGGAATGGGAATCCCGGGAATGTAGTAACTGTGTAATTTGGAAATCGTGTAATTTGCAATCGAAAGCTCTCTCGGGTCTATCAATTACAAAATTACTCAATTTCCAAATTACTCAATCCATCTATGTCTCGTTTTGCTGAACCCATGGCTCGTCTCATCGACGAACTGAAGAAACTTCCTGGAGTGGGCAGTAAGTCTGCCCAGCGTCTGGCGTTTCATATCCTGCGCTCGAGTGAAGAGGATGCCTCTGCCTTGGCAGGCGCGATCCACGAAGTGAAAGCTAGCCTACGCCTGTGCTCGGTGTGCAACAACATTACCGATGTGGATCCATGTGTTTATTGCTCCAGTCCTACCCGCAATCAGCGCCTGATCTGCGTCGTCGAGGAACCCACCAACATTGCTGCAGTCGAGAAAACAAGGCATTACAACGGTGTCTATCACGTATTGCATGGGTCAATTTCGCCGATTCACGGCGTCGGGCCTGAGCAATTGCGGATTTCGAATCTGATGAGGCGCGTAGAAGATGAGCAGGCCGATGAAATTATCCTGGCGACTAATCCGACAGTCGAAGGCGAAGCCACCGCGACTTATCTGTCCGGCCAACTCCGCCGTGCCGGGCTGAAGGTCACTCGCATAGCCACCGGCATTCCCGCCGGCAGCGATATCGAATACGCTGACGAGATTACTATGCTGAAAGCCATGGAAGGACGGCGGGAGCTTTAGCTCGATCATGGCGACCGTTGCTCTGGCAATTTGGTTTCTCTGAGGGTTATCATGTACGCGATGCGAACCGCACGCCGCGGCTTCACCTGAATGATCTCCTACTGAACACCGTGTGTGTCTTCCGACCGTAATTAGCTGCCGAAAGATTGGCCACATAGATTCAGGAGAAAATTCATGCTGCGCAGGATCGCGTTTTCGTTTGTTTTATTACTCGCACTTCACTGTCTGACATCCGCCCAGGCGAGTCGGCACTTCACCTTCCACTACGGTTTTACGGTCAAGGATGTTCCTGCCGGAGAGCGGTTGCGCATCTGGTTTCCCGCCGCACATTCCGATGAATATCAGCTGGTCCGAGTCGTTTCCGCTAAGGGTGACCTGCCGCTGAAGAAAACTCGCGAGTCTCGTTTCGGAAACGAAATTTATTTCGCGGAAGCTTCGAAGGCAAAAGCCGGTGACCTGCATTTCGAAGTGATTTATGACGTAGTCCGCCATGAGCATCTGACGCTCGGTTTGAGCCGCCCGCGATTGCAAAATGCATCGCTCGATAAAAAAGACAGCCTGTTGTATCTCGGCGCGGACAAGCTAGTCCCGATCACAGGTGTTCCTGCCGACCTCGCAGCTCAGGTAACTGCCGGGAAGGATTCCCAACTCACGAAAGCTCGCGCTATTTACGATTACGTTTTTGCGAACATGAGCTACGACAAGAGCGGTACGGGATGGGGCCACGGCGACGTACTATACGCCTGCAACGCGAAGAAAGGTAATTGCACTGACTTTCATTCCCTGTTTATAGCGATGGCGCGCTCGCAAGACATTCCTGCGCGGTTTGAGATTGGATTTTCAGTGCCGGCGGACAAGAGTTCTGGCGAGATTGCCGGTTATCACTGCTGGGCCGAGTTCTTCAATCCGCAAAACGGATGGGTCCCCGTTGACATATCGGAGGCTTGGAAACACCCCGAGAAGAAGGATTATTTTTTTGGCGGTCATGATGCTGACCGCATACAGTTTTCGATGGGAAGAGATTTGAAACTCAATCCCGCGCAACAGGGTGAGCCACTGAATTATCTTGTGTACCCTTACGCTGAACTCGATGGTAAGGAGTTCTCAAAGGTGAGCCTGGCTTTTTCTTTTGACGATGTTGATTCGCCTGGGGGTCAGACAGCAACTCAGGGAAGCAACTAACCTCAAGCCAGTCTTCGACATACCGCAGTCTCGCTGAATTGTTAACTGAATGTTAGAATGACTAACCCAGTCGAGGGGTGTGGCTTGTCTGTCCTATCGACCCTCAGCTTCTAACGTATGCAATCCAACGGATCAATTCATAATCATCTGCAGCTGAGCATTCCGCAGAATCAGAGCCGGCTTGTCTTCGAACGAATGAACCGCTCCATTGGGCGACTTTCGAAGAACATGACTCCGGAAAACGTGCATCGTTTCCGCACCAACGGCCGCCGGGTTGAGGCTCTGATCGAACAACTTTCTCCGGATACACGAAACAAGAAGAAAGTGCTTAAGCTGGTCGCCAAACTCAGAAAAAGAGCGGGTAAGCTGCGGGACATTGACGTCCAAATCGCGTTCTTGAACAACCTCAGGGTCCCGGATCGCCAAAACCATCGCGCGCAGTTGCTCGAATTGCTAGGCGAAGAGCATGCTCGTCGCGCGCGAAAATTGGCCAAAGCCGCCGACTCCGCGACGCTGCAGGAACTCCGCAAGCGCCTTCGTCGCGAGCAGAACGGGATTAAGCTGGATGGGATTGATCCTTTGCGGCTGGCTTTGAGCTCTCTCCCCAAGCCGAGCCAGGTGCCTTTGACTGAGAAGACTTTGCACGCTTTCCGGATTGGCGTGAAGCAAGCACGCTACCTGGCAGAACTCGCGGGCGAAGCTCCCGAAGCTAAATTATTCGTAGACGAGTTGAAGCGCGCCCAAGATGCGGCCGGTGAGTGGCATGATGCTGTGAAATTAAAAGAGAAGGCCGAGAAGCGCTTTGGAAGCGCCTCCGAATCTGCACTGGTTTCTGTGCTGCAAAATATCAGCCGCGCCCGCTTCCGCAGCGCCAACAATGCGCTGGTCACGGCATTGACGACTCTCTCCCAAAGCCAACAACCCGCTAAACAGTCGGCTCACGTGCAACACATTGGTGCGGCGTCAAATACTACTGTAAGAAGTACTGCTGTAGCTTAGCCGCAGGCCCTCCAATTGTCTGCATGAAAGAGTTGGTGGAATTATTGGGCAGGGACCAGCAAGAGCGGCGGCGTGATGGGTAAGCGAACTCGCATTATGTATATCGAATCGAAAGCCGAGGGTCTAAACGGGCCCGCTCGGATAGGCCGTATTACTTTCAACAAAACCGGCGGCACACTCTACTATAAGGACCAATCGTTCCAGAGCCTGAAGGGGCGTGGCTTCAAAGCCAACTACTTCGAAACCGAAACAAGGGACGAGTACTGGATTTCAGGTCCGCGTCGTGATGGACTGGATCGCCTCTACGGGAAGAGTGCATATCGCGGCGAATAACTTAGATTTAAAACACCATTGCAAAACGTGTTCCAGGGAACTATGTGACATGGGCTACACTGTTGCTGAATGCCCACCTTCGCTGCGGTTGATATCGGATCAAACTCTGTCCGACTTAAAATTTCCCACCTTGTTGGTCACCGCCTGGTTGAAATTCATGAGGACCGCGAAGTTACCCGCCTTGGTGAATCCGTTTTTCGCGGTGGCCTACTTTCCCCCGAAGCAATTGCTCTTACGGTAAAGGTGCTGCGGCGTTTTCATCGTGCCGTGCAGAAGGCGGGCGCAGATACACTACGGGTGGTCGCGACCAGCGCTTTGCGTGACGCTCGAAATTCCCGCGCTTTTCTTGAGTGGGTGCGCTCCGCCACCGGCTGGCGGGTCGAAATCATTTCGGGTTTAGAAGAGGCCCGCCTGATCCACCTTGGGTTGACCGAAAGCATGCGGGTAAACGCTTCTCCGGTGCTAATGATTGACCTTGGCGGCGGAAGTTGCGAATTGACCATATCGAGCAAAGGACACATTCGCGAAACTGTGAGCCTTCCCCTGGGAGCAGTGCGCCTGACCAATGACTTCCTGCATCATGATCCGCCCCGCAAATCCGAGATGAGGCAGCTGCGCAGCTTCATCGTCCGGGAAGTCGTCCGGGTAGCCGGGCGCATTGCCGGCGCGAAGCCAAAAGTAGTGATCGCAACTTCCGGCACCGCGGAAGCCTTGGCCGCTGTTTGCCACGCCCTGTATCGCACCAAGAGCCAACGCGGAATGACGGTTACGCGTCTGCAGATGCGCCGCATTGCCAAAATGGTCGCGCGATTGTCGTTGGAAGAGCGAAGAAAAGTATCAGGCATCGGGGTACGACGTGCGGAAATCGTGATTGCGGGAGCTGCGGTTTACGCCGAACTGCTCGAGCGCTACAAACTGGGAGGCTTCCGGTTTTCTCCGCTCGGCCTTCGGGATGGCCTGCTGGCACAAATGGCGGCTGATTACGATCATGCCACCCGCTCAGGAAGACAGATTGAGTCCGACCGCCGTGACTCCATTTTGGCAGCCGTCAAGCATTATTCTGTCGATCTTGACCACGCCGACCGGGTCCGCGAATCGGCTGTTCACCTATTCTCAGAATTGCGTGCGATTCACCGCCTTCCTGGCGAGTACCGAGAATGGATTAGCGCGGCATCCATGTTATGTGAGGTAGGCGATTACCTCAACCGCACCGGACGCCACCGCCACACGTACTACATCATTTCGCGTTCGGAGATCCTGGGCTATACGCCGCAACAGCGAAGAATTATCGCTGCCATCGCGCGCTATCTTGGAAAGTCGCGGCCCTCACCGGAAGATGGTCCCATCAAAGTCCTGCCGCCTTCTGACCAGAAGCAAATCGAGAAAGCCTCGCTTCTGCTGAGACTCGCGTGGGGACTTAACCTGGGCCGCAGCGGCGCCCTGAAAATGACCAAAGTGAAGATTCGCGAGGGCTCGGTCAACCTGACGCTGGTTCCGAAGCGCCCGTTGAACGTTGATTTGGAATTGTGGGCGGTAGAGAGAGAAAAACCCTACTTCCGCGAAGTTTTTGGGGTCGACTTTTTTGCCACGGCTGCTGCCGCAAGCTGAATTTCCCGCGCAATCTTCGGAGTAAAGAACCAGTTCAGAGTCGCCGAATGGCGGATAGTTTCCACTCTCGCGACCGCCCCTTTCTTGAAATCGACGAACGCCTCGCATCCCGACTTGGCTATCATTCGTGCCAGGAATTCTGAAATGCTGGGGTTGTGCCCGACCAGCATAACTGCTTCGTACTTTGCGTATTTGTCCAGCATGCGCCGAAAATCGGCGAACGTACCTTCCGGACGCAATGCCGGTTCAAGTAGAAGCTTACCTTCGTAGCCCAGCTCATTTCCAATCAGCGATGCCGTTTGGGTTGCGCGTTTCAGCTGACTTGAAATGATGACATCCGGTTGCGCATTCAGGGCAGCAAGCGCCCGGCCGACGAACCCGCACTGCTCGATGCCGTCGTCGTCGAGCGGACGCTTCTCATCTTTTTTAGGATTGGTGAGGTGCTGGCCGGCGCTGGCGTGCCTGACAATGTAAATGATCATGAGGTCCTGATTGCCTTTCGTGCCCGTGGCTTCGAAGGCCTCTGCTCAGGAGCTTGAGGCAGACCCGTAAGCGGCTGCTTTCCCTCTGCTACGGCAAGCAAAAAATCCTGTGCACTGAAGCCGGGAACTGGAGGCGTTCGTTTGCCGGTGGCTTGCCATGCCCGCACGTAATATCCATCGCGCCGGAGCACGCGCGCCTTCACCGTGTCCGCCAGATAGGCGTCAAGAATCTCGTGCCGAATGCGGTCGCGCAGCATTGGGTCCTTCACCGGGAACATCACTTCTACGCGTTCATAGAGATTGCGCGGCATCCAGTCGGCGCTGGAAATGTAGATGGCATCCTGTCCGCCATTCGCAAAGTAAAAGATGCGGCTGTGCTCGAGAAATCGGCCGACGATACTGCGCACCCGTATGCGGTCGCTGACCCCGCGTATTCCCGGGCGAAGCGCACACATACCGCGGATAATCAGGTCAATTTCTACTCCTGCTTGAGACGCGCGGTACAGCGCCGCGATAATGTTCTTATCAAGCAGCGCGTTCATTTTAGCGATGATGCGCGCCGGACGTCCGAGCCGGGCATGTTCGATTTCGCGGGCAATCAAATCGAGGCTGTGTTCTGCCAAATTGACCGGAGAGACCATCAGCGGCGCGTAACTCGGTTGCTCGGAGTAGGCCGTTAGAAAAGCAAAAACCTCGTGCACCGCTGCAGTCATCTCCGGATCAGCGGTAAGAAGGCTGCAGTCGGTATAGATGCGAGCGGTTGTGGAGTTATAGTTGCCGGTTCCCAAGTGCGCATAACGGCGAGAAACCCCGTCGGGATCTCTTCGGACGATGAGCGCTAACTTGCAATGGGTCTTCAAGCCGACCAGGCCGTGGAAGACCTGCACCCCGGCATCCTCTAAATCTCGAGCCCAGCGGATATTCGAAGCTTCATCGAAACGCGCTTTGAGCTCCACAACGGCGGTGACTTCTTTCTTTGCAGCTGCGGCGATGAGCGCCTGAACGATCCTCGAATTTTCGCTGGTACGGTAGAGTGTCTGCTTGATCGAGAGCACGTTGGGATCTTCAGCCGCGGCTTCAATAAACGACACCACGGCGTCGAATGAATCAAAGGGATGGTGCAGCAGCACGTCATGACGACGAAGTTCTTCGAACAGATCCTGCGACTTCGCGGTCAACCGAAGTTCGCGCGGAGCGAATGGCTTGTACTTTAGATCGGGGCGGTCGGTCTGTTCGTAGACGTTGAAAAGGCGCGGCAGATTGACGGGTCCATCGACCCGAAAAACCTGCCAGGGCTCGAGGCCGAAATTGGTTCGCAGGCGCTCGATTATTTCCGGATCAGCATCGGCATCGATCTCCAAGCGGACCGCATCGCCTTTGCGGCGGTTGTGCAACTCGGTACGCACCGATTCGAGCACGTTGCGCGACTCTTCTTCCGCCAGATAAAGATTGCTGTTGCGAGTAACGCGGAATGCGGCCGAAGAGACAATGTCGTACCCGTTGTACATACGCGATGCGTGAAAAGAAACCAGGTCGGCGAGGAAAATAAAGTCGATGGTCCCTTTCGCAGGAAGCCTCACCAATCTTGGCAGCGCACGCGGAACCGTAACCACACCGGTGTAGGTCAGGGAAGAACGCCGCCGCCGTCGCAGCAAAAATGCGACGCATAATGCTTTATTGATGACTCGCGGAAACGGGTGCGCAGGGTCGACCGTGACCGGCGTCAGCAGTAGGTCCAGCTCTCGCTCGCAATAATCTTCAACAAACGCGCGAGCGTCTTCATCGAGTTCGTTCAGGCTGAGAACCCGAATTCCTTTTCCTGAAAGCTGCGGACGTAATTGTTCATTCCAGCACTGATACTGCTCGGCAATAAACTTGTGCACTTCCTCCGAAATAAGGTCACGCTCCTCGTTGAGCGTGAGACCATCAGGTCCGGCTTCCGTGTAGCCATCTTCTATTTGCTGTACCAATCCCGCCAGCCGCACTTCAAAAAATTCGTCGAGGTTACTGGCACTAATGGAGAGAAATTTCAGGCGTTCCAGCAGAGGATTATTTTCATCCTGCGCCTCTTCAAGCACGCGGTGATTGAATTGCAGCCACGAAAGTTCGCGATTGATGTAGTAGGCCGGATTGTCCACTGAGGCTCGCGCCATGACGTAATCTGAGGAGAGTATCGCGAAAGTGGCAGGCCGCCAAAGGTATGCTACGTCAGCGCCGCCACTACCAGTATAAAGCAGCCGGCTTCCCCTCGAATCTCATAAGGAATCTAGCCGCGAAGTGTTAAAGGAGTATGAAAGTGCGATCGTGGAATCGGTTTTCTTCCAGATCACGCGAGGAGAGACGCGCTAGTGGCCCGAATCCAGCCTTGCGATCTCCTCAGCGAACAGGGGATTTGAAGGGAATTGTTCGCGCAAGGACGCCAGCAGCTCGCGGGCACGGGGCTTATCGTGATCGCGCGCATAGGCAATCGCCAATAGAATGTTCGCAAAGGGCGCAAGATAATGTCCGCGGTCGGCAACCAGTCTTAGCTCCTGAATTCCCGCCTGCTTATCGCCGGAAACTCCACCCAGGCGCACCAGCCAGCGGATCGGAGCCGCCATGCTTCCGATGATGTATTTGCTGATGCCACCGGCGATGTGCGCGTCGTAGCAATCGTGATCGACCGCTAACGTCTGTGTGGCCCAAACCGTCGCTTCTTTTGTGTAATGCAGTGAGGCGAGATTCCGTTTTTCGACCAACGCGGCGTAATCGGCTTGCAAACCATTGGTTAGCGTCATCGCAAACAGTGCATCTTTATCTTTTGCGTTTGTCGCCAGGCGGGCCCGCGCTGCGGCTTGGGCCTTTTGGATTTCGGCATCGAACCGGGTGCGAGTCACCGGATCTGGGCTCAGCTTGGGCCGGTTTTCAAACCTCTTGTCATCTTCGAAGAACTGCGCTTCCAGCACTCCCAGGCGGTGGAACTCAGAAAACAACAAACCAGCCGCATCAAAAGTTGCCCCCAGCGGGTCGTCAGGATGGCCCTGTTCCCACCCCGCAAAAATGGCGTGCGCGTGGTCAAAATCCAGGTTGTAGAGAAGCTGAAAACCATGATCGAGTGGAGGCAGCGAAAGGCTGGCAGTTGCGGCGAACGCTGGCAATGAAAGCAACAACAAAGCCGCAATCGTAAGTTGAATTGGCAATCGATTTCGCATTCAGGCCGTATAAGTATAGATGCGTTCTGCTCGGCTACCTCTCTCAATCCGTGTAAAAGAGTTGTTAAACCGGGTGCTCTGATGTGAGTACCGGCTGACCGTGCAGAATTGGGAAAAGCATAAGTCCCGGTTTGACCCGCTCCATTACCTCTGCTAATTTCAAACGTTTCCCTTGCAACGGCACAGTCCGTGGGGGGGCACTCTTGTCCGCCAAAAGGCCGGAGTAAAGATAAGCGGATTTGCCAACGACCGACGCGGACAGGCTTGCCCTGAGCGAAGTCGAAGGGAGTGTCCGCGCCACACATTCCGGGAAGGAAACAGAATCGAGCACTTCTATGGCCCTCAAATTTCGCGGAGTGGACTTCATCGAGTTCGACACTCTGCTTACAGACGACGAGCGCCTGGTTCGAGACACAGCGCGCCGCTTCATCGAAGACAATCTCATTCCCATCATCGAAGAGTGCAATCGTGCCGGACGCTTTCCGCGCGAACTGGTCAAGCCCATGGCCGAGCTGGGATTTTTCGGCGCCAGCTTGAAGGGCTATGGCTGCGCCGGAATGTCGAACGTTGAATATGGCTTGGTCACCCAGGAACTGGAGCGCGGCGATTCTGGCGTGCGGTCGTTTGTGAGCGTACAGTCGGCGCTGGTAATGTATCCCATTTACGCCTTCGGCAGCGACGAGCAGAAACAAACCTGGTTGCCCGCGATGCAAAAGGGCGAAAAGCTCGGCTGCTTTGGCCTCACCGAGCCCGACTTCGGCTCTAATCCCGGCGGCATGCGTACACGTGCGCGAAAATCTGGCAACGAATACGTGCTAAATGGCGAAAAGATGTGGATCACCTCGGGCTCTATCGCCGACGTCGCAGTGATCTGGGCGAAGACCGAGGACGCGAAAGATGCCAACGACGGCAGTAGCATTCGCGGATTTCTGGTTGAAACCGACCGCCCTGGCTTTCGCGCCGAAGACATTCACGGCAAGTGGTCGTTGCGTGCCTCGGTGACGTCGAGCCTTTCGCTGCAAGATGTGCGCATCCCCGCGTCGAATCTGCTGCCAAAGAGTGGAGGCCTGAAGTCTCCGCTGATGTGCCTGAATCAGGCCCGCTACGGAATCGCATGGGGTGCAATAGGCGCGGCCATGGCCTGCTACGATTGCGCGCTGCAGTATTCGCTCTTCCGCAAACAGTTTCACAACGAGCCCATCGCCTCACGCCAACTGGTGCAGGAGAAGCTGGCATGGATGATCAGCGAGATCACCAAGGCGCAGTTGCTGGTGCTGCAAGTTGGACGGCTCAAAGATCAGGAGAAGGTGAAGCACCAGCACATTTCGATGGCCAAACGAAATAATGTCTGGATGGCGCTCGAGTGCGCCCGCATGTCGCGCGACATCCTGGGCGCGAACGGAGTCGCGGACGAGTATCCCATTTTCCGACACATGGCCAACCTGGAGTCAGTCAAGACCTATGAGGGCACCCACGACATCCACACGCTAATCATTGGCCAGAGCGTGACCGGGATTGATGCGTTTTGAGGAAGTTTCAGACGCTTGTAGTAGTAGAAGAGGTTCAATATTGAACAGACGCGTTTCTTAGTGGCTTCTAGTATGCCGCGCGGAGGTTCGTCGGGTCGTGGGAACAACGAAAAATCCTTTGACGACATCCGAATGCTTTCTAGAAATCTGCACTCTGCGCGTTCGCAGCATTGGAACGCTACTAAAAGCCGATCAAAGAATAAAGATTCTAGGAGGAAGGCCGATATGTCCGATAAGATTACGAAACTTACATTGTGGATAATGTCCGCCTTGTTCATTAGCCTCTGCCCGGTCGCTCTCCAAGCGCAGGAAACTGCTGCACCCGCAACGCCTGCTGCCAAGCCCATGCATTCCAAGGTTACGGTGACCGGCTGCCTGCAGAAGGGTGACTCAGCGGATGAATTTGCAATTATGGGCAAGAATGGCAAGACTTGGGAACTGCGCAGCAAGACCGTCAAGTTGGATGAGCATATCGGCCACACCGTGACCGTTACCGGCGTGCGTCACCACGAAAGTAAGGCGGAGGAAGCCAAGGAAGAAAAGACAGAAGGGAAAGAAAGCAAAAAAGCAGAAGCCAAGGAAGCCGGCGATCTGCGCGTCACGAGTCTCAAGATGGTTAGCGAGTCCTGCAAAAAATAGTGACGACCACCAACGGAGGCCATCAATGAACACGGTCAGAAAATCGCTTCTCTCCCTCGTTACGGTCGCAACGTTTCTTCTTTGCGCTGCAGTGCCGCGCCTTCAGGCAGAAGACCAAGACCGATGTCAGCGCCGGGTCGCCCACGTCGACCATGAACTCCACGAGGCAATCGAGAAACACGGACGCCACAGCCACCAAGCAAATCACGAGCGTCGTGAATTGCACAATGCGCGGGAGCGTTGCTGGCGTGAGCAGCATCGGTGGTGGGATGAACACGAACACCGCTGGCACACAGATCGCGACTGGAACGAGCACGACCACGATTAGGCAGGCGTACTGGGTCGGGACCGATGCCGTTGCCGGAAGACATCCCAGCTGTAATCAGCAGGCTTGTGTTATGTCTGATCGTATGCCTGCTTAAACCCTTGATGTCAATCTTGTCCATCTGAAGCATCGCCTTCATGACTCGGTTTGCTTTAACAGGATCTTTGTCTCCCAACATCTCGCCTAGCGCAGTCGGAATGATCTGCCACGACAGACCATACTTATCTCTCAGCCAGCCGCATCTGTTTTTCTCTCCCCCGGCTGAGAGCTTTTCCCAGAGCTCGTCCACCTCCTGCTGAGTCTCGCAGTTCGCGAAGAACGATATGGCTGGCGTGGAATTGGTGACCGCCGTTCAGCGCAAAAAATTCTTGTCCCTCGAGCTCGAAGGTTGCAGACATGACAGTCCCCTTCGGGCCGGGGCCGGCATCTCCATATCGGGTCACTCGGTCAACTTTTGAGTTTTTAAAAATCAAACGTAGAAATTCATCGCCTCTCCGGCTTTTCCGTCGAACCACAAAAATGGAGTGATTTTTTGCATAGGATCTCTTTCTATCGCTTTTCTTGCATTCAATCCAGGGTCTCCAGTGTATTGGTTTGCTTTACCGATCCGTTTCTCTTCTATAGAATCGAGAGTTTGCTGCCTGCAAGTTTTTCAGCCGCAAGCGTGGCCCGCCGATTCGGGAAGCAGAATGAAAATTCACGAGTATCAAGCCAAAGCAATTCTGAACAAATATGGTGTGGCCGTCCCTCGCGGCGAGATGGCGGAAAACCGCGATCAGGCTGAGGCCGCCGCGAAGAACTTATTTGATTTCGGCGCAAGCGGCGTAGTCGTGAAGGCGCAGATTCATGCCGGAGGCCGTGGCAAGGGCGGCGGGGTCAAGATTGCAAAGTCGTTGGAAGAAGCCACCGATCTCGCCGGAAAAATGCTGGGCATGACGCTGATCACGCACCAGACGGGGTCGGAAGGCCGAGTGGTGCGGCGGTTGCTCATCGAAGAAACTCTGCCGATCAAAAAAGAGTTGTACCTCGGTATTGTCATTGACCGCAGTGAGGCCAAGCCGGTATTCATGGCGTCGATGGCGGGGGGCATGGAGATCGAGCAAGTCGCCGAGGAAAATCCCGATGCCATCTTGAAGGAATACATTACTCCCGGCATGGGGCTGGAGGCGTTCCAAGCGAGAAAGCTGGCCTTTAAGCTTGGATTGAAGCCGCAGCAGATCAATCAGGCAGTGCAGTTCATGACTGGACTGTACAAGGCATTTCAGGAAACCGATTCCTCGCTGATGGAAATCAATCCGTTTATCACCTGCGCTGACGGCCGGCTGTTCGCGCTCGACGCCAAGATGAACTTCGATGACAGCGCATTGTTCCGGCACCCGGAGCTGAAGGAATTGCGCGATGTCACGGAAGAAGACCCGCTCGAAGTCGAGGCTTCGAAATACAGCCTGAATTACATCAAGCTGGATGGAAACGTCGGCTGCATGGTGAATGGTGCTGGTCTGGCAATGGCCACCATGGACATCATTAAATACGCGGGCGGACTGCCGGCCAACTTCCTCGATGTAGGCGGCGGCGCCAACGTGGAGCAGGTGACCCACGCGTTTGAAATACTGCTGAGCGACAAGAACGTGAAGGCAGTCCTGATCAACATTTTCGGCGGCATTCTGCGGGTGGATACGCTAGCGCGCGGAGTTGTCGAGGCTGCGAACAAGACGCAGATTCAGCTCCCGATCGTATTGCGCCTTGAAGGAACGAATGTCGAGCAGGGAAGGGAAATCCTTAAGCAGTCGGGACTGAATTTTATTGTGGCTGAAACAATGAAGGACGCCGCGGAGAAAGTGGTCGCAGCGGCGGGGGGTGCCTAAGTCGGCGAATTCCAGTGCGGGGACCGCCTTCGTGGAAGTTTCCTGTGTGAAACTCTGTGTCCTCTGTAGTGAAGTTTTAGCTGGCAGCGAGCAAGTTCTCTAACCACAGAGAGCACACAGTTGCACAGAGGGAAAGCCACAGAGTGGAACGATTCGTATCAGGACACGGCTTGAGCCGTGCCGCTTCCCGCAGCACATAGTTTTCGGGCTTTAGCCCTGAGGTTTAAAAAGAGCTTGAGCATTCTCGTCGATAAATCGACACGCGTAATCGTTCAAGGTCTCACCGGCCGCGAAGGGACGTTCCACGCGAAGGCGTGCGCGGAGTACGGAACGAAGATCCTTGGCGGGGTCACCCCCGGCAAAGGCGGCACGACGCACGAAGGCTTTCCGGTATTCAACAGCGTTCAGGAAGCGGTGGACAAAACGGGTGCCGACGCATCGGTGATTTTTGTTCCCCCGCCGTTTGCCGCGGACGCGATTATGGAAGCTGCTGATGCTGAGATTGAATTGATTATCTGTATCACGGAAGGCATTCCAGTTCTGGATATGGTCCGCGCGTGGGAGTTCCTGCAGGCCCGCCGGGCGCGCCTAATCGGACCGAACTGCCCAGGAATTATTTCTCCAGGCAAATGCAAAATCGGAATCATGCCTGGACACATTCATCGCGAAGGTCCGGTTGGCATTGTGTCGCGCTCAGGAACCCTGACCTACGAAGCGGTGCATCAGTTGACGACCCGCGGCATTGGTCAATCGACTGCGATTGGCATAGGCGGCGATCCGATTATTGGAACGAACTTCCTGGACGCGCTCGACCTATTTAACCGCGACCCGCAGACTGAAGCCGTGGTGATGATCGGCGAAATCGGTGGCAATGCGGAAGAAACCGCGGCGGAATTTGTGAAGACGCGGATGAAAAAGCCCGTGGTTGGCTTTATCGCGGGACAGACCGCGCCTCCCGGACGACGCATGGGTCACGCCGGGGCAATCATCTCCGGTGGGCACGGCACCGCGTCGGAAAAAATCAAGGCGATGCAGGCGGCAGGAATTCGTGTCTGCAAATCCCCAGCGGAAATTGGTGAAACCGTTGCCGCCGCGATGGCCGCAAAGGTAAGCGCCTAAAACAAACTGACGATCCCGATAACTGATTTATGAAAACTCTTCAACGCACTCTGACCATAGTCAAGCCTGACGCCGTACGCAAAAACGCTATCGGCGACATCATCGAGCAGTTTGAAAAAAATCATTTCCGCATTCTAGCGATGAAGATGCTCGAGATTTCCAAGCACCAAGCCGCGCAATTCTACGCGGTGCACGCTAATAGGCCGTTCTTCAACTCGCTGACTGATTTCATGTCGAGCGGTCCTATTGTCGTTCTGGCTCTTGAAAAGGAGAACGCGGTAGCCGATCTAAGGAAGCTGATGGGCGCCACCAATCCGGCGAATGCCGAAGAGGGCACGATCCGAAAGAAATGGGCCTCGAGCATCGAACACAATGCCATCCATGGCTCCGATGCTGAGGATACTGCTCGATTTGAATTGAGCTTCTTCTTCGCTGGATACGAGCTGGCGCAATAGTTCTAGCTATCGCACTCAGTTCGCGGCTGATTTGTTCAGCCGAGCGGCTCGTAGAGTTGGCCATCGACGCGGTCGGCGATCTTCGGCAACTCTTTCTTGGCGAACTGAAGGAAATGCGGCGCGGCGCGGTGGGCTTCGAGCGCGGCGTCATCCTTATATTGCTCGTAGA
>Ga0102924_1002598_pt1 | contig 19555 bp, 16 predicted proteins | sample PaiPotPPM11metaG_FD_80116 | JGI IMG/M metagenome (GOLD analysis project Ga0102924, IMG submission 80116) | Iron sulfur acid spring bacterial and archeal communities from Banff, Canada, to study Microbial Dark Matter (Phase II) - Paint Pots PPM... ...
AGCGTCGCCCGCGTCGTCGGACACGCTCATCACCACGTCGATGTCGCCGATGGTCTCGCGGCGGCGGCGCAGGCTGCCCGCCACCTGCAAACGCACGACCTGCGGCAGCGTCGCCAGGGCGGCGCGGATGCCCTCGGCCTCCTGCTCGGCGACGGGATAGAGGTAGCGACCGGCGTGCTGTGCTAAAAACGCGATGCCCTGCAAGATATTGTCCTGTGTCTTCTTGCCGAAGCCGGGCAGGTGCGCGACTTTGTCCTCGCGGCATGCCTGCTCCAATTCGGCGATGCTGCTGACGTGCAGGTTGTCGTAAATGGCATTGATCTTCTTCGGCCCCACGCCCTGAATGCGCAGCATATCGAGCTTGATCTGCGGCGTGCTGGTCCGCAGTTCATCAAAAAAGGCTATGTGGCCGCTCTCGACGGCCTCTTCGACGCGCTTGATGATCGTCGCACCCAATCCCGGCGTGCCTTTCAGCTTGCCCGCGCGCGTCAATTGCTCGATATCGCCATCCAGCCCATTGACGGCCTGCGCGGCCTTCTCGTAGGCGCGCACCTCGAACGGGTTGCTGCCCTCTTGCAATGTGAGCAAGGTGGCGATATCTTCCAGCATCGCGGCGATCTGGGTTTTATCCATAATAGTTTCCTCTGGAATGTGGCTGCTGGAACTGTGGCGGCGCAATTATTACCTCTCTCCCGGAGAGGCTGTGCGCCGCCACAGTTCCAGCAGCCACATGTATAATATCATACGCGCAGATCGAAAAATTCGGGCGGCTGCGGCGTGATCTCAAACGGGTGGCGCCCCTTGAGATCGCGGCTGAGATAGCGTTTGCAGTCGAAATGCACCAGCAGCCAGCAATAGATGTCCGTGGTCACGAAAACGGCGTCCCAGGGCTTAACGCCACTCGTATCCAGGACTTTGTTGCAGACGAAGCAGCGTCCCATACCGGCCTGCACCGCGCACTCCAGCCATTGATAGACGAACTGGTGCATATCGTCCAGCGTCATCAGGTCCAGGCTGGACTCCGGGTAGCCGAACAGCGCCGGGTCAGGGCATTCGCGTACATCACAGTCGGCGTGGCTCAGGGCGATCACCGGCGCTTTGACGGCGATCTTCACCTCGTCATGCACCGGGCAGCCCTGTCCGGGGGATAGGCAACGAGGCGCTGTCACCACCTGTTGCAGCAACAAGCCCTCGCGCGCGAACCACGCCAGCAATTCATTGCGCATATGTTATTCATGCACCGTTTCGCTCTGCCACTGCGCCGTTTCCGGCATGGTCTGTTTGAGCGCGGCGGCCAGGGCATCGATATCTTCGACGTCGTCGCGATAAACGGCCCAGGCTTTGGCTTTTTCCTGCGGCGCCGCGGGATTGCGATAGACAATGATGCCGATACGCTTGCCGTTAGGGAAAAATTCCTCTTTGATGCGCGTCACGCGCTCCCAGCGCACCTCGATGACCTCGCCGCCGCGGCTGCGCTTGATTACGGACTGCGGCCCAATCTCAATTGTAAAAGGGACGGGTGCGATAATGCGCAGGTAGAGGACAAAGCCGCCGATAAAGAGCAGCGCCACAATCGTACTGCCCACGGCTGGCACACCCTCGCGAACGGCGATCAGGATCACAATGGTCGCGATGATGAAGACGCCGGCGCCGGTCACAACGCGCTTGAACAGGCTCAAGCCCGGCCCGATAAAGATATTCTGTTGTTGCTGAGCCTCTGAAGATGTGGACATCACATCCCTGCTCCCTCCAGGGTCATTTCTTCTAATATGTTCTAACTAATACGTTCTAATTACGCTTCTATGCCCCCATAATATTGTACCCGGCATCGACAAAGAGAATTTCGCCGGTGATATTGCGGGCGAGCGGGCTGCACAGGAAAAGCGCGGCGTCGCCGACGTCCTTCTGCTAGATGTTGCGGCCCAGCGGAGCCATCGTACCCATGTGTTCGCGGAACTGCGTGAAGCCGGAGACGCCACGCGCGGCCAGCGTGTTGAGCGGCCCGGCGGAGATGGCGTTGACGCGGATGTTCTGCTCGCCCAGCTCAAAGGCCAGGTAGCGGACGTTGCATTCAAGCGCGGCTTTGGCGACGGCCATCACGTTGTACTTGGGCATGACGCGCTCGCTTGCCATGTAGGTGAGGGTGAGAATGCTGCCGCCGCCGCGCGCGGCCAGCAGCGGTTTGGCGCGTTTCGCCATGGCGATCAGGGAGTAGGCGCTGATATCGAGGGCGGTATGGAAGCCCTCGCGCGTCGTCTCGATGAACGGGTTCTCCAATTCGCGCGGGGGTGCGAAGGCGACGGAGTGGATCACAATGTCAAGCTCGCCGTTGAAGATTTCGCCCGCCCTGGCAAACGCGCTATCCAGTTGCTCGTCGCTCTGCACGTCGCATTCCATGACTTCCGTGCCGGGAATCTTCGCGGCCAGCTCGCGCACGTATTTTTCCATGCGCTCCTGGTACGCGAAAGCCAGTTGCGCGCCTTCAGCCGCCAGGGACTGCGCGATGGCCCAGCCAATCGAGCGATGGTTGGCGATGCCGAAAATAAGAGCCTTTTTTCCTTCCAGCAGTGGCATACGTTCTCTCCTTTATCACGGTTGATTATCATGTGGATGTGAAGCGATGTCTTTTGTGAACATTCATCAGCGCGCCCGCGATTAGCGTTCGACGGGATAGCGGCGCATCATCCAGCCATTCATGCCGTTCGCCAGGTTATGAACCTTCTTGAAACCGGCGACGAGGGCAATCTCGGAAGCGGAAGCGCTGCGCTGACCTGACGCGCAGACGAAGATCACGTCTTCTTCTTCTGGCAGGCCCAGGTCTTGCAAGGCTTTGCCAAAAGAATAGATGCCGTTGAGCGGAACGAGCGTGGCCTGGGCAATGTGGCCGCGCTGCCATTCATCCGGTTGGCGCACATCAATCACGCGCGCGCCAGAGTCGATCATCTGTCTGGCTTCGTCAGTGCCGATAGTGGCATAGGGGTAGGATTCATCTTCCTCATGAGGCATGGTTTTGCTCCTTCGCGTCATATTGTTCCAGCCAGAGGCGGCCCAGCGTAGTAATGCTGATCAGGTATTCATCGCCGACAAACGTCATGGTCAGATAGCCCTGGTCCTCCATCTCGCGAAAATCGTCGGTCACGAGGAAATAGCGGCGCAACATGCGCGCGAGATCGCTTTCCGGCAGTTGTTTCCACGCCAGTAACGTGCGACACACTGCCGCGTATTTCGCGCTGCCATCGTCAATTGCTCGCATTGATCCTCTGTCCTTCGTTTCGTAGGGCATTATCTGACAACAGTGTACCAAATCCAGCATGGTTGGGCAAGTCCCCACCGGCCAGGGCAAGCGCAAGGCATTGCCCCTACCATATACGGATCGGCTCGTGTGGTTGCGTCGTAGAGGGCGAGCTTGCCCTGGCGGTTGCGCTGATATAACGCCTGATGTACAATCTGCATTGGCACGAATTGCCATCGAATTCGTGAAAGACAGGTGTCGGCATCGCGTGGGGATGCCGGGCAGGCGGAACATATGACACCAGGAAGCATCATTCTCAGCAGCGGACAAGGCGGTATCGCTCTGGCTGGCGCACTACTGTTACAGCCACAGAGCGCCGCGCTCTTTACGCTCGATTCCATAAGCGCGCTGGCGTTGGCCTGGGAATGGCTGGTACTGCTGGCGCTGGCCTTCTGGATCGGGATGCTTGTCTGCGAAGGCGTGGCGCTGGATGGCGTCGGGCGCGTCTCAACGCTGCTCGCGCGCGCCAAACGGCAGACGCGCCCGCTCCACTGGCTCTGCCTGGCCGCGCTCTTCGTGGGAAACATCGTCGCGCTGATCTTGCGCGCCGCGCAGGTCACGGCGACGCCCGCTTCCGCCGCTGCGGCGCGCATCCTCCTCACCCCACCTTACGGCCCGCTCTGGCTGGCGCGCATGGGCCTGATCGTACTCGCGGCGGCTCTGCCCTGGTGGGTGAGATACAGGCGGCGTCCCGCTGCCATCGCCGGGCTGATCCTGGCCGGGCTGATCCTGCTTACCCTCGTTCTCTCCAACGCCGCCAGCACGGTCAGCGAGGCGGCGCTGACGTGGCTCTCGCTGGCCGCGCTGCTAACCTGGTTCGGCAGCCTATCCTACCTGGCCTACGTTCTGCTGCCGCTTTTGCGCAGCGTTGAGCCAGACCGGCACGCTGAAACGCTCATCGCGCTTTTGCGCCGCCTGTATCCCCTGCTGCTCGGCGTCGCGGGCGTCTTGCTTGTCAGCAATATCTACCTGTCAGAGTCATTTCCGGGTACGATCGCGCAATTTGCCGCGAGTTCTCAGGGGCAGGTTCAGCTTGCGCAATGGCTGCTGATCGTGGTGATGCTGGCTCTCGGCGGCTACGCGCTGTTCGCGCTGCGCCCGCGCATCGCCAGGCAGGCGGCGCTCTTGCCCGTCGTCGATGCCGAATTACCGGCTCGGCGCGTGCGCCAATCGGCGCTGGAGCGGACGGCGCGCGACCTGAGACGCCTCTTTATGCTCTCATCGTGGCTCGGCGCGGTTGTGCTGCTTTGCTCCGCGCTGCTGGCCTTCGCGGCTGCGTCCAATCCCAACACGCTGCCAGGGACAAACAATCCCCCGTCTCCTGTTGCCGCGTCTTCGCCCACGGCGAGCAGCACCGTCACGCAAACCAGGCGCGCCGGCAACCTCTCGGTCACGCTCGAGGTCACTCCGGCCAGGGTCCAGTTTGCCAATACCGTGCTGGCGACGCTGACCGATATACAAAGCGGCAAGCCTGTTGAAAACGCCCAGGTCACGGCCACAACCGCTATGCAGGTGATGAATATGGGAACGGCGCAGGCCACCATGAGCGGCGGGCAGCCAACATATCGCGCCGTCTTCCCAGCGGATAGAGCCTTCTCGATGTTTGGCCTGTGGAATATCACGCTGGTCATTCGCCAGCCCGGCCACGCTCCCGTGCAGGTTGTTTTCGCCGTGCTATTGAATGCTTGAGAAGGCGCAAGATGTGGCGGCGCAAGGTGTGGCGGCGCAATTCATTGCGCCTGAATCGCCCTTGCTGCTGACTGGCACAATGAATTGCGCCGCCACATCGCTTCACAGCGGATTTTTGCGCAGGTCGTCGAAGAGGGCAGTATGCAGATAGCGTTCGGCGGCGCTGGGGAAGATCGTCATGATGACTTTGCCGCGATTGTGTTCTTTGCGCGCCTCTTGCAGCGCGGCCCAGGCGGCGGCTCCGCTGCTGATGCCAACGGACAATCCCTCCTGCTCCATGATCTGGATGGCCGTCCTGATGGCGTCTTCGTCGCTGACGGGTACAATGGCATCGATCAGATCAACTCTGAGCGTATCGGGGCGGAAGCCAGCGCCCAGACCCTCGATGCGATGCGGACCGGGCCGCCCGCCGGAGAGAACGGCGCAGGCGGCAGGTTCGACGGCGATCACCTCCAGCGATGGCTTGCGAGCGCGTAATCCCTCGGCCACGCCGGTCAGCGTGCCGCCCGTGCCGACGCCGATCACTACCATATCGACCGCGCCCGCGGTCTCGTCCCAGATTTCGGCTGCTGTCCCTTCGCGGTGCGCGCGCGGATTCGCCTGGTTGTAAAATTGTTGGGGGTACCACGTGTCGGGCAGGGAGGTACGGAGTTCAATAACCTTATTGATGGCGCCGCGCATTCCCTGGCTGCCCGGCGTCAGGATGATCTCCGCGCCCAGGCGCCGCAGCAGCAGGCGGCGCTCCAATGAGACGGTATCGGGCATCGTCAACAGGCAGCGATAGCCGCGCGCCGCCGCGATCCAGGCCAGGGAAATGCCCATATTGCCGCTCGTCGGCTCCGTAATGATGCCACCAGGACGCAGCAAACCCTGCGTTTCAGCCTCGCAGACCATGCGCATAGCCACGCGATCCTTCACGCTGCCGCCTGGGCTGAACATCTCCAATTTCGCCAGCACCGTCGCCCTGGCCCCTGTTGTCACGCGCTGTAATTCAATAAGAGGGGTAGAGCCGATCAATTCTGTTGCGTCTTTTGCCCAGTGGGTCATATAGCATCCTACGCCAGCAGAGCCTGTATCATCAAGAGGAGTTCGTGCATCTCGAAGGGTTTGCGCAGCAAAAGACCTGCCGGCAGCCCCATGCGGCGGAGTTCCCAATCATGGCTGGCGGTAATCACAATGATCGGCGTTTCCTTTGTATTGTGGTATCCACGCAGCAATTTGTACAGCGAAACGCCATCCAATCCCGGCAGCGTCATATCCAGCAAGATGAGGTCTGCCCCCAACCCTGGCAGCCGGGCGCAGGCATCCTGCCCGTCAGTAAAAAACTGCAATTGCCACTGCCCCGCTAAACTCAACATATCGCGGAACATGCTCGCCACGCGGGCATCATCTTCAACGATGGCAATCAACTTCTCTTTGCTTACACTTGCTTGCTGTCCCATGGCCTTTGCTACTACTACTTCTGCCGTCATCAAGGCGTTGCACCGCTTCCTTGCCTGCTACATAACCCGGCTGAACATCCCTTTTCAGACAGGATTAAATATAATACATGGTCTCCAGGTTATCGATCTGATGGCGCTGCGCCAGTGCTTCAATCGTCGTCCTACTCAATATCTGCTGTGTCATGGCGTCAATTTGCTGCCAGACTTCCCGCAGAGCGCAGCCTGGAGAAAGTTTGCAGAAATCTGGGTTGGGCAGGCACTCCATCGGCGGCACATACCCTTCCAGGGCTTGCATCACTTGTGCCATCGTAATCTCTGCCGGTGAGCGGGCGAGCAAATGCCCACCCTTTGGCCCGCGCACGCTTTTGACTAATCCCTCTTTGCGTAGCGCCATCAAAATCTGATCGAGGTACTGCTCCGGTATGTACTGGCGCCGCGCAATATCCGCGCTCTCAATCGGCCCCTGTCCATAATAGGCCGCCATGTCCAGCATAGCCCGCAGGCCATAATCACCCTTCATGGTCAGTTTCATCGCGCTTACCCTTTTCAAAAGGCTTCGTCACGGATATCACGCTCCGTTGTATACTCTACAGGGCCGCCCGCCTGCCCCTAGAATATATCACCATGCGCGGTCTGTCAATAGCCGGGACGTCAGGGTCTTCATCCCATGAAGCTCGGCCCACGCCCCTACGGGTTTCGGCCATTTTTCCCGGTCGGATGGCGAGCCGACGTCATTGCAGCACGTCGCGTTTGATGAACATGACGGTTGAGACTGCTGCCAGGACGAGACCCCAGATGGCGGCGACGAGCAGGGCCTGGCCGGCGTTGACGGTGGTGCAGACTATAGCATTTGTCCTCTGTTTTGTTGAGAAAAATTCGTTATCAGTACCTATCAATCGGTATCAACGCATTATGAAGAAGAGATACCATTGCTGATACTATATCATCATAAATAGAGACTGTGAAGGGAAGGATAGGGAAACAGACAAGTACCTATAGGCCAGGGACAGGTAATAATTTCTGTCAGGGAAAGACCTGTCTGCCGGCCAGATCTCTCTTTGACAGAACAATCAAATGCCTGATGGCGAAGGATTTTTAGGATTCGCTTCCATCTTTGTTTCTGCGCCCGCGTTCTCGCCTGTCGTGGCGATATAGATTTTGATCGGCCCTTCAGCCTCCTCCGATTGGCGCAGGGTGATATCCGCGGTCAGGTGCAGGGCGGTAAGAAGTTCGATAATGGTATTCAGCGTCGGATTGGGATCGTCGATGGTGAACAGGCGCGCAATGGCCTCGCGTTTCCTCCTACAATGCCCGCAAAAAGAATACAATAGTGATGAACGGCTAACCGTAAAACAAAGAAGGAGCAAACATCATGTGCGGTCGCTATACACTGACAGCCAGCATGCAGGCGATTGCCGAGACGTTCGGCATTCCGGCGAATTTGGAGGCGGAGGCGCGTTACAACGTCGCGCCGACGCAGCAGGTGGTGACGATTATGCGCAACGGCGCGGACCATCTCGCCATGTTGCAATGGGGGTTGATCCCGTCGTGGGCCAAAGACGAGGCCATTGGCGCGAAGATGATCAATGCCAGGGCGGAGACGCTGGCCGAGAAGCCGAGCTTCAAGCGCCTGCTGCGTTCGCGGCGCTGCTTGATCGTCGCCGATGGCTTCTACGAGTGGAAGAAAGAGTACGGCGGCAAAACGCCCATGTATATCACCATGAAGGATGGCAAGCCCTTTGCCTTCGCCGGGCTGTGGGATAGCTGGCAGGACCCGGATGGCAAGCCAGTGCGCACCTGCACCATCGTGACGACGACGCCCAACGATCTCGTCGCCACCATTCACGACCGGATGCCCGCCATCCTCCTGCCCGCGGCCCGCGATACCTGGCTCGATCCGGCGACCCAGGACGAGCAGGCGCTGTTGCCCCTGCTCGCGCCCTATCCCGCCGACCGCATGACGGCCCGCCAGGTCTCGCGCCTGGTCAACAGTCCGCGCGTCGAGGGGCCGGAACTGCTCGCGTGACATCTTCTCTACGATTTTTTGGCTTCCTCTGAGCGTCCCTCCGGCTCGGAGTTCGGCATGGGAATCGGGCGTGTGATCTCCGGGCCGGTCGCGCTGCCGGGGATGAAGAAGCGGATGCGCAAGACGCGCTCGCGGTGTCGCTCTTCCGCCAGGTTGCGCGTGCGGGCTTTCAGCACGTCTGTAAAGGAAATCATGCCCAGCAGCTTGCGCGGGTCGTCGCGATCCACCACCGGCAGCCGCGTGAAGCCCACATCGGCCATGCGGTTCACCGTGACGCGCAGCGGCTCATCAGGATAGGACACCACCGGATGGCGCTGTACGATCTCCGCCAGTTTATGCCCATCGCCCGCGGCGGACTGCTCCTGGAGCAGCTTCTGGAGATCTGCGCGCGTGATCACGCCGACGAAATGTTCCTGCTCATCGACCACCGGGAAGAGATGCTGGCCGCGCGGGCGCTCGTCGCTGTTGAGAGACTGCGCAAGTTCGCGCTGCGACGTATTGGCCGCCAACGCCAGCATGTTAGTGCGCATGACTTCGCGCACAAAAATGATTTCCAGCGGATCGACGGCATACTCGCGGCTGAGATGATAGCCGCGGCGGCTCACCTTCTCGGTCAGGATGGAGCGGCGCATGACCAGCACGGTGAAGCCATGAGCGATGACCCCGGCAATGAGCAAGGGCAGCAGCATGTTGACATCGTGAGTCAGTTCTAGCGCGAAGATGATGCTGGTGAAGGGCGAGCGCATCGTGCCGCCGAGAATGGCGGCCATGCTGACAAGCGGCCAGAAGCCGATGCCTTCATTGGGCAAAAAGTAGGCCGTCAGCCCGCCCAGCGCGCCCCCCATCATCAGGAGCGGGGCCAGCACGCCGCCCGACGTACCCGAACCAAGCGAGACCGACCAGATGATCGACTTCACCACCAGCAGGCCGATCAGGAACTGGAGCGTATAGTTGCCGTTGAGCAAGGCGGCGATGTTGTCATAGCCCACGCCCAGCGCGTGTGGGAAGATCAGGCCGCCGATGCCGATCACGAGGCCGCCGATGGCCGGCCACCACATCCAGTGGATCGGCAGGAGGCGGAAAGTGTCCTCGGCGGCGTAGACGGCAATCGTCAGCAAGGACGAGAGCGCCCCCGCGAGCAGGCCGACGACGACGCAGCCGAGTATCCCCAACGGCCCGATGAAGAGGGGATGAGGCGGAACGGGAAACAGCGGCCCTGGCCCGATGATATAGCGGCGCAGCACGGCGGCGGTCGCGCTCGCCAGGGCCACCGGTATCAGACTGCGCGGCTTCCACTCGAAGAGCAGCAGCTCGACGGCCAGCAAGACGGCGGCGACGGGCGACGCGAAGGTCGCGGACATGCCGGCCGCCGCGCCCGCCACGAGCAGGGTTTTGCGCTCGGTGGCGGTGAGACGAAAAAACTGCGCGATCATCGAGCCGAACGCCCCACCCGTCATGATGATCGGCCCCTCCGCGCCGAACGGCCCGCCGGTGCCAATCGACAGCGCCGACGAGAGCGGCTTCAGAATCGCCACCCTGGGGCTGATCTTGCTGCCGTTGATCAAGATGGCTTCGATGGCCTCGGGGATGCCATGCCCGCGAATGCGCTCCGAGCCATAACGCGCCATGAAGCCGATCACCAGCCCGCCAAGCACCGGCACAAGAATTTCCAGTACGCCTAGCTGGTTGCCCGCCGGTGAGCTGAGCGCGGTACTCAAGCGCCCAAAAAAGAACAGATTGGTGAAGAATCCGATTAGCCTCAGCAAAATAAGGGCCACGTATGCGCCGATAATGCCGATAACAATTGCCAGAAGAGAAATAAAAATGACGCGCGGCGTCGTTGTAAAGTCTCCCAGGCGGCCCGTCTCCTCATCCGGCCCCAGGCTGTTGAGCGCCTGCAAGATGCGACGCCAGATGCCCACACTTTTGCCCTCTGCTTTCATGGTGGTATGCTCCTGCGCTTCCAATGATATATCGTATTACGATAGAAATTATATGCACAAAAAAAGCCGCCTGTCAAACAGAGGCAGCAAGCGGGCAGGACATGAAATTAGCCTGCTTGTTTTTCTCCTATCCACGGATAGGAGAAAAACAAGCAGGCTAATTTCATGTCTTTCTCTTTTTACCCATGTCGCGTTCGACATGGTGAACGTCTTTGACTCGTTGCAGGCGGATGATCAGGCGTTGGAGCTGCTCCAGGCTCTCGATCTCCAGCATGACGCTGATGGTGGCAGTCTGGCGCGAACTGCTGACGTTGGTGCTGACCGAGGTCATGTTGACGCTCAGTTCGGAGACGACGGCGGCGATGTCGCGAATGAGGCCGGGACGGTCGCGGGCGGTGATGATGACGGGCGCGAGGTAACGCTGCTGGCCCATGCCGACCCAACTGACGGAAACCAACCGCTCGCGCTCGCGCTGGCGGTAACGCTCGATGTTCCGGCAGTCAGCGCGGTGAACGATAGCGCCCTTGCCGCGGCTGATGAAGCCGACGATCTCGTCGCCGGGGAGGGGGCAGCAGCAGTTCGCCAGGTGCGTCAGCAGGCCGCTCTCGCCCGCGACTTGCAAGCGAGCCGGGGCGCCCTGTTTGGGTGTGGTGAGCGGCGGAGCCGGCTCCTCTTCTGTTTTTGGCTCGCGCCCCTCGCGCAATTGCGGCCAGCGCTCCAAAGTTTTGACGGCGACGCCGTGCTGGCGGATGTCGTCGCTGCCGACGGCGGCCAGCAGGTCTTCCAGCTTCTTGCCCCCGTATTCTTCTTCCAGCCAGCGTTGAATCTCCTCGGTTAGAGCCTCGACGCCGCGCACTATGCCCAGCGCCTTGAGTTCGCGATCCAGGCGTTCGCGCCCGATCTGGATGTTGATGTCGCGTTCGTGTGCCTTGAGGTAGCGGCGAATCTTGCTGCGCGCGGCTGCGGTATGCGCGAAATTGAGCCAGTCGCGCGTCGGGTGCGCAGTGCGGTTGGTCACGATATCGACGATTTCGCCGCTTTTGAGTTCGTAGTCGAGCGGGACCATGCGCGTGATCAGGCGGTTGCTCGCGGCGGACCCGCCATCGGAGATGATGCGCGCCCCGGCGCACTTATCGCCCAACTTGGAATGGATGCGATAGGCGAAATCGAGAGGCGTGGAACCGACGGGCAGGTCTTTCACCTCGCCCTTGGGCGTGAAGACGAAGATCTGCTCCTCGAAGATCTCACCCTTTACGGCCTCGACAAATTCGGCATCACTGGCGCTGGACGTGCGCAGTTCGCGCTGCCACTCGGCCAGTTGGCGCAGCCAGGTCAATAGCTCTTTCGCCGAGGCGGAGGCGCGGTCGCCTACGTCCTTGTAGTGCCAGTGCATGGCGACTCCGTATTCCGCCATTTCGTGCATAGCGAAGGTGCGGATCTGTATCTCCACGAGCTGATCGTCCAGGCAGAAGATGGTGGTATGCAGCGCCTGGTAGCCGTTGGGCTTGGGATTGGCAACAAAATCCTTGATGCGGCCTTCCTTGGGCTTCCACAGGCTATGCACATGCCCCAACGCCACGTAACAATCCTGCGTCGTATCCACCAGAATGCGAAACGCAACCAGGTCGTGAACCTGGCTGATGGCGAGCGCGGATTGCAAGTTTTCGATGCTGCTGTCGTCGCCGTTGATCTCGTGCGCGCTGCGCTGGAGCTTCTTATAAAAGCTGTACAGGTGCTTGACACGCCCGGATACTTCCGCTTTCAGGCCGATGGAGGCCATTTCGCTCCGTAAAATGTCGCAGACGCGGCTGACATATGATCCCCACTGCTTGCTCTCCACCTCGACCTGGGACTGCATCCAGGCGAAACGATCCGGTTCCAGGACTGCAAAGGCCAGGTCTTCGAGTTCGGATTCGACGCGCGACATGCCGAGGCGTCCGGCCAGGGGCGCGTAGATTTCCTGCGTCTCCTGCGCCATCGCCAGCATCTCTGGCTGATCGGCGGGATCGGGATGAGAACGCCGCCGGTGTTCGACAATGATACGCATAGCGTGCAGGCGATAGGCCAGTTTTAGCAGGACGACGCGCGGGTCTTCGGCCATGCCGATGAACATCTTGCGCACGGTTTCCGCTTGCTGGCGCTGCATGGCCTCGCGCACGCGCCGCTTTTTCTGATCGCGCGCGCTGTCCGCGTCGCCGTTGGCGGGCAGCCTGAATTGCATCCCGGCCTGTTTCTTGCGTTCCAGGATGTTCAATTTCAGCATACTCTCGACAATGCGGCTTACCACGCTGCCGAGTTCGGCCTCGACGCGCTCCAGGGTGAGCAGTTCGGCGTCCACGGCTTCGAACACGACTCCGGCGGCCACGCCGACCGTGTCGATGCGCGTCTCGGCCAGAATCGTGGCGACGGCCAGCGCGTGTTCCAGCGGGGGGAGCTGGCGCAGGCATTGCAGCGTGGCCTGGTTATGCTCGCGCACCGCACCGCTGGTCGCTTGCGCCAATTGAATAGCTCTGACTACCTGCTCCACCTCGGCGTCAGCCATATACTGGCGAATGGTCTGGAGCAAGCGCTGGGCGGCTTCATGCGCGCTATGTTGTATAGCAGTTTGTTCATCTACAGGCATGTATATCATAGTCGTATTCTTTATTTATTATCCGCAGGGGCCAGATCATGAGCTTTCACAAAATAATCTGGCTGCACCGTTTTTATCGCCATACATCATTATACACTGATCGCTCAGTCTGCGCGACGATTTGAGGCAGAAGTACTCTTCAAGGGAGTGCGTCCCACGCTGATCACGTTCCGCACCTGTTGCAGGCGCTTGCTGATGCGGTCGAGCATATCGAGAGAATCGATCTCTAACGTCGCGCTGATGACGGCTTTGTGCGAGGCGGCATTCGTACTGGAAGCAACGGTGGTCATGTTGATGCCAACGTCGGAGACAACCGCTGCCACGTCGCGCAAGAGGCCGGCGCGGTCGCGCGCGATGATAGTGATGGGAGCGAGATAACGCTGCGGCTCGATCTGGAGCCAGTTGACCTCAACCAGGCGCTCCTGCGCGCGCGGGCGGGAGCGGCGCAGCATCCGGCAATCGCGGCGGTGAACGTAGACGCCCTTGCCCGGCTGCATCACGCCGACAATGGCATCGCCGGGGAGAGGATAACAGCAGTGAGCCAGCCTGACCAGTCCATGCCCATGCGGGGCGGCAGTTTTGCCCGTGCTTCCCAGCGTGGCTTCGGACGCTGCCGCCTCTTGAAACATGATCGGGTCGCTCTCCACGGGCTGCTCAATTGGCAGCAAGAGCAAGGTCGTATCACCCCGCTGCTGGAGTCGGGGCAACAGATAATCCACAGCCGTTTCCACTGAAACATCGCCGCGCCCCAGCGCGAGGTAGACATCATCGAGCGAGTGATATTTTTTCAGCGCGGCGAAAGTCGCGAAATCATCGTCATGGATAACCTCAATGCCGCGCGTGCCAGCCGCCTTGAGGGCCAGGTCGAGGCGTTCGCGCCCCAATTGCACATTGATCTCGCGCTCATACGTTTTGAGATAGCGGCGGATCTTGGTGCGCGCGGTGGTTGTGCGCGCGAACGAGAGCCAGTCGCGAGTGGGATGCGCGCTGTTGGTGGTCATAATATCGACGATCTCGCCGCCCTGCAACTCGTAATCCAAAGGAACGAGGCGCGTGACGAGCCGCCCGCTATCGGCCAGGTTGGTGATAATGCGCGCGCCGGTGCAGTGATCGCCGATGTCGGTGTGGATGCGATAGGCCATATCGAGCGGCGTTGAGCCTCTGGGCAGGTCTTTGACCTCGCCTTTGGGCGTAAAGACAAAAATTTGCTCCTCGAAGATGTCGCCTTTGACGGCCTCGACAAACTCATCGGCATTCTGCGGCAATTCGCGCTGCCAGTCGCGCAGTTGCTCGATCCAGGCGATCATCTCCTGGTAAGAGAGGTGCGAGCCGCCGCGTTCCTTGAGATACCAGTAGCTGGCAATGCCATAATCCGCCGTGCGCTGCATGTCGCCGGTGCGAATCTGTATCTCGGCGAGACGATTTTCCAGACAGAAGACGGTAGTGTGCAGCGACTGGTAGCCGTTCAACTTCGGCGTGGCGACAAAATCTTTGATGCGCCCGTCTTTCGGTCGCCAGAGGGCGTGAATGTGTCCGAGTGCGAGGTAGCAGTCCTGGACGTTATCCACCAGGATGCGGAAGGAGATCAGGTCATGGAGCTGGCTCAGATCGCCGCCATTTTGTTGCAGTTTCCGTTTGATGCTCGCCAGGTGTTTTTGCCAGGCGAGGACTTCGGCGTGAATGCCGGCCCGTCCCATCTCTTCGCGCAGGGTGTCGCACACTTCATCGACGTAGGGCTGGCGGCGGCGCAGTTCGTCGGCGACCTCGCGGGCCAATTGCGCGTACTTCTCCGGCTCCAGGTATGAAAGGGCCAGGTCTTCCAGTTCTGCCTGTACCAGCACCATGCCCAGGCGGCGCGCCAGCGGCGCGTAAATCTCGCTGGTTTCGCGCGCCTTGCTTTCCTGCTGCGTGGGGTTCATCACGCTGAGCGTGCGCATATTGTGCAGGCGGTCGGCCAGCTTCAAGACGACGACGCGCGGGTCTTCCGCCATCGCCAGCAGCATTTTGCGCACCGTCTCCGAACGCTGCCGCCGTTTCAGTTCGCGCGCCTGCTGCACCCGCTGTTCTTCATCGATGGCCGCGTCTCCGTTCGCGGGAGACGCCGCCGGGACGAGGGCGTTGAACTTGGTGACACCGTCTACAATATTCGCCACGGCCTCGCCGAAATGTTCGCGGATATCGTCCAGGGAATAGTCGGTATCTTCAACAACATCGTGCAGCAGGGCAGCCGCGATGCCATCGGCATCGATGCGCATATCTGCCAGCAGCAGCGCCACCTCCAGCGGGTGCTGGATGTATGGTTCGCCCGAACGACGCACCACATCCCTGTGCGCCAGGTTCGCCAGGTCATAGGCGCGTGCGATCCGCTCTAAATCCTGCGGAGCCAGGTAGGTCGCCGTCTCCGCGAGCAGATCTTGCAGGGTATTATTCACTTGTGGGCCTGCCAGAGATTTTTCTGGTTCAATGGTCATCACGTACTGTCCTCTACGCTTGTCGCTCATGCTCTCGTACATATAAACAATGACATGCAACACATTTGTTCCTGGTAATGCTCACGGGCGGGTAATCGACCTTATCAGACAAAGATGTATCATTGTCGCGTCACAGCATACACATTGTTCTCTATCTATTATAATGTGAGACGTGCAAAGGACAAGAAAGGTCAAGTCGGTCACACGGTAAGAATGCGTTTCAGGGTTGCCAGCAGGGTTTCGGGATCGCAGGGCTTGGTGAGATAGGCGTGCGCGCCCAGTTCTTTGGCGCGCGCCTGGTGCTTATCGGTGAAGCGCGAGGTCAGCATCACAATTTTGACGCCCGCCAGTTCAGGATAAGAACGCATCATGCTGAGAACGTCGTAGCCGTTCAAGTTTGGCATCTCAACGTCAAGGATCAGCGCGTCCGGAACGTGGAGTTGTAAGAGTTCCAGAGCCTGGATGCCGTCGCGCGCGTCGAACACCTTGTAGCCCTCGTGCGTGAGCGAATGATAGAGGGATTGCCGTATCGAGACGGAGTCATCTGCAATAAGCGCGGTGAGCGGGCGTGGTTCAGCCGGCGCGGGCGGCAGGCTTTGCTCGCCGCGCTGCCTGGCGGCGTGGATGCGATCGCGCTGCCGCAGCAGCTCCGGCACATCGAGCAACAAGAGGACGTTATTGGCGCCGTCGATAGCCGCTCCGGCGATGCCGGGACGCTGCAAGTGCGCGGGCAAAGGTTTCGCAATCAACGCGGCATCCCCGATCACTTCATCGACCATGATACGCGGCAGCGCGGGCGCGCTCTCTTCATGCCCATCCGGGGCCAGTACCAACTCTATCGCCGCAGGCGCGGCTGCTTCTCTCGCCGCGCCCGTCGGTTCCGCAGGCAGAGCCAATAATTCATGCAGTGCGATCACCGGCGCGGCGGGGCTTGCGGGGGAATCCGGTAGAGGCAGCGGCTTGTCCCTGCCCCTAGCGGATGCGGCCAGCATGGCGTGCTGCACCTGTGAGAGCGGAACCGCGAAGGTGTGGCCGCGCTCGCGCAAGATGACGGCGTGGACGGTGCCGCGGGAGCGCGGCAGGCGCAGGTGATAACTGATGCCGCCCTGGGCATTGCGCCGGGGTTCGATAGCGCCGTCCAGCGCGCGAATGCCGGCCACGACTTCCTCGAACGCGCCGCCCGCGACGTCCATCGAGAAGCCGACTTCGATCAACACGGCGCTGCCGACGGCGCGCACATGGAGCCACATGCGCGGGGGGACGGACGTTTCACCGGATGGCAGCGGCACATACGTGGCAAGGCAGGCGCGGATCAACTGGAGCAGTATGGGCGTGAACTGCTCCACCATCTCCTGGTCAATCTCGGTTGTCTCGCCCGTCACCTCGCACGGGATCGGATAGAGCCGGTTGCGATTTTCGCGCGCCATTTCCCGCTCGATGCGCTTAAGCAGCATATCGAGCGGAGTGAGGCTCAGCAGCAGGGAGCCATCGCGCACGGCGATCACTTGCGCCTGCTGCTCGCGCAGCAGGCGCGTCAATTGCGTGAAAGCAATACGCAGTTGCGAAGCGGCGATAGAGACATCAGCGATGGCCTCGCTGAAGGAAAGGGCCAGCATACTTTCCTCTTTGAAACGATCCATTTCCAGTTCATCCCAGTCGATGGTTTCGCGCGACTGCTCCGGACGCGCCTGGAAGATAGCGCGGCGCGGGACGAGGCGGCCTGTGCGGCGAGTCGCCTCGCTAAGAATGCGATCGACGAGCGAGGAAGTGGAGCGCTCTTCGTTATCTTCCTGCCTGGCGTCCTGCCGCTGGCCTTTGAGGGTCAAATGGTTGGTGAGGCGAATTTCGAGGCGGCGCAGGCGGTCTTCGGCGGCGCGCAATTCCTGGAACGCGCTCTCTAGCCCTGCCTGGGCCTCCATGAGCGCCATGCCCAATGTCGCCAGTCGCTCTGTGTGTTGGAGCAGTTCGTCAAAGCGCTGAAGATCGACGCGCATAAAAGGCAGAGCAGCGAGCAGTTCGCGCGCGGGCAGAGTCTGGAGCGCGGGCAGAGAAGCGTGCAAGTCAATACCGAGCGAGTGGCATTCGGCCTCGAATGTTGCGAGGAAAGTGGGGCTTTCCTGCCCGGAGGCGGCAAAGTCCTCCAGCGTCACCTCCAGCGCGTGAAGGGAGCGATCCAGCGCCTGCCATCCGATCTGCGGCGCGACGGCGTTCTGCTCGATGAGTTTCGCCAGCGTTTCCGTGTGCAGGGCAAGAGCGGCCAGCGCCGTACAGTGCATCGCCCCGCACGTGCCTTTCAGCTTGTGAGCGATGCGCTGGATGATCTGCCCTTGCGCCGCGTCTTCAGTGGAGCGTTCAGCGACCGCTCGCCGTCCGAGAATCTGTTCGAGCGTGATGCAATCAGCAGCTACTTCTTCGACAAAAATAGCCTGCATGTCCTCGTCTGGCACCCGTTCGGCTTCCGCCGCCGGCAAGAAAGGCGCGACCTCTTCTGTATCCGCCGCCGCGTCCAGGTCCGCGGCGTCAAAGGCGTCGAGAATCGAGCGTTCCTCGTCGGTCAGTTCATCTTCGGGTAAGCTATCGAAAGTATCATTATCCATGAGGAGCAGCTTCTATCTGCGTAGGGGCCAGCGGCCTCTCTGGGAGAGAGGTACTAATAATCGCGCCCATAACGGCGGCCAGGAGCGCGGGCAGATCCAGGATCACGGCATCGCCCAGCGTTCCGGACACGAGCGCGGCCCGCGCGGGCGCGACCCACGCGGCGGCGTCCTTATCCTGTGCCGCGCCCGCGGCAACTTCCGGCCCAACGGCCCTGGTTTGCCCAATGGCGCACACGTGAAGGCCAATCGGTATGGCATTGTGGAGAGCGACCAGCAGCATTCCTTCGGAGGAAGAGGACCGTGCCGCCTGCGCGGAGAGATAGGCGTCAAGATCGACCACGCCAATCACCTCGCTGTGCCAGGTGGCAAGGCCGCGCATCCACCAGGGCAAAGCAGGCAAGCGACTATACTGGCGCGGCGGCAGGCATACCTCGCTGAGCGCAACCATCGGCAACAGGCAGCGGTGTTGCGAGAGTTCGCATTCGAGATATTCGCGTGCCGCGACGAGCGGCGGCTCCTGGCGCGCTAGCGTTTGCGCATCGCGCCAGAACTCCTCGTCGCTCAACTGCGCAAGCTTCTGAACGTAGGCCGCGTCCGCAATAAATAAAGATGAAGAATCTGCATCCATGCCTGTTAAGTATACGAGGGAATGCCGAGATAGGTATGGACGGTTGACATCAATTCTTGCGTCCTGAACGGCTTGATAATATATTCTTTAGCGCCTGCCAGCCGACCTTTGAGGCGATCAATCACGCCATCGCGGTTGGTCAGCATAATGATCACTGTATTAGCGAATTGGGGTTTGGTTTTCAAGCGGCGGGCAAACTCGTACCCGTCCATTTTCGGCATCCCGATATCCAGAATTACCAGATTGGGGATACCTGGCAACTGTTGTTCCGTAATCGCCCGCAGGGCAGAAAAGCCGTCAGCAAAACTAACGTAATCGAAGCCCTCGCGCCTCAAGCTGGTCTCCACGATCTTACGCACTGTAATAGAGTCGTCAACAATCATGACCAGTTTGCTCATGTACTCTCCTCGTTTCCTAACTCTCGTTTCCGAGTTCCCACTACTACATAACCACATCCACAACTGTACGCACCGCTTGCGCTGACAAACAAAGGCCAGGCAAGAGAACCGAATCGTCGCCCTCCCCGGCTATCTTGATCTCAACGCAACCATGTGTTCTATTCCTGAGATTGTACCCCTTAACAATAGTACCATAGGGATGCGCAAAATACAACGCATTTTACATGAAAATGATCTTAAAATTGATCATGTTGCTACAATGTAACCGTAAAATGATCATGTTGCTACAATGTAACCGTATGATCAGGTTTCACAACAAAATCCGGCGCTGCGATGTGGCGGCTGCTGGAAATGTGGCGGCGCAATTCATTGCGCCAGAATCGATCCCGTTGCTGCGGCTGACTGGCGCAATGAATTGCGCTGCCACATCAGACATC
>Ga0102924_1002602_pt1 | contig 19541 bp, 14 predicted proteins | sample PaiPotPPM11metaG_FD_80116 | JGI IMG/M metagenome (GOLD analysis project Ga0102924, IMG submission 80116) | Iron sulfur acid spring bacterial and archeal communities from Banff, Canada, to study Microbial Dark Matter (Phase II) - Paint Pots PPM... ...
GGTCGTCGGAACGCTCTACACCCCAGAACCTCAGCCGCTCTTCATTCTTCTGGAGCAGTTGCAGCGCTTCCTCCAGCTTCTTCATGGCGGCATTAAAAGATGACGCTAGAAAATAGACCGGCAGCGACCATCCGCCGCGCCCAAAATAAGCGCGAACGCGAACGTTGTACTTGCCGTTCTGGTTCTTCTCCATGGCGCACAGATATTCATTTCCGGCTGATGTGGTCTTGGTATGCATCCTGGTCCTCAGTTTTTCCGCCCGAGCCCCAAAGTCGATCGCCTTCGAGTCGTCACGGCGGTTTTTTCCCAACGCGAGTGCTGCCGCAAGCCTGTTTGCCCTTGACCGTTTTTCCGGCATCGGAATGCTCCTTTTTGATGGCGCTCAGTTGATTCGTGACCGGGCAAGGTTGGGAAGATTCTCGCCTTAGGTCAGAACCCCGCTGGCGACGGGGCAGGCTCTGCGGATACACCCCATTTTATAGAAGCCGCAGGAAGTAGGCAAGGAGCGCGACTAAAATAGTTAAATGGCCTATTTGCATGGGCTTAGCAGCCAATTTTGAGGGAGTAAGAGACGGGAAAACTAGGCAGAAGCGTTCAATCCAGGACGGACGAGCGGCGAAACGAGCGAGCCATCACGCTGCTGAAACTTCCGCTACTGGTGCGCATTCGAAGGTGACTTGAGCATATCGGCAGCGGGTAACGGGCCCGAAGCTACTCGATGGAGCGGGCGGACCTAGCTTTTTCGGGACAGACGCTTCATGGCGTCGTCGTTTATGCTCAACTTTCCTTCTTTTTTCAATCGATCTTCGAGCGCGGTGCGAAAAGCGTCGAAAGCAGCGGCCTGTTTGGCTTGCAGGAGTTGCTGTTTAATCTGTTCGCTCTGGGCCGCGAGATCTTCCGGGTTGACCGGCTGATGGGATACGATGCGGTAAACCAGCCAGTTGCCGCCCACCTGGGCTGCCGGGCTGGATTGGCCGACCGGCATGCCAAACGCAGCTTCCAGGACCTTCGCGGACCCTACATCCTGAACCGAGCCGTTTCGCGCGAAGGGACCCGGTGTGACGACTGTAAGTCCCAACGCTTTGGCTGCCTGGTCAAAAGCTTCGCCGGACTGCACTCGTTTGGCGAGCTCGTCGGCTTTCGTCTTAGCCAGCTCGATGGATTTTTCCTGCTGGTAGTCCGCCAGGACTTTGTCGTGTACTTCGGCAAGCGTTCCCTGATGTGCAGGCTGGATCTCTTTCGGCGTCAAAATCACGTAGCCTTGCGGGACCTGAAACGGCTGGCTCAGCTCGCCGGGACGCAATTGGAAGAGGGCTTGGTGCAGTTCCGGGGTGTTTCCCAGGTCGCCGACCGGATCGGTGACGGATGCGGGCTGGGTTTCGCCGAGCTTCAGATTGAATTTCCGCGCAAGGTCGTCCAGAGACTGGCGGTTGGACTGGCGAACGGCAGCGGCCATCTGTGTGGAGATGTTGTTGGCGTCTGCGCTAAGTTTTTGATCCGTCAGAAGCGGTACGATGCTGGCGCGCACTTCTTCGAAAGGCTTGGTGTGAGCGGTTTCGCGGTCCAACACTTTGATAATGTGGAAGCCGTACTGGGTTTTCACCAGGTCGGAAACCGAGCCTTTGGGAACGCTGAAGGCGGCTTGTTCGAATTCCGGCACGGTCTGTTTTTCAACGATCCAGCCGAGATCGCCGCCTTTCGGCTTGGTGGCATCATCTTCCGAGTATTTTTTGGCGAGGTCTTCGAAATTCGCGCCGCTCTTGGCCTTCTTCAAAACGTCTTCGGCTTTCTGGCGGATTTCAGCTATTTCGGCGTCGGTCTTGCCGATAGTTTTGAACAATATGTGCTCGACGTGAGCTCGGTTTTCTACTTTGTATTGGTCGAGGTGGGAGTTGTAATAAGCACGCAACGCGTCATCGCTTACCGTGGCGCTTTCGCGCAGCTTGGCCAGATCCAGCAGCGCGTATCGCGCCGACCTTTTTTCAGGGACCTGATAGCGTCCAGCATTTTTCGAGAAGTAAGCGGAAAGCTCCGCATCGGTGGGGTGAATCGAAGACGCCAGCTCCGCTGGTTTTACCAGCGCGTATTCAATCTGGACCTTTTCGTTTCGCCGGCGGAACTCATTTTCAATCTCGGACGGGCTGACGCTTACGGAAGCAGTAACCAGGCGGCGGAATTTTTCCATCAGCATATCGTCGCGTAAAAAGTTCTCAAAGTCCGGAACCGACATTCCGAGTCGATTCTGCACCTCCGTGACATAGCGATCCTTGGCAAAGCCGCCGCCTTCAAATGCCGAGGGCAACAACTGCTTGATGCGCTCCGACTCCTCTTGAGGGGTGACACTGATTCCCAGCCGCTGGGCTTCCAGATCGAGGGCGCGAGAAAAAATCATCTGATCGAGAACTTGCTTGGCATATAAGCCTTTCAGCATTTCGGGAGGGCTCTGCCCGTGCAGGACCATATTCAAGTGGCGTTGCACTTCGAGAAGGGAAATATCCTGGCCTCCCACGGAAGCTACGGTATCGGGGCTATTGGTGGTGGACCCGCCGACGAGTCCGGGAACCAGGGTAATCACCATGCTGACGCTGATGAGGACCAACAAGACCCACATGGTGACCTTGACCCACCGATTTTTATCGAGGTCCCGCTGCTGAATGCTTTTCAACATAAACCTTGCCACTCCTGTAGCAACACTGAATTCAATGATTATAGTGGAGTTTGGCGCGAAGCCCAAATCAGATTCATTGCGGGCGGCGTCCTGGTTTGGCGAAGACAACTTTAGCCGATGAGGCGTCAGGGGTTAAAACCCCTGAGAAAACGGTAGATTAATGTCGGAGCTAAAGCCTGCCTGTCCGGCAGGCAGGCTCCGACCCCCTAAACTGCACGATAAGGCGCGGCTGGCCTTCGAAGGTCAGGGTAAGAAGCCGTGTCCTGACGGCTTGTGAAATTAGGACACTGCCCATATGCGCTGCCGGGCGCAAAAGGGATTACGCTGAATTGCAGCGGCGGATCTGAGCTAGCCGCCGTATTTCCAGGGGGAATCGCTAACTATGAGGGGAACTATCTCTCCGTGATTACCAGCTTCGACGACTTCTAAAACTGCGATGGCGTGGTCGCCGTAGTCTTCTGAAATATCCACAAGTTTACATTCCAGATAGGCTTTCAGGTTTTTGAGGACCGGCGCGGAAGTTTTTCCTGCGTAGTAGGGTTCGCCGTTGAGCAAGCCGCCGGATTCCTTGGTAGCAGAGAAAAACTTTCGAGCGATGTCTTGTTGCTCGCTCCCTACGATGTGCAGGACCGCGATCCCACTCGCCGCCAGGCAATTAAAGACGGTTCCATCTTTTCGCAATGCAGCCATTATCAGCGGAGGCTTAAATGAAACCTGAGAGACCCAGGTGACGGTGGCCGCGCCGTAACGATCGCCGTCCCGGGAGGTGAGCACATAGATACCGTTGGTGAGCAGGCGAAGATTTTTCTGCTTTGCGCTGGCATCCATATTCTAAGTGCATATTACTCCAACCTAGGGTTTACCATCGAAGAGGTGTCTTCAGTTTGGACGGGCTTCAAACTGGAGAAAAAACGCGAGACAACGCACAAATTCGGCCGTGGGTCAGTATTCTAGCGACGTGCGGCTAGTGACGTTGCGGCAACGGCGTCCGCATTGGCCGTCCGGTCTCCCGCACTAATTCGCGGCGCCGCTGTCCGGAGAAACGTCCTGCGCATCCTTTTCGGCTGCATCGGCGGCTTCCTGCTGCTTTTGTAGATCGGATTCAACCGTGGGATCGGCAGTCGCCTGACCTTCAGGAAGAGCGTTCACGGTGGCCGCTGGTGCGTTTGGAATTCCGCCCTTGCCCTGGCTTTCGGAAAGTGATTTCAGCCCGTCATCAACTTTCTGGCGGAAGCTGTCGTGCATTTCCTCCAGGTCGTCCAACGTCATGCGCGAAGCAGTTCCCACGGCGCAGTCGTCTTTTTTGCTGCTTGCGACCTCGACGCCCACCGTGTTGTCCGCGTCCGGTGTATCTTCGGAACGCCGGACAATATCTCCGGCGGTAATTGCGCATGCTCCGTCGCTGGTATCAAGGCTTGCGCTGGAGGAGGCAATGAACAGGGTGAAGCGCGGGTCGAGCGACGGCGGCACTTGCTCCGCGTCTTCGTCCGAAGGCAAGTTTTTCTGTGCGGCTGCGAAAGCCTTCTCATCCGCGACAAGTATTTTCACCTGCTTGGCGATGGTGTCCTTCAGCTCTTTGGTCATCACTACCGGGCCGCCGCTCTTCTGCTCGTCGAGACGCGCCGAGGCCAGCACCAATCGCGGCTCGTGGCGCAAACTCGCGGAGCCGGATTCCTCCGCCGCGGCCTGCAAACCGGCCGCGATGGCATAATCAGCCAGCCAAAAAGCGGGCGCCGGATATGCCGGGTACGGGCTGAAGTAGTAGCCGTAAGGCGCGTACCACGGCGCCCCGTACCATCCCCAGGTGTACTGAACCGGGACCGGCCATCCGTTGTAAGCCCATCCGTAAAATGCTATCCCGAAATAGAAGGGAGGGACGTAGGTGTAAAACGGATATCCGCCATAGTAATAAGGGCGATAGACTCGCGCGTAGAGGTGCCCGTGGTCGAAGTAAGTCCGCCGCGCGTAATCTCTTCCACCTTGCGTGAAACGCTGCTCGGCGAATCCGCGATGACGTCCGGTGGAAACCAGGCGGCTGTGATCGGCACGCACCGTTTCCACTCTGCGCTCGCCATGCGGCCCGCGGCTGATGGAGGTGCCGTGGCCGTCATGGATCGCCGCCGGATGCCCGTGCGCGTCAAACTTTACGGTGACACCTTTAGCCGTGGTGACGCCGGTAACTTTTCCGTCCTTGTTCTTTTCCACCGCACTGCCGTTGGCCCTTACCGTCCTGGTGCCACCGTTGGGCAGCGGATGTGTTCCGGGTTGATTGTTGACGCGATTTGCATTCGCTGCGTTCTTGTTGACTGGGGCGCCCCAGGCGGTTTTCCCGTTTGCCGGCGGAGAATTTCCAGTTCCTTTTGAATTCGGGCCGGACTTGCCGCTCGCTGAATTCGGCGTGATGTCCCGGACGATCGTTTCATTTTCTGGTTGGGCCGGCTTCGAAGCGGGAGTACGGCTGTTGCGATTGTTCGCGTTGGTATTGGTTCGATTCGCGTTTGTGGCGCTTCCCGTTGTCCGGTTGTTACCTGGATTCGGTCCGGTGGACGTGCGGTTATTTGCCGAGCTGTTTGTATTCGTTCGATTTCCGCCTTGCGAGCTTCCGTTTCCCGTCTTGCCAGTGTCTCCACCTGGATGCCCGGAGTTGTCATGGCTCGCCGGATGTGGCGCAGGCGCGGGAGCTGGATGGGATGGTGCGGGCGCCGGTGCGCTCTTCTTCGGAGGAGGAGGCGGCGGTGGTGCGCTTTTTTGAGCCGATGCAGGCCGAGGCATAAGAACAAGGAAAACAATGAAAGCAGACAGCCTAAGATAACGGGTTACAGATGCAGGGCCCAGTTTCATAGGGTCCTCCCCAAGAAGGATTTCAAGCCCGCGGACGTACTAGCGAGTACGGTGAGAGGCAGGCGCTATATCACTTGTTTAGCATCGTCTAGGAAGGGTCGGATGACAAGAAGGGAGGCCAACCTGGGTGGCGTAAATGCTAATAGAAATCTAGCGTGTCGAGCGAATAAGTGATAAACGCGCTAACGGTGGGACGCTGAAGGGCTCGGCCTAGAATTCGAAATTCATTTTCCTGGCGAGAGAGATGCGAGTATTTTTCTGATCTCTTCCGCCTGGCTTGGGTTGGGTTTAAGAAGCAGGGCGCTTGCGAATTCCTTTTTGGCCATGGGGAGATTATTGGATTTTTGGTAAGCCAAACCGAGGTGATAGTGATAGGTTGCATTTTCGGGACTGGCCTTTACCGCTTCCTGCAATGCTCCAATGGCTGCGTTATAGCTGGCCTGCTTGTAATAAGCCCAACCGAGAGTGTCGGCGGAAAATGCTTCATTGGGTAGGCCTTTGCGGGCCGCTTGCGCGAGGGAAAAAGCTACGTTGATGTCGCCGCCGTGCTCGAGCATTACGTAGGCAAGATTATTCGCGGCCAGAGCGTAGTCCGGCTGGATTTCCAAGGCTTTTCTATAGGCTTCTTGAGCCTGTTGCCAGTCCTGGTGTGCTTCGAGCGCTCCGCCTAAGCCGGTGTAGAGGCGAGCGTCGCCAGGGGATTGCTGAATGGCTTGCTGGTAGGTGGCGATGGCTTGATCGACGGAGCCTTCCGCAACCTGTAAGCCACCGAGCGAGAGCACGGCGGGCACGTTATTCTTATCGAGATCGACGGCTTTGCGAAAAGCAGCATCGGCTTTGGGCTGGTCCTGAGCGTGAAGTTCGATTTGTCCGAGTAGAAAATAAAAGTTACTGCTGTTGGGAACGAGCGCGATCTGGTCTTGGACCAAGCGCAGAGCTTTAGCTGGGTCTTTGCGTTCCAGCGCGATGTTCACCAAGCCTGCGAGCGCGTCGGACGATGAGGGAGCGAGTTTGAGCGCCTGGGCAAAATACTTCTCGGCTTCCTCTACTTTTTTCTGGCCCAAACGTAGATCACCCATCTGAACGTAGCCGGTTGGATTCTGCGGAGCTATTTCGATGACCCGTTTGAGATCTGTTTCCGCGGCAGCCTGATTACCCTGCCAGAGGGCGGCTTGCGCCTCGTAAATGTATCCATCGGGGGAGCCCGGAGCGATCGATTTCAAAGCTGCGCCGCTTTCCGCAAGAAGTTTTGCATCGTGTTTTTGCAAAGCCAGGCTGGCAAGCGCGCGATGAGCATCCGGCATGGTCGGTTGCAAGCGCACGGCTTCCCGCCATTGAGCTTCGGCTTGACCGAAGTTCTTGGTTCCGGCGTAGGCGAGTCCCAGTTGAAAATGGCCAACGGCATTATCCGGCGCATTTTTTACCGCTTGCTCCAGGACGGGAACGGCTTCGGATTGCTTCTGCTGCCGATTCAAAATCGCGCCCTTCAGAATTTCGGCGCCAGGGTCGGAAGGGAAATTTTTCAGGTTGGTTTCGTTCACCTTGTTGGCTTGGTCCAAATGGTTCTGCTGGACCAAAAGCTGGGCGTAAGTTTCTGCAATGGCTTTGTCTTTGGGATGTTGAGAATAAAGAGCGCTGAATTCGTCGGCAGCTTTGTCTAATTCTCCCTGGCTCAAGTAAAAATCGCCGAGCAGTCGATAGCCCGCCGGATTATCCTTCAGCGCTGCCTTAGCTTGCAGGATGGTTTGTTCGGCCTCGGGCTTCTTTCCTTGCGAAAGGTAAAGATTAGCCAAGGCGACACGAGGGGCTGGATTTTGAGGATCCATAGAGGCGGCAGCATTAAATTGTTTCTCAGCGTCGCCCCAACGCTTTTGCCGTTGGTAAAAAGATCCCAATGCAATTGTGGCAGACGCGGATTTCGGATCTAGCGAGAGCGCTTTCACGAAGTTTTGCTCCGCGGCGGCGATATCGCTCGATCGTTCGTACATGAAAGCCAGATTCAGGTAGGACAGAGAGCGATTGGGATCCATCTGCACCGCTTGTTGGGCCTCGCTCAAAGCTTTTTGGGAATCTCCCAGCGCTGCATCCGCGTTGGAAACGATTACCTCGGCGCGGGCATTTTGCGTCTCATTCCCCAAGACAATCGCAGCGTGATCGCGAGCGTCTTTAAACCTGCGGCCGGCGAGAAACAAATCAGCGAGGTCGAGCTGGGCTTTGGAATTATTGGGATCGAGCTGAACCGAGCGGGAGAGTTCCTGGAAAGCATGTGTCCACTCGCCTTTTTTTGTGAGACAGCGGCTCAACTCGTAATGCGCGGCGGCGTAACCCGAATCGATTTGGAGCGCGTTGTCATATTCAATGACCGCCGCGTCACAATTGCCCTTCTCAAAATATGCGACACCTTTGTCGAGGAATTGTTTTTTGCGGACCTGCGGATCGCGAGAGCATCCGGCGACCAGAGCGAGCGCGAGTGCAGCGCAGAAAATTAACTTCCTACCGATTTTCATTCCCAACCGATCCGCGAAAGGGTTGTCATCATTGGATTGAAGACGCACTGCGATTCTATCCTTAGGTTCTCAGGCAATCCAGAGACCTATGTGGGGCGTTGGCGAGGTGTGCTTGACGCATAGCATAGAGGGCAAAGTGCTTACGCGTTTAGTAGTCAACGAAATGACGACGTAACCTTGGACGAGGGAACATTCTCTTTATCAATGGGAGGACCAATGGGGCACTAAGCGGAAGCTATTTACCCAAACATGGAAGTTTGGAAGGATTTCCAAGATTGCATCCGAGGGGCACAGCCAGCGAAGGCTAGCTTCTAAACCACAGATAGGAAGCGGTTTAATGTGTTAGCCACGACCTTTTCGAGGGCGCGAGCCTTGGCAGTGGCCTTGCATTTAGTGCTTAGCGAACGGGTAGTCCTATGTACACCAATGCGCCTGTGACCGAGGATGAGAAGCTCTATGGCAAGCCGTGATATCGCAGTTGAACCGGTAAGAGGGGAAGTGGGCTTTGTGGCGGGCATGTCGGCCGCAATGCAAAGCCTCGAGAATGTGGTGGCGGAAATCGCCCTGACCAACATTCCTGTTTTGCTAGTCGGAGAAAGCGGTACCGGCAAGGAAATGTTCGCCCAAAGGATTCACCGGCTCTCGGCGAATGGCGACACCGCTTTGGTGAAAATAGCATGTGCGTCGATGAACGCCGCAAACTTTGCCGGCGAACTTGGTTTAGATATCAACAGTAATGATTCGAACGACTTGGCTCGATTCCAGCCTAGAACTGTCTTTTTCGACGAAATCAGCGAACTTGACGCGGGCTGCCAACGGAGCCTTCTTTACGCATTGCCAGATGGCGACCTGAGACCTCGGCGCGGTTTTCTAGGAGCCCGACTGATCTCGACGACGAGCCGGAATTTAGATGAGGAAATGCGAGCAGGACGATTTCGGAGCGAGCTTTATTATCGCATCACCGGCGCATGCTTGCGCCTTCCTCCGCTGCGGGACCGGAAAGAAGATATTCCCATTCTGGTGGAATCCTTTTTGACCAGGTACTCGGCGGAATTCGGGCGGCCAAGACCTACTTTGAGCCCGCGCACACTGCGAAGGTTCCTTGACTATTCCTGGCCCGGGAACATACGCCAATTGGGGAACGTGGTTAAGAAAATCGTGGCGCTGGGCGATGAGAATCTGGCGCTGCCGGAGGCCGCGGCGGCACCAGTTGAAGTGCGAACCCAGCCGGTGGAGACGCGCAACTACTCGTTGAAAGCCGCGGCTCGAGCCGCTTCTCGGGAAGCAGAGCGAGGGATGATTTTGGAAGCGTTGGCGCGCACTCGATGGAATCGCAAGCGGGCGGCGCAAGAATTACAGATCAGCTACAAGTCGCTTCTTTATAAATTGAAACAGATTGGTTTGCCCGAGACCCAAACTGAGTAACGGAAGTAGGAGAGAAGATGATTAAAGGATTGCAAAGATTAGCGCTGATTACCCTGTTGGCCGGGATTCCTGCGTTGGCTCAACAGGATGGAAGCAAGGGGACGCCGCAGCCGGACACACGACCTACGGCGCAGGCCGGATCCAGTACGCCGCAGCACAAGGCGACGGACGATCCGAATTACGTTATTGGGCCGCAGGATGTGATCGACGTGAACGTCTGGAAAGAAGCCGATATTTCGCGAACGGTTCCGGTGCGACCGGACGGGAAGATTTCGTTGCCGTTGTTGAACGACGTGCAGGCGGCTGGTTTGACGCCGACGCAGCTGGGAGCGCAAATCACAGCGAGCTTGAAGAAATTTATAACCGACCCGCAAGTCACCGTAATCGTCACCGCCATTAATAGCCAGCGAATTTACGTTTTGGGTGAAGTGACGCGACCCGGCGCTTTTCCGCTATTGCCTGGAACGACTGTGCTACGCGGCCTTTCGAGCGCGGGTGGCTTTACGCAATTCGCGAAGATGAAAGGTATTTATGTTCTGCGGCTGGAGAATGGAAAGCAGGTGAAGTATCCGTTTAATTACAAAGATGTGGTGAGCGGAAAACATTCGGAGCAGGACATTGCATTGAAAGCTGGCGACACGATCGTGGTTCCCTAGGGAGGATGAATGCGTAGTCTGTATCGAATCGCCGGGACGTTAATTTTCGTTATGGCGACGGGTGTGTCTGTTGCTCAGGCGCAAGACCAGACACAACCACAGCAACCAGATCAGACGCAAGAGCCGGAGAAACAGCAAGAACCTCAGCAGCCGATTCCAGCTTACAGGTCTCCGCTCGCGTCGCAGGCTGATAACGGCGACAGCATCAACGAGCCCATGCAGTTGGCTCCGGATACTCGGCCGCTGACCGGAATTCAGGATTTGTCTCTGGGCGTGCCACTGGATCGCCACAGTTACTGGCAACCTCACGCGGAAGTCGATTTGATCGGTGACTCCGAGCCACCTGAGAGCGCGAGCGGGGGATGGACAGCCTGGACCTCTGTCATCGGGGGCGTCGATGTGCATCGATTTTCCGGGAATTCCGAATTAGCGTTTGACTATTTGGGGGGCGGAGTTTTTTCCACCGGGGGCGGAACGGGTAACGGGGTCTTGCAAGATGCAAATTTGGAAGCCCAGTTTTCTTTTCGTCGCTGGACGCTGACGATAATCGACGAACTTAGGTACACGCCTGAGGTTGCTTTCGGAAACATCGGTTTCGGAGGAATCCCGACAACCATTGTGGTTCCGATTGGCCTGCCGTTCGGCTCGGATCAGACAATTCTGAACGCGTTTGGTCAGCGGCTTACCAATGCAACAGCAGTACAGACCGACATAAAATTATCGCGGCGATCTTCCCTGACGTTTTCGGGCGGTTATTCGGAGCTATATTTTTTCGATCAGGATTTGCTGAACAGCACTGAAATTTACGCTCAAGCGGGATACAACCACCAGTTAAGCAAGACCGACGGTATCGGGGTTTCTTACGTCTACAATGGATTTCGCTATAGTAATTTCGCGCAATCAATCGATACGCATAGCGCACTACTCTCGTATGGACGGCGGGTAACCGGCCGCCTGGCATTTCAGATCGCGGCAGGACCCGAATACGCCATATTCGCGACAGGACTTAAATGCGGAATGACGGGAGTATCCTGCGGCTCTACGACCGACCTGCTGTGGTCCTTAAACACGACCTTGAGCTATCAGCTTCAGCGAACCGGGTTTTTTGCGACGTACGCACATGGTGTGACGGGCGGATCTGGCGTGCTGGCGGGTTCAATTGGGGATACGGTGCTAGGAACAGTTTCGCACCAAATATCCAGGACTCTCACGGGAGACGTTGAAGTCGGGTACGCGCGAAATAGTGGTCTCGCGGTTGCGATAGCGAATTTTCCCGTGCTGAATGGAACGTTCGATTACTGGTCTGCCGGCGGGCATATAACGCATCCCATCGGACGGACCCTGCAGGTAATTCTAGGATATCAGTTTCAGTACCAGAACTCGGACGCAACGTTTTGCGCGGGCAACAACTGCGGCGGCTCCTACACTCGCAACCTAGTCAGTGTAGGGCTGGCCTGGCGCGGGAGACCGAGAGCGTTTTAAGCGGGGAGCTCGCCCGCGAAAGAGGATGAAATGGCTGAAAGGGAATTAACATTTGCTGACTACACCGCAATGCTTCGGCGGCGATGGATTTTGATAACAGTGCTGGCTGTAGTCGGCGGACCGCTGGCCTATGGGGTCTCACGACTCCTCCCGAACCGCTACACGTCGCAAACGCTGGTGCTCATCGAGCAGCCGACAGTACCGTCTGATTTTGTAAAGCCCGTGATCTCGACGGAAATTAATGAGCGCTTGGCCAGCATGCAGGAAGAAATACTCAGCAGGTCCAGACTCGAACCGATTATCCACAAGTTTGGATTGTATGCGAGCGACGTGAATCGTGTGCCGGTGGAAGAGTTAGTGGCCCGCCTGCAGAAAAGTATCCAAGTCACTCCGGTGCAGCCGATGGCGGAGACGCAATCGCAGGCGCTGCCTGGGTTCCACATCATTGTAACGCTGGACAATCCACGGACAGCGCAAGAAGTTTGCGCGACAGTAACCTCGATGTTCATTGAAGAAAATCTACGCCTGAGGCAACAGCGTTCGGAAGATACCACACAGTTTCTCGCTCAACAGCTGGTAGATGCCAAGGCGAAATTGGATGCGCAGGACGCCAAGCTGGCGGAGTTTAAGAGCCGGTACATCGGCTCACTTCCTGACGAAGAGCAAGGAAACTTGAATCTTCTAATGGGATTGACCTCGCAGCTTGACGCTGCCACGCAGGCCTTAGCACGCGCGCAGCAAGACAAGAGTTTTGCAGAGTCGATGCTGGCGCAGCAAGTAGCCGCGTGGCAATCCGCCCAGACCGGGGCCAACCCGGAAACGATGGACGCGCAATTGACGGCCTTGCAAACACAACTCGCCAACCTTCAGGCACGTTATACGGATGATTATCCGGACGTTGTAAAAACGAAGAACCAAATCGCAGCCCTGCAAAAAAAGATAGCCGATAGCGACACGCCGAAAGTGGCTGGCAGCGGCAAGTTACCCAAGGCCGCAGCAGAGCCGGTTCAAATCGCGCAATTGCGAGCGCAAGTCCACACAACCGATCAGGTGATCGCCCAAAAAACCAAAGAACAGGAAAAAATTCAACAAGAGATCAAGCTTTATCAAGAACGGGTGCAATCGAGCCCGGCGGTGGAACAGCAATATAAAGAGCTCACACGCGATTACCAAACCGCGCTCGATTTTTATAACGACTTACTGAAAAAACGGGATCAGTCCGCCATGGCAGCGGACTTGGAGCGGCACCAAGAGGGAGAAAACTTCTCAATATTGGATCCCGCCAACTTGCCTGATAAGCCGTCGTTTCCGAATCGTCCGATGTTCGCGCTTGGCGGTTTGGCCGGCGGATTTGCGTTGGGCGTCGGGATTGCGTTCTTTTTGGAATCTCAGGACACCTCATTCAGGACTGAACGAGATGTTGAAGTTGCTTTGCGGCTGCCTGTACTGGCGATGGTTCCTGCCATCGAACCTTTGCTGGCAAACAAATCCAAGCATGCCGAGAGAGCGAAACCTGGCGATTCCCCGATCCACGCCGGAGCGGGAGCCTAAAGAATATGTACCAGAAATTTTTCGGGCTTCGCGAAAGCCCGTTCAACGTGAACCCGGATCCGCGCTATCTCTTTCTGACGAAACAGATTCAGGAAGCGCTGGCGGGCTTGACCTACGGCATTCAAAATCGCAAGGGTTTCATATTGTTGACGGGCGAAGTGGGAACCGGAAAAACGACCCTGCTAAACCGATTACTTGACTGGTTGCATGGGCAGCGCGTGGCAACCGCATTCGTTTTCAATTCGCAAGTGAACGTCAGCCAACTTTTTGATTTTATGATGGCTGACTTCGAAATTCCGTGCGAGACGCGCCATAAGAGCCAAGTCCTGCTGAAGCTTAACTCGTGGCTGCTCGAACGCTATCGCGCAGGCGAAACGGCGGTTTTGATTGTGGATGAGGCGCAGAATTTGTCGCTGCAAGTGCTCGAGGAAATACGTTTGCTGACGAATCTGGAGACTTCCACGGAAAAGCTTCTGCAGATTGTACTGACCGGGCAACCGGAGCTTGAAGAAAAACTGAAATTGCCGCAACTGCGCCAGCTTCGCCAGCGCATCACGTTGCGATGCCGGACGGGCGCGCTGACTTTAGAGGAAACATTCGGATACATTGCCGAACGGTTGCGTATAGCGGGAGCCAATGGAGAGCCGATATTTTCGAAGGAAGCAATTCAGACCGTTCACTTATATTCACGCGGCATACCTCGCGTCGTGAATCTGCTTTGCGAGCACGCATTAATTAACGCCTACGTAGACCATCTGCGCCCTGTTCCGGCGCACTTGGTGGAAGAGGTTGCGCGCGAATTTCAGCTTGACGAAATTGAACCGATTGCGCCAGCCGGGGTCTCCAACGGCAATAAACCGCCGGTAGATGCTCAAGTATTGCTACAGAATCTGGATGAACTGCTGAATCGCCTTCGCGAAGCGAACATCATCCCAGTGACAACGCGCGAGAGGAAACCATGAGTCGTATTCACGAAGCCTTAAAAAAGGCCGAGCAAGAACGAGCGGTGGTCCAATCATTCGAAGGGGCTGTACCAGCACCCAATACGGCGGTGGAAACCGTCATGGCACCGATGGAGGGAGGAGATGTTCTTCCCGACATTTTCAAACAGCCCGCGGCGGTTACGCCGCAGTCGGCGAGCTTGAGGCGCTATGAAGATTTGTGCCAGCGGTGCGCGCATCCGCATTGGCATCCGGACCTGAATGTAAACATTTTTCACAACCCAACTCTCAGCGTACACGCAGCGGAACAGTTTCGAACCTTGCGGTCACGACTGTATCAAGTGCGTGGAAGCCAGCAACTGCGGACACTGTTGATCGCAAGTTCGTTGCCAGCGGAAGGGAAGACGTTCGTTACCAACAATCTTGCGCAAGCCATCGTTCGTCAACCGGATCGACGGTGCCTGATTATCGATGCGGATCTGCGTTGCTCGCGATTGCATGTTCCGTTGGGCGCACCACCGACCCCGGGGTTAACGGATTATCTGTTGGGTGAGGCAGATGAGATGGCAGTGATTCAACACGGCTCAGAAGGCAATCTTTGTTTCATACCAGGCGGGAAGGAAGTGGCCAACCCGAGCGAACTGCTCTTGAACGGGCGGCTGAAGACATTACTGGAGCGGGTGACACCCATATTCGACTGGGTGATTTTGGATTCGCCCCCGCTGCTTCCCGTAGCGGATGCCAGCTTGCTAGCGGATCATGTGGATGGAGTGATTCTAGTGGTTCGCGCCGCTTCAACACAGACATCCGTTGCTGAGAGGGCCTGTCAAGAATTGCAGGGCAGAAACATAGTGGGAGTGGTGCTAAACGCGGTTGAGAAGGCTCATGCCTACGGCACTTACTACTACCATGGGTACGGTTCCGCGTACGGACAGGAAGAGGTCAAAATGGTCAGTCTTAAGGATTAAGTGCTCCGGGGTCGAGAACGGGAAATGTAACGGTGGCATGAAGTTGCACTATGTCCTTTGTTAAGTGGTAGTTGCGGCGCGGAAAAGTATTGGCACAATGGGATAGCAATGTTCATGAGATTATGCGGATGGTGAATCACAGGGCCTGACTTTAGCTGAGGCCGTGGCGTCTAAGCCTTTTAAGTGCATAGACTTATCAGGAAAGAGTACTAAGCGAGCGCGTGGCAGCAGTCGTGCAAACCTAGTTTATGTGGAGAGTCGATTGGGACTCTAATGGCGGTAGCGCAACCAGCCGGTGAAATGAGGACTACACCACAATCCGAAGGCGACACCGTTGCGATGACTTATCCGTGGTTCGCCCTGCAAGTGCGAGTAAGACATGAGCTGAGTGTAGCCGACTATCTGGGCGGCCTAGGTTACCAGTGGTTTCTACCCCTTTATAAAAGCAGGAAGCGCTGGTCTGATCGCATGAAGGAAGTTAAGTCCCCACTCTTCCCGGGTTATTTGTTCTGCCGATTTGATCAGCACGACCGACTGCCGATCTTGAAAACGCCCGGAGTGATTCAAATCGTTGGATTCAACCGCATTCCGGCGGTCGTGGATGAGACAGAGATCAGCGCACTGCAGACATTAATGGCGACGGGGGTCGCGAATCAGCCTTGCCCGTTTCTGGAAATCGGCGACAAAGTGAGAATCGAATCCGGTCCCTTGCGCGGCCTGGAAGGAATTTTGATGGATTTGAAGGGTCATCACCGCCTAGTTCTTTCGGTCACGCTGTTGCAGCGTTCAGTGGCGGTGGAAATTGATTCTGCGTTGGTGGCTTCGGTAGGTTCGGCACAGCCATCGCGTCGCGAGAAAGAAGTTGCGCAGAACCGTGCAGTTCAGCTGGTAGTCTAGGACTAAGGGTCCTACGAATTTATGAAAACAAAATCTGAAGAGGGATTCCAGAATAGCAAGCCTCCGGGGAGTCGTATTCCCGCCGCGAAACCGAACGCATTCGTGAAGTCGGATGGGAACGGAAACGGCTCAGGAGAGGTGGCCAGTTTCCTTCCCGAAGAACATTTCCGCCGGATGCTTGCCCGCGAACGAAAAAGGTCGGAACGGTCGCGAAAACATTTAGTTTTGATGTTGATCGACGGCGGTTTAAAGAACAAGAAGACCGATGCTCTTCTGGAGCAGATCGCGGTTGTTTTGGGAGCGTCAATTCGTGAGACGGACCTGGCGGGCTGGTTTGAAGCGAATTCGGTTTTCGGAGTTATCTTCACCGAGTTTGGCGACAGCGATGTGAACGCTGCGGTGAAGACCATCGAAGCGAAAGTCACTGCCGGACTTCAAAACGCGTTCAAGGCCACCCAGCTGAGCAGCTTTCAAATATCTTTTTATGCCTTTCCTGACGGCTGGAAGGGAGGCGGGCATCAGCGTCCGGTTGATCCCACCATGTATCCCGACCTTTTCGAAGTTAAGGAAAGGAAAAAATTATCGCTTTTGACGAAGCGAGTGATGGACGTGCTAGGCGCGTCGGTACCCCTGATACTACTGTCACCGATTTTTCTGATACTCGCGGTTCTGATTAAGTTCACTTCGAAAGGGCCAATTTTCTTCCGTCAGGAGCGAGTTGGCCAGTTCGGTTCGCGATTTGTATTTTTGAAGTTCCGGTCCATGTATGTTTCCACAGACGCTGCCATCCATAAGGAATACGTCAGAAATTTCATTGCGGGCAAGGCGAATTCCGAGGCGCGCGAAGGAAGCAAAAAGGGCGTTTATAAGATCACGAACGATCCTCGCGTGACCTGGATCGGGAAATTTATGCGACGCACGAGCCTGGATGAAATACCTCAGTTCTGGAACGTGCTGACTGGCGAAATGTCGCTAGTGGGACCGCGGCCGCCAATCCCTTACGAAATCGAGGCCTACGACATTTGGCACCGCCGGCGCTTGCTGGAGTCCCGGCCCGGTATTACAGGCCTGTGGCAGGTGCGCGGGCGGAGCAAGACTACTTTTGACGAGATGGTAAGACTGGACTTGCAATACTCGAGAATGTGGTCGCCGATGTTAGACGTGAAGATATTGCTTCAGACTCCCCGCGCGGTATTCACGGGCGACGGCGCGTATTAACTCCATGACGCTCTCGGCAATACTGACGCGTTTCGGAACTGCGTCACCCGACCGGTATCGGATTTAAACCGTTCTTCGTCTTCTGCGTGTTTTTTCCCTTCCCGGTAAGCGCAACGATTTGGCTCCTGCAGGGTTGAATTCCAAGGTGAAAAAGATGGCTACTAGTCTCGATGCTGGATCAATAAAAGCTCAGAAACCAGGAAACTCAAGCGACGTGATAAGAATGGGAGTGGTCGGGTACGGCTACTGGGGCCCGAACATCGTACGAAACTTTCACGGACAAGAGCGATCGCGCGTGGTGGCTATATGCGACCAAAGCCCAAAATCACAAGGCCGCGCCCGGCAGTCCTATCCGGAGATACGTGTGACCGGCGAGTGCAACGAACTCCTAACCGCCACGGATATTGATGCGATCGCGATCGTGACGCCCGTGTGGACGCATTACGAGCTGGCTAAACTAGCGTTGGAAAACGGCAAGCACGTGTTCGTCGAGAAGCCGTTCACCTGCACCACGGCGCAAGCGGAAGAACTGATTGAGCTGGCAGATCGCAAGAATCTGAAAATAATGGTGGACCATACTTTCTTGTTCACTGGTGCGGTGAAGCGCATTAAAGAATTCATCGATAACGGCACGCTGGGAGATCTTTATTATTACGATTCCACGCGAGTAAATCTGGGACTGTTTCAGCACGATGTGAATGTGCTGTGGGATTTGGCGCCTCACGATCTTTCAATTATGGATTACCTGATCAAGGCTAAGCCGGAAGCTGTAGTCGCAACCGGCGAACGCCACCTAAATGGTGTGGCAGATATTGCGTTTTTGACGCTGTATTATCCCAACAACATGATCGGACACATCAACGTAAATTGGCTGTCGCCGGTGAAAGTGCGCACCACGCTAATCGGCGGCGAGAAAAAAATGTTGGTTTGGAACGATCTGGAAGCTGACGAGAAGCTCAAGATTTATGACAAGGGCGTGCAAATGAGCGGTGATGGAGTCTATCAATTGCTCGTCAGCTACCGCTCGGGCGATATGTGGGCGCCGCGCGTGGAGCAAGTGGAAGCGCTGAAGTTGGAGGCGGCATACTTCGTGGATTGCATTTTGAACGACAAGAAGGCATTTAACGACGGTGTAGCCGGGCTGCACGTAGTACAGGTGTTGGAAGCAGCAGACCAATCGCTGCAGCAGAGAGGCAAAGTTATCAAGCTTTAGCTGAATTCCTTCCGGATCCGCCACTCCAAGAAAAGGAAAGAACCGAGCATGGACCAGTACCTGTCTGTTGCGCCCGACGTGAAACTTGGCAAGAACGTGAAGCTGTCCAAGTTCATCAATCTTTATGGTTGTGAAATAGGTGATGATACGAAAATCGGCGCTTTTGTGGAAATTCAGAAGAATTCGACGATTGGGAAGAACTGCAAGATTTCCAGCCACACGTTCGTGTGCGAGGGCGTGACGATAGAAGACGGAGTGTTCGTCGGCCACGGCGTCGTGTTTATTAACGATTCTTACCCACGCGCAACGACCGAAGAAGGCCAACTGCAAACCGAGCAGGACTGGAAGGTCGAGAAGACGCTGGTGAAGGCGCGGGCTTCGATTGGCTCTGGTTCGACGATACTTTCAAACGTGGTGATCGGAGAGAACGCGATTGTGGGAGCGGGAAGCGTGGTGACGAAAGACGTCCCGAAAGATACGATCGTGGCCGGAAATCCAGCGAAAGTGCTGCGCCACATCACGCGAGAAAAAACGACAGCTTAGCAATTGCAAGGATCCGCCGGCGAGACTAGCCGCAACGATTTTCATAAACTGCTGAAAATACATCACGAGGAACCGAGGATACGTTAATGTCCCTTACCGAAAAAATACCGTTTCTGGATCTGGTCACGCCGCATATGGAGCTGGAAGCTGAGCTCACGGCGGTCCTTCACAAAGTGCTAAGCACAGCCGGTTTCGTTGGCGGGCCGATGGTGGAGAATTTCGAAAAGGCCTTCGCAGAATTTTGCGATACGAAGCATTGCGTGGGAGTAGCTAGCGGTACCGACGCAGTCCGATTTGCTCTGACCGCCGCGGGCGTGCAACCGGGCGACATCGTGGTGACGGTCCCACATACGTTCATTGCTACCACAGAAGCTATCAGCCAAGCCGGCGCGCGACCGGATTTTGTTGATGTTGATGAGCGGACGTATTCGATGGACGTTACCAACCTGCGCGAATATCTCGAGCGGGAATGCTACGTGGACCGCGAGACGGGAAAACCCTACCACCGAAAATTTCGCGCACCGGTTACGGCCTTGGTCCCGGTGCATATCTACGGGCAATGCGCGGACATGGATCCCATCCTGGAGCTGGCTCGACGCTATAACCTGATTGTCGTGGAAGACGCCTGCCA
>Ga0102924_1002603_pt1 | contig 19533 bp, 18 predicted proteins | sample PaiPotPPM11metaG_FD_80116 | JGI IMG/M metagenome (GOLD analysis project Ga0102924, IMG submission 80116) | Iron sulfur acid spring bacterial and archeal communities from Banff, Canada, to study Microbial Dark Matter (Phase II) - Paint Pots PPM... ...
AGCTCTTCTATTGGTCAAACGTCAAAGGGCGCTGGACGACCTTCGGAAACCTCGGCCGCATGAAGCTCATGCTCGTGAGTGCTCATAAGATCGTGGAGAACGATCCAATGTTCCGCGTCCCGCGCAGCCAATGAGCCCGTTTAAAATTGGCCAAAGTCAAGCTAAGGGACTTCTTTTAGAAGTCCTGTGTGTCGGCTGGCGGGCATTGGCAGCATCGTCAGCGCAGCCGGTTCGTGGCCTTGCAAACGAGATAGTAGCTCAGTCCCCGTATGATCTTGCTCCCTAGGATCTTGTCTGTCACCCACGTTGTCGTGTGCACCGTCGTAGCACCGGTCACACGATCGATGGTGCCAAAAACGGAGGACGACGCAGAGCCGCCGGTAAACTCAAATCTGATGTCATCAACATGGACGATGTTCGCGATCAGGGCAGACCCCGTAATAGTGACAAACCCGGTAACAGTGTGTTCCGCAAGGTTGACGACTATCCCCCTCTCGCTAACACGCTCTACATCACCGGGTCCGTGTCCACTTCTCACCGTTCCCTCGCAAGATAGAGTGATGATCCCCGTCGTCTCGGCAGCGCGCGCGTGCTGCCCGGCGATCAGCATGAGAATCAGCAGAGGTGTGGCTGCAATCCTCCGCCGCTGCAGGTTTAACCCGGCGATAAACTCCACTCGGTCTTCTGCCGGTCGTGCGGGGTGCCGGAGCATTGGGAGAAGCGTAAAGCAGACGAAGATGTTGCCCGCACAAAGCGCGAGGTCCTGCCAGGAATTGCGCTCGGCGAGAAACACGAGCTGATCGAGCGTCGGCATTTTCGCTATCTTGCGTGAATGAAACAGACACCCCCAGCATCGAAAGCTAAAATTCATGTGGTCCATGCTCAAGTTAAAGTTTGGTAAGATCGATTATTTCCAAAAATTAATTTGCTCTTGAGCTTAGTTGACCGATAATGCCCTCGGCTCGAGTTCGGGGGTGGACTCTTCCCGTTCGTTCTATGTTTGCGATCGGCAACCACCGATTTGGGGGAACCACATGCACAAACCGCTTATTGCGCTTGCGAGTGCCGCGAGCGTTGGTCTAGTCGCGCTTGCTCCAATTAATGCAAACGCAGGCTGTTTCGGCTGCGCGGTAGGTCTGGGCATTCTCGGCGGCGTCGCCGCGGGCGCAATCGTTGGGAGCGCGATAGCGAGCAGTCCTCCGCCTCCACCACCGGGTTATTATCCGCCCCCACCCTCCGGCTATCCTCCGCCTCCGCCCGGAGCGGCTTATCCGCGTCCGCCGGCCTATGCTCAGCTGGGACCAGGTTGTCATTGGGGACACGAGCGCGTCTGGGTCGACGGCTACGGGTATCAATGGCGGGCTATACCCGTCTGTCCGTGACCTGCCGGTCATCGCTGCCATTGGCTCGCATCTTGCTGTCCAAGTTTGTGGATAAACACAGCGGCGGAATTTGGTATTTCGTTATGAAACTTCGTTTTCCAAATTGCAGAGCACACTCGGAGTTTCGGGCGGTGTTGATCGTAGCCGCCGTTCTGGCGCTTGGAATGCTCACTAAGCTCGACTCGTCGATTCAGCTTTTCCATCTCAGTCATTGACACCTGGCTCCAAGTCGATGGCAACGTCCGGCAAGCGCGGGCTTGTCGGTGTTCTTGCGGTTCAGCTCACCATCACCAAACTTCCGGTCGACTTCCGGGCCTTAAGCGATCTCCGATGCCGATTGGAGATCGCCAGAATCGCGCATCGCGTGGGATCACAACAGCGCTTAGTCTTGTGACACCAGAATAATCTTACAAGCGGGCGAGCATATCGGCAGGCCGCTCGGAGTTCCTTACATCGTTGTCCAGTCACCTGCTTTTTCAAAAGCTGCTGCAGCACGATAGATCGTCGATTCGTGGTAGTGTTTGCCGACAAACATAAATGCTATCGGCAGGCCATCGCCGGCGCCGCATGGGATACTCATCGCCGGGTGGCCGGTGACATCGAAAGGCGCGGTGTTCGCGGCCATCTCGAAGGCGCGTTGGACATATAACTCGCGCGAAGAATTGGCCGGTGGCAGCGGCGTTGCCTTAAGTGGTAGCGTGGGCATCAGCAGCAAATCGTGCTGGCTGAGCGCGCCGTCATATGCAGCGCGCAGCTTGCGGCTAAGGTTTTGTGCTTTGGCGTAGAAATGGCCGCGGTAATGCTTAACGAAGTAGTGTCCAACTAGCATCGAAATTTTTAGCGTGTCCGAGAGTTCGTCGGCGCGGTGCTTCCACTGAGAGTGAGTGTCGAGCAGTGATGTTGTATACAAACCACGCCAATTCGTGCCCATCCCGTTACCCCGCATCATTAGCTCGGTTGCCCCTTCGAGTATAATCGGGCTCCAGATCGCCAGACCAACGCTATGCATGGGTACCGAAATATCGGAAACTGTCGCGCCAAGATCACGCAGCGTGCTCGCAGCCTTCTTGACCTTGGCGTCAACGTCTGGTTCGGAATTGGGAAGCCCGAAGCCCTCCTTGACGACACCGATCCTTAGACCTTTGACGCCGCCGTCGAGCGCCTGGGTGTAGGCCTCAGTCTTGACATTGTATTGGCGCGGGTCGAGCCCGTCCTCGCCTGCCAATACCTCCAGCAACAACGCGTTATCGTCGACGTTGCACGTCATAGGCCCGGTGTGATCAAGCGTGATCTCGATTGGCATAATCCCAGTGTAGGGCACGAGACCATGCGTCGGCTTCATCCCATACACACCGCAATACGCCGCCGGGATGCGGATGGAGCCACCCTGATCGCCGCCGATCGCCATGTCGACCTCGCCCGCGGCCAACAAAGCAGCGCTGCCTGAGGAAGAACCGCCCGCCGAATATCCCGGCTTGCGCGGATTGTGCACCGGCCCGGCCGCGCTCGTATGGCTCCCACCGGAAAAGCAGAAATATTCGCAATGCGCCTTTCCAACGATGGTGCCGCCGGCGTCGAGGATGCGTGTGACGATGGTCGCGTCGACATCGGGCGTGTAGCCTTCGAGCGTTGATGCGCCGTTCATCATCGGCACGCCCGCGAGGCAAACATTGTCCTTGAGCACGACAGTCTTGCCGCCGAGCTTCCCGGCAGGCGCGCCTTCGATTCTCGTTTTGACGTACCAGGCGTTGTACTTGTTCTCCTCACCCTCGGGCTTGTAGCCGGGCGTGCGCGGATACTTCACCATCGGCAGGTAATCGGGGATCGCGTCGACGACATCGTACGCGGCAAAGTTCGCTTGCATAATAGCGAGGTACGAGGCGATGTCCGCATCCGACACAGACATGCCAAGGTCTTTTGCGACGGCACGCAATAACTCGGCAGTGGGACGCTTTACGGTCACAGCTTCCTCCTCCGGTAGTGCAGCGTAAGTATGGCTTGTCTTCACACACGCGCTGGTCTTATTGCGCGGCTGCGCTACTCTAACCAGAATAGTCGTTCGGACGGCCATCCGCAAATTGCGAAGCCGGGTTAGGCGCCTGCGCTAACCGCGCAGAGCCTCGATTGGGCCGCTACTCGATCGAAATCCAGTTCCTTTCCTCGGTGGCGACGCCTTAAGCCACGCGGCTGTAGTTGAACAATTTTGCTCGCGCTCACTCCACGTGGTTTTTCTCTGGCACGTCGCAGTGTCATTGTTTTTCCGCAGCTCGCTCAATGTTGACATGAAGCGAGCGGGGCGCTGCCGCGCGCTCCTACAAAGCGCACCGGGATGGGCGTTGGGAGCAGATGCCAAACGTAGCGATCATTGACATCGAACCTGGCGAATACGTTATCGGCTTCGACAACGGCGGAGGCGGTTATGGCAGCGCTTTGGAGCGAGATGTTGAACGGGTGCGTGAGGATGTGCTGGAACGTTGGGTGACGCGAAAGGCTGCCCTAAGGTGTCGTGTTCACGGGCAACGAGGACGATGAAACGCTTGCGGTTGATCTGAAAGCTACCGCCGCCCGCCGTGCAGCTCTGCGCAAAAAGGACGCCGGCACTCCTGACGCGTCGGAATTCTCGATTGGAGAAGCTAAAGGGAGCGACTGATTGGCCCTGGCCGCGAACCTCAGGTGCCCGACTTGGACCGAGCCGACTATCATTCCTACACAGAGCTTTGCGCGTGCTTCCACTGGAACGTGCCGGCGGGATTTAACTTCGGCGCGGAAGTCGTGGATCACTGGGCGGCGACCCGGGACCGGTTCGCTCTTTTTTGGGGCAATCAAGCTGGAGAAGAACGGCGCTTTCGCTATTCGGATATCGCGCACCTTTCGAGAGTTATTTGACCGAGGGAGTTGAGGATGAGTTTTCGTGTCTCGGTAGATACCGGCGGCACCTTTACGGATGTCGTGGTCGCCGACAAGACCGGACGCCTCCATATCGGCAAGGCGGCGACCACCCCGGAGCGGTCTACACCGGTCTTTCCGCATCGCTTGACGAACCGACGTCGTTCAGAAGATTCGCAGTACCATTGCTGAGCGCTGTGTTGGGGTCTTCGATGAGTGCGTTGAACACGTGCCCCGCGCGTCCGAGCTGTCGCCCACTGCATCGAGGCGACCTATGCGCGCTTTAATGCTTCTATAGACCTCCGAGATGCACAGCTAAACGTTACTGGGACGGCCGCGCCGAGGAACTGGCGCTCAAGGAACAGGCTGGAAAAGGCGGGCCGCGGTCCTGTGTCCTCTGGCCGGCTCACGTCGAAGTGTCCACGACGGGCAGCTATGTCATTAATGTGTTCGCTGGGGCTGACCTGAAAGCCCCTGCGGCGCTAGCCCTTGCTGAGCCCGCGCACGCCCTGGCGCGGCGTCTCTATGACATCTGTGAGCAGAAGCGATGGGCAGCAGAGGACCGGGTCTATAATCAGCAATTTTGGTGTTTTCGTTTAGTCGCTTTCGTGATCAGATCATCTTGTGACAGCTTCACGACGGCCTTTCTCTTTTCAAGCTCCATCAGCGCTTGCCAAGCCGCCGCCATCGACACCATGTGATTGCCAGAGCTTCACGCAATACTGCGACCAACGCCCCATTGCGTGATAGAAAGACAGCATGCTTGTCCGTGGCGGCATGTTCATCGCCGCGCGATTGGGTGATTATCAGTCGATGAATTCGCTATTCAGGAGAGGCCCGCCCTTGCTCGGGCCCTGGTATCTTCTCATCCACGATCAGCCGAAATCCTGTGCCTCGCGGTTGCGTACGAGCTGGGAGAGCGCGACCGACAGTACCAGGCCGCCGCCATAGAACAGGTTCTGCACATAGGTCTCGATGCCGAGAATCGTCAGACCGGTGATGCCGGTGACGAGAAATAAACCGCGACGAACGAACCCCACGGGTTGAAGCGGCCTGGCGAAATGCTGGTCGCTCCCAAAAAGGCGGCGGCGAAGGCCGGCAGTAGGAAGGTAAGGCCGGACAGCGGGTCTGCCGCGCCGATCGTGCCGGCGTAGAGAATGCCGGCACAAGCGCTCAGCATGCCCGAAGCGACCAGGCTCAGCAGCCTGGCGCGATCAACGCGGACGCCTGAAAGGCGGGCTACCTCGCGGCCGCGGCCGACGAAGAGAAGCCGCTGCCCCGCGGTGGTGTATTCGAAGAAATACCAGAGCAGAACGCATAGCGCGAGAGCGTAGTAGAAGGCCAACGGAACGCCGAAGAGGCGCCGGATCACAACCCACTCAGTCAACGCCGGAGAGACACCGCTCACCGTCATCGATCCGCTCATAAACAGCACAACGCCGTTGATGAACGTTCCGGTTCCGAGCGTAACGATCAGCGAGGGAATGCGGAAATAGAGGATGAAGCCGGCGTTCACCAGGCCGGTGACGACTCCGGCGGCCAGCGCCACCAACATGGCGCCACCAACCGGCCACGCGTGCTGGGCGTTGAGCACCGCGACGATCATCCCGGACAGCGTCAGCACACTGGCGACCGAAAGATCATAGTCGGCGGCGGTAAGCGGGATGATGAGGGCCAAGGTCAGGACGACCAGCACAGCCTGCGAGCCCAGGATCGTGGTGATGTTGGCCCAGGAGAGGAAGCTCGCGGGTCGAAGCACGCCGAAAATTGCCCCAAGCACGACGATACCGCCGAGTAGCGCATAGGCCTCGGCAAAGCGCACCCAGTCAAACCGGCGCCGATGCGCCGATCGCTTGGAAACGGCTAAGCGTTCGGTGTCGATGCCGTCGATTGTTTTCATGCCGCTGGCGCTGCCCGGGTGACGTAGCCGCCGAACGAAACGCTTCGCAGGCAATACTCGGCGATACTCTCCTTGGAGAGCTCCGCTCCCCCCAGTTCGTGCACGATCCGCCCGCGCGCGAAGATCAACACCCGATCGCAGATTTGCGCGAGTTCCTCGTAATCGGTGCTAGCGCAGAGGATCGCCGTTCCGGCGCGAGCCGCGTCGTGCAACGCCGCGAACAGTGCCTGACGGGCGCCAACGTCGACCCCCTGGGTCGGCTCGTGAAGCAGCAGCAGCCGGGGTTTGGCTTGCAGCCACTTGATCATCACGACCTTCTGTTGATTGCCGCCGCTGAGCGAGCCGAGCTTGAGGTCCGGCCGGTTCGGTCGCACGTCGTAGGCGTGGCATAGTTCCGCCGCGCGCGCCATGATGCGCGGCCAGTCGAGCCTGCATGCATGAAAGAAATCGGCGAGAACCGGTAGGGTGATATTGTGGGCAACGGACAGGGCGGCGACGCCGGCGGCGGTCAGGCGGTCCGCAGGCAGAAGGGCTATTCCGGCGGCGATGGCGGCGGGCGGTGAAAAGTCTACAGCGGGATAGTGCCGGTCATCTATATCGATCGTGCCGGTATCGGCCCGCTTCGCGCCGAACACGAGATAGGGCACTTCGTCGAATCCCGATCCGATCAGCCCGGTCAACCCGACGATCTCACCCCGACGCAGATCGACCGAAACCTCGCGCACTATCCCCCCGGAGAGGGCGCCAATCCGCGCGGCGAGCGGTGCCGCCGAAAAATCGCGTCGCTCGCCGCGGAACAGCCGTACCTGCCGCCCGACGATGAGTTCGACAAACTGCTCCGCGGTCGCCTCCCTGGTCACCAAGGAGCCCGCGACCGTGCCGTCGCGCAAAATCGTGGCGCGGTCGGTGATCTCCATCACCTCTTCGACATCGTGCGAGACGAAGATCACACTGGTTCCGTGCGCGGCGATGTTGCGCACCAGCGCGAATAACTGATCTACCCCAGCGCGCGGCAGAAACGGCGTCGGCTCATCCAGCACGAGCAGGCCGGGACGGTCGCGCCGGGTGTTGGCGGCTAAGTCCTCGAAGGCTCTGACGATCGCCACCAGCGCACGCTCGACCTGCGGAAGATCGCCGATGCGGTCATCTGGATCGATTGTGAGCCCGAAACGGCGGAAGGTCTCGCGGGCCTTGCGCCGCTCCGCGCCCCAATCGATCCGCCACTGTGTGCGCGTCGCGAACTGCTCGATGCGCAGGTTCTGGAGGACTGAGAGCGATGGCACCAGCGCGAGATGCTGGTGCACGAAGGCGAGACCGAGACCGAGGGAGGTGCCGGAAGGAACCGGAAGACCGATATTCTGCCCATGGATTGCAAGCTGCGCCCCCGGCTCGGGTGCATGAAAGCCGGCCAGTACCCGGATCAGCGTCGACTTGCCCGAACCGTTCTGCCCCAGCAGGCCATGCACTTCACCCGGTGCGACGTCGAGGGACACATTGTCGAGCGCGGTGACACCCCCGAACCGCTTGGATAGGCGTTGAAGCGACAGCGCCGGGGGTGCTCCCGGCGCCGGCTTGTCCGCAGCGGCACTCACTTCAGCTCCCAGAGCTTCTCGTATCCAGCCACGTGCTCGTTGCCGTAACCCTGATCGTAACCCGCCGGCGTGCCGGCGCTCGCCGCGTTCGACTTGTCGAAGATATAGAGTGGTACGTAGAGCTCTTTATCGTCGGGCAGGCCGGCGAAACGCCGCATGTAGCCGTCGAGGATGGAGCGGCCGATCCAGCCGAGACTCTCGCCGATGTCCATTTCCACATCGCCATTGCGAACCGCATCGATCACGAATGGCGTCCCGTTGAACGTGGCGATCTTGACCGCATCGTGCTTGCCGGTGATCCGGACGGCGGGAATGACGAACTGCGACATGCTGTCGTAGATCGGTACGATGTAGTTGATGGTGGAGTCCGCAAGCAGCGCCGATTGCACGCTGGGCTGGATCTTGGTCGCCCACTCCGGCACCGGCGCGTTCACGTAACTGGATTTGCACCCTGGGCCGCACATCTTAGCGAGGCCTTCGGTAAAGCCTTTGACATAGGACTTGGTGGGAACGATTTCGTCGGAGCCGATCACCAGCACGTTGGCCTTGCCTTGCGTCTGCATCGTCACCCAGGCGGCCAGAATGCGGCCAACCTCGTGATAGGGGATCGGCAGCGAGAGATCGACATTCGGATCGGGGGTCTGGTTCGTGTCGTAAAGGTGGGAGACGAAGATTTTCACACCCGCCTTCTTCGCCTGCAGCACCTGCGGGCCGAGCACGGCCGGATCGGTGCCGCCCAGCATGTCGATCGCGTCGAACCTGTTGTTGATGGCGTATTCGATGCCTTGCACCCACTGCGTCGGACGGGCCTGGTTCTCCCACTCGACCATCTCGAAGCCGATCTGCTTGGCGACCGCGATCATGGCCAGGTCGATATTCTTCGTGAATGGGTTGGCGCTGGAGACCGGGATCGTGAGGATCTTCTTTCCGGCCATAACCTTGCGCGCATCGAATGGCTGCCCGGGTGGCACAAACTTCGGCAGCGATTGGTGCTCATGGACAAGCGCGCCTGCGGCCGCGAGATCCTGCGCCGCCGTGGGCGCCGAAAGCCCCGCGAGGCTGAGGACAAGGGCAGCAAGGCCAGCTCCTGTGGCAATCGTGTTAAGTCGCATTACTCTTCCCTCCTTTACATGCGTCGCCGGTGTCAGCCCGCGAACGCGGTCGTGGCACTCCAGCCCGCCAATGTGTCGGCATGCGCCGGCGGGACTCGTAGGTGCCAATCCGTCCGGTCCTGCCACGCCTTGCCGAGCCTAAGCAGGTCCGCCTCACGCCACCAGGCGCCCTCCAGCAGCGCGCCGATCGGCAGCCCCGAGCGTGTGAACCCGCAGGGCAGCGATAGACCGGGAAGTCCCGCCAGCGCGCCGCCGTACGTGAAGCGCGTCGCATGGCGCGTCACCTCTTCAAGATGTACGTTCTCCTCGATCGGCGGCGCTGGATAGGGTGATGTCGGGCAAAGCAGCGCATCGACGCGGCGGAACACTTGCCGCAAGCGTAGGGTCCAGGCCTCGCGAAAGCGTAGCGCGGCGGCATAATCGATGCCGCTGCGGCTGCGGCCCTTGATCATGCGCTCGAACACAGGCGCAGAGATGTTTCCCGGCCCGGCGTCGAGTGCCTTGGCATGCAACGCGCAGGCGTCGCAATAGATGATGGTGGTCGCGTGCCCATGCGCCTCGGCAGCGCCCTCCAGCTTGATGTCGACAAGCCGGGCACCAGCTCGCGTCAGCATATCGGCAACTGAGTGCACCGCGTCCGCGGTCTCCGCATCAACATCATCGAAATAGAAGTTCCGCGGCACGCCGATGCGCAGTCCTTTCACTCCTTCTGTGATGCGCAGCAAGGATGGATCGGGCGCGCGATCGACGGAAAATGGATCCTCGGGATCGTGGGCCGCGATCGCCAGCAGAATGCGTGCGACATCCTCAACGCGGCGGGCAATCGGCCCGACCGTGTCCAGGCTCGCGCTGACCGGCAACACGCCGCGGTTCGACACGAGGCCGATCGTGGGACGCAGGCCTACGACGCCGCAGAAGCCGGCCGGCACGCGCACCGAACCACCGGTGTCGGTTCCCAAAGCGGCATCGACGAGATCGAGGGCGACGGCGATCGCTGAGCCGCCGCTCGATCCGCCGGGGACGCGGGCGGGATCCCAAGGATTGCGGCATTGGCCGGCCACCGCATCAAGGCTGCGCACCCCAAATGCAAGCTCCATCATGGCGGCCTTGCCAACCATGATGGCGCCGGTCTCGCGCAAGCGCGCAACTACCGGCGCGTCGGATGGCGCGATGCGGCCAGCGAATAGGCGCGATCCCGACGCCGCAGGCAAGCCTGTCAGGTCGATGTTGTCTTTGATCGCCACGGTCATGCCGTGCAGCAGGCCGAGCCAGCGGCCGTCGCGCGATGCGGCATCAACCTCGGCGGCGCGCGCCCGTGCGCCCTCCGCATCGACGGTCGCGAAGGCGCGGAACCGCGGGTTCAGCGCCGCAATGCGCGCCAAGCCCGCGTCCACCCTGGCGGTCGCCGAGCTCACGCCATCAACCCTCCAGGACCGCACACTGCTCGACACATCAGACCGTGAACTCGGTGTGATGATCGAGCCACCAGCGGGCGATGTCGATGCGCCGGCAGAACCAGACGCCACCCTTTTTCAGCGCATGATCGATGAACTCGCGCAAGGCGTGGACGCGGCTCGCCTGCCCGATAAGCCTCGGATGCAGCCCAACCGACATCATGCGCGGATGGGCAGCACCTTCGTCCCACAACTGATCGAGACCGCGCTTGAGGTTGTCGAGAAAGTCGGCCGGCGAGCCATATGCCGGCAATAGACCGAACTTGCCGTCGTTGTAGGTCATCGAATACGGTACGATCAGCTGCCGCTTGCCTTTGACTGCAACAAAATACGGCAGGTCGTCGTTATATGCGTCGGAATCGTACACGAAGCCGCCTTCCTCAACGATCAGCTCGCGCGTGTTGACCGAGGGTCCATAGCGGCAATACCAGCCGAGCGGACGTTCGCCGCACGTCTCCTTGATCGAATCGATCGCGAGACGGATGTGCTCGGCTTCCTCCTCGCGCGAAAGCCGCCACATCTCCTCCCAGCGCCAGCCGTGGCAGCACGGCTCGTGGCCTGCTTCGCGCAGCCAAGCGCCGACCTCGCGGTTGCGTTCCAGAGCGACCGCGCAGGCGAAGAAGGTGATCGGGATCTTGTACTCGGTGAGTAGCCGCTCAACCCGCCACACGCCAGCGCGCGAGCCGTATTCGAAAACCGATTCCGCACAGAGGTCGCGATATTGCGGGTCCATCGCGTAGATGACTTCAGTCAACCCGTCGTTGCGCCCGTCCCCGTTCGGATAAGAGTATTCTGAGCCTTCCTCGTAGTTCAGCACGAGGCTGACGGCAACCCGCGCTCCATCGGGCCAGCGCGCGCGAGGAACGCGCCGACCGTAGCCGACGAGATCGCGCTTAGGACCCGCAACCGTGGTTTCCTGAAACGGCCGGAAGGTCATGCTCGGCCCCCTGCGCTGGCGATTACACGCGATGATGGCTCCGCCACATTAAGGTTCGCGAGATAGGCGAGCACCTCGTCCACCGGCACCACATCGCCGTAACTGCGATTGATGTCAAAGAGATTGACCTTGTGCGAGATCGGAAGCCGATCGAATACCGCTTCTTCAGGGACGATCGTGAAAAAATTGTATTGCATGGCGTCGACCGCCGCCGCGCGAATGCAATTCGAAGTCGAGCCACCGACGACGATGCAGGTATCGACCCGGCGATCGATCAGCAACGCAAGCAGTGGCGTGCCGAAGAAGGCGCTGTACTTCTTCTTGTCGATAACAATCTCGGTCGGCAGCGGCCGCAGTTCCGCGACGATTTCGGCCCCGTGCGTGCCGGCGAAGTAGAGATTGTCGCCACGGCCGACACCGGCGCCAATCTTCCGATGAAACATGCCGACATCGTTGACCGGATCGACCACGTAGCGCGTGAAGAATACCGGGATGCCGGCGGCTCGCGATGCAGCGAGCAGGCGCGCCATCTGATCAGTGGCAGCAAAAGCCGCCTCGCCGCAGGCCAACGGATAGCTGCTGGAGTTGTCCTTCGCGCCGCGGATGCCCGTCATGTAGTATTGCGCGTCGATAACCAGCAGCGCCGGCCACGCTCCGAACCCGGCCCGCCGCGCCCAACGGCCGCGCTCCAGCACCGAGCGGTCCTCGGGGCCAAGCAGGTCGTCCCACGATGCCGCCAGCATCTTTTTTCCCAAGCAACGGCTCAGATTACTTTGCGCGCGCGCAAATCGTCAAGCTGCCGCGCGTCGAAACCCAGCAGTTGCGTTAGGATCTCGTCGGTGTGTGCGCCGAGCGGCGGGCCGGCGGATTCCACTGAACCCGGCGTCGCGCCGAGCCTCGGCACAACGTTTGGCACCTTGACCGCGCCGAGGCCCGCAACCGGCAGGTGTGCAATGTTCTCCCTCGCCGCATAGTGCGGATCAGCGAAGATGTCCGCGATCGACAGCAGCAGCCCGCACGGCACCTGTCCTTCGTCGCAACGTCGCAGCAAATCCGCGGCGGTTTGTATGCTGGTCCATTCGGCGACGCAGGCGTCCACTGCCTCGCGCGCAGCTTGGCGCTTCGCACTCGTTCCCCAGCAACCGTCGCCGGCCAATTCGGGCCGGCCCATCAGCACGGCAAAGCGCTGGAAAATCTTGTCGTTCGTGCAGGCGATCGCGATCCATTTGCCGTCAACGGTCGGGTAATGACTGTGCGGCACCGCGTTCACCGTGCCGGGACCCATCCGCTCGCGCACGAAGCCGCAATAGGCATAAGCAGGGGCGAGTTCGTCCAGAATGCGGAAGATGCCCTCGTAGAGCCCGATGTCCACCACCTGGCCAACGCCGCTCTGCTCGGCGACACGCAATGCGAGAAGCGCACCCAACGCTCCGTAAAGCCCGGACAGATAGTCGGGCAAGGTGGCACTACCGGGCGTCACCGGCGGGCGGTCGGGGTAGCCGGCCAGATAGGACAGTCCGCCAAACGCATTGGCGATGCGACCGAAACCTGGGCGGTCCCGATACGGCCCAGTCTGTCCGTAAGCCGAAATGCGCACCATTACCAGCGCTGGATTGATCGCGCGCAGGTTGTCCCACCCGAGCCCCCATCGCTCCAAGGTGCCCGGCTGAAAATTCTCGACCAGTACGTCCGATTGGCTCGCGAGCTGCTTGAGGATTGCTGCGCCTTCCGGCATGCGGAGATCGAGCGTCAGCGATTTCTTGTTTCGCGCCTCAGAAAGCCAAGGCAGGCTCATTCCGATTTCGGTCATGGTACCGAATTGGCGCAGCGGGCAGCCGACACCGGGCAGCTCGAGCTTGATCACCTCGGCGCCGAACTCACCGAGCAGCGTGGCGCAGGTTGGCCCCGCGATGAAGGTCGCGCAGTCGAGCACGCGCTTGCCGCCCAAGGGTCGCGCCGGTGCGGCCCCCGTTGGGGTGCTCATTTGGTAGCTCCGACGGCTGCGCGAGACCGACCTATCTCACGCGCGGCGATCACATCGGCAAGCGCCACGATGCGCCGAGCCTTGTTGACGATGGGGTAGTCCACAAATACGCCGTCCACCACGATCGATGCGGAGCCGGCACTTTCTGCCTCGGCGAACGCGGTGATGACCTTGCGGGCGAACGCCGTCTCCTCCGGATCGGGCGCGAAGATGCGGTTGACGATCGGCACCTGGGCGGGATGGAGGCAAAGCCGGCCGCCATGACCCAAGGCGCGGGCAATCTCTGAATCCTGCGCGAACCCAGCGAGATCACGAACGCGGAGGTATGGGCCGTCCACTGGCGGCGGCAGGCCAGCCGCGCGCGCATCGTAAACGATCTTAGCGCGCCCATAGGCGAGCGCGGCTGAGAGGTCGCCCCGGATGGTCGGGAGCCCTAGATCGGCGCCTAGATCGCCCGCACCGAATACGATGCGGCAAAGCCGCGTCCCCGCGGCGGCGAGTTCGGCTGCCGCCGCGATACCCGCGCAGGTTTCGACGATTGCGATAACGCGGACTGTGCCCGTCACTATTCCGTTCGCGGCTTCCGCTTTCGCGATCAGCTGGTCGAGGCGCCGGAGATCGTTGGCTATCTCCGCTTTGGGCAGCACGAGCGCGTCAAGCTGGTCGCAGACGACCGCGGTCACGTCGCCGGCGGTTAGCCCGGTGGCGAAAGAATTGATCCGCACGCATCGCGTCACGCCCCCGATGGTGTCGAGCGCCTCGCGAGCCGCCGAACGCGCCACGATCTTGTGCGCATCCGCGACCGCGTCCTCGAGATCCAGCACGACGGCGTCGGCTCCCGACTGCGCAAGCCGGGCGACCTTGCGCGGCTCGTTGGCCGGACAGAACAGCAGACTGCGAAACTGCCAATCGTCGTTCACGCTGGTGTCCACGGATCCATGACGATGCGGCCGAAAAACTTGCGGCTCTCCATCAGCCGGTGGGCCGCGGGCGCATCGGCGAGCGCGTAATTTGCGGCGATGACCGGCCGCAACCGCCCGGCAGCAACCAGAGCCAGCACCTTCGCCACGATAGCCCTGGTGGAGCGGCCGCAACCGTGCAGGCTGACATGCTGCGGAACAGATCGATCATGTCGATTTCCACGCGCTCCCCTGCATGCGCACCGACGCTCACGATGCGACCGCCCTGTGCGACGGCGGCGATGCAGTCGAGCAGGCGATTGCCGCCGACCACATCGAGCGCGAGGTCTACGCCCAAGCCGTCGGTCAGCCGCATGACGGCGTTTCCGACGTTCGTCGACTCGTAATTGATTACCTCATCCGCGCCAAGTTCGCGGGCCGCTGCGAACTTCTCATCGGACCCGGTCGTGGCGATTACCCTGGCGCCGGCCAGTTTGGCGACCTGCACGCCGGCGGAGCCGACGCCGCTGCCAGCCGCGTTGATCAGATCCGTCTCGCCCGCCCGGAGCCGGCCAACCTCGATGAGCGCTTCCCAGGCCGTCGCGAACGGAACTTGCGCCGCTACCGCCTCCACGAAGGAAAGCGCATCGGGCAGGTGCACCGCGTTGTTGGCGCGCACTTTCACGAACTGGGCGTAGGTACCCCACGTAGTGACGCCGAGCACGCCGGCGCGAAGGCACATGTTTTCGCGTCCCGCGATGCAATTGCGGCAGGTCCCGCAACTCAGTAGAAAATGCGGCGCGACCCGGTCGCCTTGCGCGAATCCGGCGACATCAGACCCGACGGCGACCACCTCACCAGCGGCATCCACACCCATCACATGCGGAAATGTCTGCGCGACACCGAACGCGCCGCGCCTTACATCGGTATCGCAATGATTGACGCCGACCGCGCGGTTGCAGATGAGGATCTCGCCGGCACCGACCTCAGGCAGCGGCACCTCCTCGAGACGAAGCCTCTCGAAGCCGCCGTACTGCCTGAGGACAACAGCTTCCATCACTTACAGTAACCGAGACCAATTCGAGGATGACCTTTCCGTATCTGATCGCAAGTAGCTTGACAAGTAGATGGCGAGGCGCGCCATCGATCCTCAACGGCATCTAGATTTGCTGCACGAAGTTGAGTTGGTTGTTGCCGGCGGCAGTCCGCAAGTCCTCGATCACGACGATCTGGTCCTCCTTCTCGACCCTTCCGAGAAAAAGCAGGCTCTGCCTTAAGCCGAACGGCGGATCGGTTAGCGTACTCCCGTCCCCACGGCGCGGCGAGGCTGTTGTAGCCGCAAAGATGTATGACAAAGTTTTTTTGAATGCGTGATGTACATGCGTGCCGCCACGTCATATGGCAAACGCATTGGTCTTATGCTATCTTAGTCGTTTTCTAAAGGATGCCTCGGCATCGGCGCCACTAAAAGGACGACAACGTGGAACTCATTGCCCGCGCTCTGGTCACTGACGCCTTCTTGCCTTTCGGCGAGGTGCTTGAGGCCCCGGCTGAGCCGGGTCAAAGCTTCTTTAGTTCCACTCTTGCTAGCCTCCGCGCTGGTGCCAGCCCCAATCTGCGCATAATCAACAGACCACCGACAGCTTTGCCGCTACAAGCGAATTTGCTCGAGAGACATGAGTTCTCTTCTCAGACCTTTTTGCCACTTGAGGCCGGCCGGGTACTGATCGTGGTCGCACCGCACGCGGCAAAGGGCGGACCAGACGTCAAGCGGGCCCAGGCCTTTCTCACTTCTGCTCGGCAGGGCTTCACTTACCGGTCAAACACATGGCACCACGGACTGACAGTGCTCGATCAGCCCGCGCGGCTGGCCGTCTTCATGTGGTGTGACGGGACGGCGGCCGACGAACAGTTTGTCTCGGTGCCGACCTTTTTTGTTCGTGAGCCTTGACACTGCTGCGGTCCACCGTACCGAATTGACTTGTCCCTAAACGAACCGCTGTGACAACCGGACAATCGCAGCCCGGAGGGATAAAAGGACCGATGAATGGCCGAGATCTTGAATCCGGTCCAAGCAATATTCAAGTTTCGTGCTTGAAACGCCGCTTAAAACGATCTGAGGTTAGTCCGATTTTTCTTCGTCTGTCTCTTTTGCTTGGTCTGCTGCTAAGCGAAACCAGACTTGTACCATCTGTATCAGGGTAGCACGCGCTCGTTCGTCTTTGGCGGCGCGCTCCATCTCCAAGCATTCTTGGGCGAAACGTCGATAGTGCTCCGACGTTGCCATGCGGGAATACCTGCCCAATTCTGTTGCAACGCGTTCTTGTTATTCGAGTTCCGATCCGCCGCCTGGTCCACCAGCTCCAAAAGGTGCCGCGCTATCGCCTTGAACCCGCGCTTCCTCGACCATTTCCCGCGTGAGGCAGCTGAGGTCCCAGCCGAGACTGGAAAGAATGTCATCGATTACGTACCTGCGGGTCGTGTGTTCAAGCGGATCGCCGCAGGCGGCGCCGATGAATGAATGCGGTGCAGAGGGATCGGTCCTCGGCGTGAACGTCTCGAAAATTTCGCCGAGCGTGCTCTTGAAACGTGCCTTGTCGCGCAGCACGTTCACTGGAGCAATTCCGGCAGTCGATAGAGAAGCCGCCGGGCTGCCGGCCATCCGGCATGGACAAAAGCTTCAAGACAGGCGACAAGCCGGTCGCGCCGCGGCGTAGCGCCGGTCGGGTACCTAAACGAGGGTACAATGGAACGTAAGCCCTTTGACCCGGCACGCGCTCCTTATCATCAGAAATCTCTTTGCAATGACGGCAACTGGCGACTGGAGCCTTGCTGACCTTGCTCGCTGGGCCATTGAGCAGGGATTTACTATGCCGCCTGTGCGACGCCACCATAGCAGAGTCCTCCATACCTTGAGCACATGTTCCACAAAGAAACGGTACGCGCAAAACACCCTACGCTTTGCATCGGGTTCAAGCAAGACCGATTAACTGTGCAGTTAGCGCCGCGTCATCCGTTGCTCCGAGAAACTGCAGGTGATCATGGGGAGGACGATGAACCGCTCATAAGCAACGCGTCAGAGACATCGAAGGGTTGGCGGTGACCTGCTTCCGGTTTTCTGGACCGATTGATGGCGGCCGATATGTGGCTCGGCGGATGCACCAATATCGATCAGTTCGGGAAGATGACGGGGATCGAATTCCACGTCGAGGGTCCGGTGGTCAATTTGCGACTGGTCGCGGCAAGACGCGCTCCAAAAATCCGATAGTATTGTAGCTCCGCTTGCGCACGAGTGCGAACATGGCGTCCTGAGGGTCCGTGCATTGGACAATCCAGCTGCCGTCCAGCACCTCAATTGGGCCGTTGAGGATCTGCCCGCAATTTGACGCCCACGTCCGGCATCACCAAGACAGGGCAGACCGCGCGGAGAGATGATTGTATCAAATCTCGGTAGAGATCGAGCAAAAATTCTTTGGCCGGGAGGAACCTCGCTACTCGCGGCCACCATCTCCGCAAGCATCTTCCGGCCAGAACCGATAGACAACGGCCGCCGGGGCAATAAATTCACCGGCAACAGACACAATCACAATCTGTGTAAGAGGCGACTAACGTATAATTTCTTTCTTAAAGATCGTTGCGCCTTGCCTGACCAAATATCTTCTAGCCTGACGAGCAGCAGGAGAGCATTTATCCTTGCTATGAGGTACAGGGATCGTTCCAATTAGAATGACATTGAGATTTTTGTCTTTAGCGTAACCTCGAATAACTTTCCTCATGACATGCTCCTGTTTGGATTGCGCCGAATATCGGCTTCCGAAGTCGGATTCTGCCATGCGCCACGGGAAGAAGGCCACAAGACTGAGTTGCGCCCGGACCTCGGCTGGCACACCGCGCCGCCTGCCGTCCGACGGCTGTTCCTCGCGAATAATGCCGATGGCAGCTTAGCACCGGCCGGGTTTTACACATACGTCGTGGGACAAAATTGCTTGTTTTGCGGAGTCTCGTGAGGTGACCTCGACGCCTGCGGTTTGCCGCGACCTCGCAATTCTCTCGGCAATTGCCTTGTGATCCTCGCGATTAAGAAAGGTGTCCAATGAACCGATTGTATGGACCTGTCCATCGTTCATTGCAGGACCGCTTCGACACGCGGCGACTTGCTGAGAACGTTGAGGCGCGCGTGGTGCTGACAGAGATTCCGCGAGAGCACAAAGCTTTCATCGAAAGCCGTGACCATAGATCACCACGGTCGACCCACTGTCTCCTACAAGGGCGGCGATCCGGGGTTCGTTCGCGTTCTCGACGGTAAGACCGTCGCACTTCCGTGCTACGACGGCAACGGCATGTTCTATTCAATGGGTAACTTGCTCGGGAACCCCCAAGTCGGCATGCTGTTCGTAATTTCGAAGACCCACACCGAGCGCCTCATTCAAACATGTAATCAGCATCTCGTCGTTGAACGGTTTGGCAAGAAAACCGGTCGCGCCAGCCGCGAGCGCTTGTGCACGCGCTTTTATTTCCGGAAAAGCGGTCAGGAAAATGATCGGCAGATGATGACCTTAGGCAATCAGTTTACCTTGCAATTCCACCCCATTCATGCCCGGCATTTGCACGTCACTGATCAGGCAATCGGTGTCATGCAAGCGGTTCGATTTCAAGAACGCGTCAGCGGATGCAAATTGGACAACTGCATATCCCAGAGATCGAATGAAGCTCATTGTCGCGTTGCGAAACGAGTCGTCATCATCGACAATTGCGATCATGGGGATCCTCGACAACTTAGCCTCCAATTCAACAATTTGGCTTCTATAGTAAAAGAGCCCAACAGATAAATAATGTCTTAAAACGGCGAACATCACGTGTCAAAACGTCACCCGTCCGAGTGGATAACAAAACTAGACAAAGGTATAAATCGTTGCATTTACTTTTTACGTCGGATACCCAACGTATCCGCCATCCTCACGAGGTCGGCGAGAGATTTAGCTCTCATCTTTCTGGTGACGTTGCCACGATGGACTTTTACGGTGATCTCGCTCACTCCGAGTTCGGCAGCAACTTGCTTGTTGAGGAGACCACCAGTAACCCCCGCCATAACCTCCTTCTCGCGATGCGTAAGGGTTTCGAACTTTGCCCTTAGCTCCGACACGCTGCGAGCAGCTCCATTCGACCCACGTGTGAGGCGTTTCCCGCAGGCGGGCCTGAAATTCCTCGATCAGGCGCGATTTACCAAGTCCTGGCTCGCCAGCGATTAGGATCAGTTGCCCATCGCCCCGCCGCGCCCGCTCCCAGCGCCGCATCAGCATCGCCATTTCTTCCTCGCGGCCGACGAGGGGGTCAGATGGCGCTGCCCCGCGCGGCGTCCAGCGCCGCTTGCTCGAACGATCCGGTAC
>Ga0102924_1002605_pt1 | contig 19524 bp, 17 predicted proteins | sample PaiPotPPM11metaG_FD_80116 | JGI IMG/M metagenome (GOLD analysis project Ga0102924, IMG submission 80116) | Iron sulfur acid spring bacterial and archeal communities from Banff, Canada, to study Microbial Dark Matter (Phase II) - Paint Pots PPM... ...
AAACGGCTTCTTCATCGTCGATACCGGCAGCGGCACGATTCTGTCGCTGCCGAAAGCATCTTCAAAGAGCTTTGACCCTTCGGGAGCTGGAACCTACACCGCGATCTTCTACGAGAAGGCGAACGCGCAGACTGGACAAGGGAATGTCGAGACCGGCACTCCGAGCGAAGGCAAGGGATCGATTATCATCACGGCAAGCGGCCAGATGACGATTACCGACAGCCAGAACCATACGATAGCCACCGGCACGCTCGCCGCGGTTGCAGACACGCCGTACCTGTACGACGGCACGGGGAACACGCTTTCCGATCCCTGTGACGGGACATTCACGTTTCGGATGTCGACGGGAGGCGTGCAGCAGGATGTGTTCGTCACCTTCCAGGCCGGCGCGGTGATCTTTTCCAGCTTCCAGACGGCGCTGCCGATTCAGGGTTACGCTCCCTACACCTACTACTATGGCGTTGGTTTGAAGTAAAGGTCGGGCGTCGGACGGCAGGCTTCAACTTAAAAGCAGATGACTGACCTGCTAACCGGCGCCCCCACTTAATGGCTAACCAAAAAGTAACTCCCGAATCCACAGCATTGACGAGTATGCTTGCGAGCATGGGTGTTAGTGTTTCCATGCTGGCTTCGGGGAGCCGCGGGAACTGCGCGCTTGTGGCTAGCGCTACAACGAAGATCCTGGTCGACGCCGGCATCTCCTGCCGTGAGACTTTCAAGCGGATGAAAGCGCTGGGTGATGATCCCCGCTCGCTTTCCGCAATTCTTATCACTCATGAGCATTCCGACCACATTTACGGGCTGGCAACGCTCGCCAAGAAGCTCAGCATCCCAATCTTTATGACCGGCGCGACGCATCAGGCATGGGCGCGCGCTCTACGCGATGAAAACGGTGAGAAGCCGCGGCTGGAAAAGTTTGAGCGATTCGAGTCGGGACACAGTTTCCAGGTAGGTGACATTGCGGTAAGACCGTTCACCATTCCGCACGACGCCGCCGATCCGGTGGGGTTCACGTTTCGCGCGGAAGGCATCAAAGTAGGCCTCGCCACCGATCTCGGATACATTCCGCTCAGCGTGCGCGATCACTTGCGCGGCTGCGATGTGCTGATTATGGAATCCAATCACGATCTCGAGATGCTGCGGGGAGGGCCGTATCCCTGGTCGGTAAAGCAGCGGGTGATGAGCCGGGTAGGGCACCTGTCGAACGTCGCCCTCGCAGATTTCCTGACCAACGACTATGATAATAGTGCAACGTTTGTAGTGCTGGCGCATCTCTCTGAGCAGAACAATCATCCGGAAATTGCCCGGAGAGAGGCAGAAAAAGCGCTGGCCACCCGCGGTGGATTGTTTTGTAACCGCGTGCTATTGGCGTCCCAGACCGAGGCATTGGAGCCGATCCGATTGTAGCGGGCTAGTGTTGGCTGATTTCGTAACCCCCAAATGAGTCAGCAGTGTATTGATCCGATCGTAGGCAAGATTCTGGCAGGCTGGCGGTATGACATTTCCGGCCTTGCGCCGGAGATGCGCGGCGACTACGAAAACCATCTCGCCGCCTGTGAGCGCTGCCGCAGCCGTCAGAAAATTCACCGCATGATCGACGTCGGATTGATCGCACTTGCGTCTGTTTCCGGCGGCGTCTTCCTGCTAGCCTTTGGCGTAATTCGCTATCTGGGACCCCGGCATGCCTTCTGGCTGGAGATTGCAGCTCTGACCGGCTTCGTTCTTTCGGCTCTGATCTGGCTTGGAGTGGCCGTGGCTACACCTGCTCCCGTAACCATGCTCGATGCGGCCAAGCAAGGCGCGCGCCGCGTGCATGACCGCCTGCCCGAAGAAATTCGGCAGCGGCTGCCCGAAGAGCTACGAATCAAAATCACTGGAACATAAACGAATGCGCTGGGGATCACGACCGCTCACAATTTTGTTGCTGGTTGCGTTCCTTGCGGCATTGCCGAGCTCTCAGGCACTTGCCTTTCCCGGAATGCCAGCACACATGGGCGGATGTCACAATCACACACCGGAGAGCCCCTCTCCGGCGCCGCCCAGCTATCAGTGCTGCGCCATTGGGCACCATTGGGCAATTTTAGGAGTGGTGTTTTCCATCGACCGTCCCGTTCCGCATCTGCATTGGGTAAGCACTGAGGATCCGTCTTCTTTGAGTTTCGCTTTTACTGCCGAACCTGGGATGTTCGTATTTCCGTCGGCTAGTCCGCCGCAATTGCCCCCTCTTCGTATCTAGACTCCTGCAAATCACTGCTGACGTGTGTAATCGCGCCTGAGAGACTGACCGGCTGTTCCAACGAACGGATTCGCCATTCTCTTTGCTGCGGTTTGCACCAAATCGTACGTGGCTACTGTCGAGTGCTGCCCCTTTACGCACTGCCAACGAGGTTTTCATGAGCAGGGTATTGCTTGTCATTTTCTTACTTGGGAAGTTAGCTTCGGCGCAAGCGGTTCGCGACACTGCGGACTCGCGGGACAAACATGTAGAACAAACTCAGCAGCCCGATTCCATGGCTGGGATGCAGATGGAACAACCAATGGCCGTGAGCTTTGAACTTCCTTCACCTCACGAAGGATCCGGGACATCGTGGCAGCCCGCCTCAGTGAACGGACATGATTGGATGTGGATGCACGGTGGTTGGGAGTTCATGGCGCACGGTGTCATTTTCATTGACTACAACGAGCAAGGCGGGCCGCGGGGTGAGGGAAAGGCCGAGTCCGTCAACTGGGGCATGCTGATGGAGCAGCATAAGTTGTGGAATGGAACGCTACTGTTTCGCGAGATGTTTTCGGCTGAATCGCTAACCTCACCTCACCCCGGATTTCCCGAGCTCTTTCAGACGGGGGAAACCTATCATGGCGAGCCGCTGGTCGATCACCAGCATCCGCACAACGTATTTGCCGAACTGGCGGCGCTTTACCTTCTGCCGCTGACGGAAAAAATCTCGTGGGAACTTTATGGCGGTCCGTCGGCCGAGCCGGCGTTAGGTCCCGTTACCTACATTCACCGCGCTTCAGCTGCGGAGTTGCCCATGGCTCCTCTCAGCCATCATCTACAAGACTCGACCCACACGAGCTTCGGCGTGGTCACGACCGGATTGATCATCGACCGGGTAAAGCTGGAAGCTTCCGCTTTCAATGGACGAGAGCCTAACGAGGAGCGATGGAGCATCCAGTTGGCTGCTCTGGATTCCTGGGCGGGGCGGGCATGGGTGGCTCCGATGCGGAACTGGTCTGCGCAATACAGCATTGGTCGCCTTGAGCATCCCGAAGCGCTCGAACCGGGCAGCCAATGGCGGCAAACGGCGTCGGCGGAATATAACCGTCCGCTCAGCCAGGGCAGTTGGGCGACGACGTTCGTCTGGGGACGCGTGCACAAGATCGCAACCGCAACAAACCTGAACAGCTACCTGCTCGAATCCACGCTGAACTTCAAGAAGAGGAATTATGCATTCTCTCGCCTGGAACTCGTCGACAAAGACGAATTATTCCCACAGGCGGCGATCCATCCGGTGTACCGCATTGGCGCCTACACATTCGGCGGAGTGCGCGATCTGGCGCAGAACAGAGCATGGCAGCTTGGGCTTGGGGCCGATATTACGTTTTATTCCAAGCCAGCAGTACTGAATACGGCCTATGGAAGCGAACCCGTCTCGTTCCAGATATTTCTCAGGATGCGGCCGGGAAAATCGCCGGGGCATCACTCGCACTGAGATTTCAGAAAACCGTATTGTTACCAAGGATTCCGTCGTAGAATATTTTTCGTAATCTTCCTCTCGTTTAGCGCGAAAATGTGCTTTCTATGACGCGAGCTCTAAGCATGCTCCGCGCCGTGCAGTGGTCCTTGCTGGGCAGCATTGCGCTGTACGCTCTGGTTGGCCAGATGGTGGGTCCAGGGGCGCGGGCAGTGAACCCAGCCCTGAGCTATGTCTTCGGCACACTGGGTGTGGCTATCGTGGGTGTCATTTTTGTCGTGCGCCGAACGCTGGTCTTCCGCGCCGCAGCAAGCTTGGCGACGCAACCCGAAGACTCGCTCAGCTTTAACCAGTGGAGAACGGGCTACATTGCGACTTACGCTCTGTGCGAAGCGCTCGCCCTTTTCGGTTTGGTGCTGAGGTTCACGGGCGGCAACCTGCAAGTGTCCGGGCCGTATTACATTGGCGGCTTCGTTCTCCTGCTCTTTTTCCGGCCGCTGCCTCCAGAAGCCGAGCCTCATCCTCCTAATACTTAACGTGGCAACTGGCCAAGCCACGCTTTTCCAGATATTGCTGGTGATAATCCTCCGCCGGATAGAACGTGACCGCGGGAACGATCTGCGTCGCAATTGGCTTGGAATACCGGTGCGCCTTTTCGAGCGATTCTTTCGAGGCCACCGCCTCCGCCTGCTGCTCAGGTGAATGGAAGAAGATCGCGGAACGATATTGAGTACCCCAGTCTGGCCCCTGGCGGTTCACCTGCGTCGGATCATGGTTTTCCCAGAACACCTTCAACAGGTCGGCATAACGTACTTTGGCCGGATCGAATTCGACTTCCACGGCTTCGGCGTGACCTGTGCCATCTGTGCAGACTTCTTTATACGTGGGATTTTCCGTGTGGCCGCCGATGTAGCCGACTCGAGTTGATGTAACTCCGGGCATCTGCCGAAATGTGGCTTCTACTCCCCAGAAACATCCTGCTGCGAACGTGGCTTTCTCCATTGCGATTGGCTCCCCTTTAGCTCATTCTGTCTGAAAAGTCTCTCTATTGGATGGCAGAATTACATGAAAGTCACAGCTTTGTAAATTTGCAGGGGACAGCCCTACGGGCGATTGACGCCCCTAGGGAATCAGGATAAAGTCCGGAAAGGACGTTTTAGAGGAACTCCCCCTTGATATGCCAGCCAGCCACTTCGATCTCGGGCCAAAAACTGTGCAGAAAACGGCACTGTTGCTACTGCTTGCATTGATCTTCGTTCCAGCGGCGGTAGCAGTTTCCGAATTCGTGCCACAGGTACGTCTCGGCTATCGCACCGGCGACCAATGGGAGCCTTCCATGGCCGCGGACGGCCATGGGCACGTGTACATCCTGTATCCGCAATATGGGGCCGTACCCGATTGTCCAGCGTGCACCGCTCCGACCATGGCTTTGCTGGTCAGCGCTGACAATGGCGTTTCATGGCAGGCATCAAAGCCAATGCTTCCCTTCCCAACCGGCCAGTTTGATCCGCAAATCGTGGTGGATCCGGTCGATCGGCAGACGGTATACGCCTCGTGGCTGCAAAACGACAAGAAGGACATCGTTGTAGCGCGCTCCCTCGACTTTGGCCGTACATGGTCTTTTTCATGGGCGGAGCGGGGCCGCGAAGACACCGACAAGCCGGTGCTTGCCGTACGGGGCGCAGACGTATATGTCGGCTTCAATCACGATGAGAGATTCCTGGTGTCCGCATCGCATGATGCCGGACAGACCTTCAGCGTAGTAAACGTGAATCCGAATGCAGAGCCCGGATCGTCGCTCGCTGGCGGGGCGACCGTCGACAGCTCAGGGAACGTGTTCTTCGCCTGGACGGCATATGCCCGCGATCCTCGTCAGGCGCGGGCAGTTGGCGTGCTTATCAGCCGATCGAGCGATGGTGGCCGGACTTGGGGCACTCTGCTGCTGGATCAGTCCAGCGGACCTCCAGAGTGCGAGCGACAGGGATGTGGCACCGGTTTTCTGGGCGCTCAAATCGCGCTGGCATCTGATGCGGCGGGCGCCTTGTATGCGTTGTGGAACGCCGGCGCCGAGAACGGCGGCCCGGAACGAATGTATTTCTCTTCTTCGACCTCCAGCGGGCTTTCCTGGTCGGCGCGAACGAGCGTCTCCGAAGCCCCACCGGGCGTGGAGCACGCCTTCCCGGCAATCGTCGCCGGCAACTCTGGCGACGTCAGAATTGCCTGGATGGATGCACGGGCGAATGAACCCGGACGTCCGAACCGCCGCCTCTGGAACACGTTCTACCGCTCCTCCACCAACGGCGGAGCGAGCTGGTCCACTGAGGTGCAGCTTTCTGGTCCGGTGCCAAACTACGATTACATTCGCCCCGCAGGCTTCCGCTTCCCTTTCGGCGATTACTTCGGAATGGCTATTGACGCCGACGGGTCCAGTCACGCCGTATGGGGTGAAGGGAATACCTACAAATCTCCCGGCTCCATCTGGTACACTCACGGCCGATAAATCAGTTCATCTCAATTAGCAATCTGACGGAGGTCCCATGCACTTCCTGGGAGTGAACCTTTGGGCCGTGTTCGTGTGCGCGATTGCCACCATGGTGGTGGGATTTCTCTGGTATTCGCCCGTTTTGTTTGCGAATCCGTGGATGAAGCTGATGGGCTACGATCCCAACGACAAAGAGAAGATTGCCGAGATGCAGAAAAGCGCGGGACCGTCGTATTTCATGTCGCTGATCGCAAGCCTTCTGGCAGCGTTCGTGCTTGGGAAGTTAATCGCGGTGGCGGGATTCTCTACGGCGATCGATGGCCTGAAGATCGGGCTGGTGGTGTGGCTCGGGTTTGTTACCACGGTGCAGCTCACGAACGCCCTGTTCAGCCGCCAGCGCAACCGGCTGTACATGATCAACACGGGATATCAACTCGTGTGCTACGTGGTGATGGGGGCGATTCTGGGGGCGTGGAGATAGGAAGCAGGACGGACACCGCACCGCCGGCGTCTATCGATACCCGATCATTCCATCTGCATGCCGCCGATGAAATCGGCGATGCGGTTCACGCGATGTTCGGTGCACCATTCTTCCAAGCCGTCGACGATCTTTTCCGTGGCGCATGGGTCCCAGTAGCTGGCGGTTCCGACCTGTACGGCCGTCGCTCCGGCTAACATAAACTCGATTACGTCTTCGGGCGTTGAGATTCCGCCCATGCCGATGACCGGAATTTTCACCGCGTGCGCAGCGTCATAGACCATTCGCACCGCGATCGGCTTGATCGCTGGGCCTGACAAGCCAGCGGTGACATTAGCGATTCGCGGCTTGCGTGTTTCCGGATCGATTGCCATTGCCACAAAAGTATTGATCAGAGAAAGAGCGTCTGCGCCGGCTTCCTGTGCGACGTAGGCCATTTGCGCGATGCTGGTCACGTTGGGTGAGAGTTTCACGATCAGGGGCCGTCGTGAGACCCGCTTCGCGGTAGTCACCACTTCATCAAGCGAGCGTGGATCGCTGCCGAACTGCATCCCTCCGTGCACGGTGTTGGGGCAGGAGACATTCAATTCATAGGCCGCGATTCCCTCGCCTTCATTGAGAATCTCGATAGTACGCTCGTAATCCTCGCGCGCGTAGCCGAAGACGTTCGTCATCACCACGATATTCGTGATCTGTCGCAGATGCGGCATCTTCTCCTCGAGAAAAGCTTGCGCACCGATATTCTGCAGGCCGATCGCATTTAACATTCCGGCCGCTGTCTCCCAAAGGCGCGGCGGAGGATTGCCAATCATCGGCTCTTTGGAAAGACCCTTCACGACGAAGCCGCCGAGTTTGCTCAAATGAACGACGTCTTCGAATTCAACTCCGTAGCCGAATGTTCCGCTGGCAGCGATGACCGGATTTTTTAGAGGAATGCCCGCCACTTCCACGCTGAGATCAAGAGTCCCGCTACCTGCCGTCATGGCTGGCTCTCTCCGGCGTGGTGTACGGGCGCGAGAGCCTCGGTCAGAACACGGCCAACGGAATGTGTGGGCGCATTGATGCCCATGAGCGACGCAAGCGTGGCAGCCATGTCGATGGGTTCAACGCTGCTGCGATAGGTTCCCGCACGGAAGGGCAAGCCATAGAAAGCCAATGGGACGTGGGTGTCGTAGTTGTAAGGCGAGGCATGGTCCGTGCCCTTCAAACCTCCGACGGTGTAGATGTCGGGAATGCCCATCACATACCAGCTACCCTCGGGAGAGTAGCTGTTCAGATATTTTCGACCCAACTCGGTATTGGGAACTTCGCCGGCGGCGAGTTGGGACTTGGTGTAATAGCCTCGCAACCCTGCCTGCTTCATCGCGTCACCGACGGCGGCTTCAGCATCGCGCTCGCGTACATGAGCTGCTGCGAAAGCATCTTCGTCAAGCCATGCCACCGGATAATCGAGCTTCACATACGCCCCCGGATGTCCGGGAGAAAATTTGGCGGTGATGGCGTTATTGATCTGATTCTCGATTTCGCCAGCTCCGAGATTGCCAGCGGGAATGTGCAGTTTTTTCACGGCGTCTGGCAGCGAAGAAACTCCGTGATCGGCAGATAGTGCGATCCAGACATTGGCCAGTCCGATCTGATGCCCGAGAAAGTCGAAGAAGTCAGCCAGTTCATGATCGAGATCGAGCGCCATTTGCGCCATCTCGGGAGAATCCGGACCGACCCGGTGACCGAGAATGTCGTTGGGCGATAGGCTGATCGCGAGCAGATCGGTGGCTGGGCCACGACCCACGTTCTCGTAAACAACCAATTCCTTGGCAAACTCGAATTCGTACTCGTTGCCGAATGTCGTTGAGCCGATCACTTCATAGAAGCCTGCGTCGGAGCCGTCCCGGCCCTTGCGATGTGCGGTTGAGGCCAGCATCGTGCCGTGGGCATCCTTCCAATCGCGATCCCAGTATTTCGCCGGACGGCTCGAGTTGAAGTCTGCTACCCACTTGGGAAGCGCGTCTCGATAATACGTGGACGTGATCCAAGCCCCCGTTTTCGGCTCGATCCAATACGCCCCGTTGCCGGCGAATCCGGCAGGAAGAACGGCAGCGCGGTCTTTCAAGGAAATTCCAAAAACTCGAGCGTTCCCTTGCGTTGCTAATCTGAGTTCGTCGCCAAGTGTGTCGGCCATCAAGTTATGCGGAGAAGCTCCGGTCTTGGCATCGGCCGCGCCGACCAACTTCGTGTCTTCGTCCTCAACCGAGGTCACCGCGCGCTTTTTTTTCTGATCCCACCATTCATTGGCGACGATCCCGTGGCCGCTCGTGTAGGCACCCGTGAACAGTGTGGAGTGCCCGGGAGCAGTGCGGGTGTTCGCGTAGTTGTAATTGCAATTGGGGAAGTAGGCGCCGTGGTCGAGCAGGAGGCGGAATCCCGCGTCGCCGAACTGGTCGCGGTAGCGCTCGATGTAGTCGCCACGGAACTGATCAATAACGATCACGACTACCAGCTTGGGATGTCCGTTATAAGCCGAGGCGAAACTCGAAGCAGGCTGCGCAATCAATAGAGCCAGCAGAAACAGAGCCGAGATTCCGCGCAGGGTCATGGATCTGGGGGACGATCTCATCGCGAACGTAGTTTACACAGACGTGCGGAAATCGCCAACGGCATGATAGAGCAGATGACTTCGAGCCAGAGCGGAAGCGTTCCTAGCAGCTTAGGGGCGCGCTTGGAACAGCGTGGAGGAAATTGCCGTTACTCTTTGCTCGCGCGGCGGGTGATTTTACCGGCTGTTCGCTGGCGGTGAGAATCGAGAGCGGATTGCTGCGATCAGGATTCCGCTGACGAGTGAACCTCAAGATCAGCGCGATCGCAAGTCCTAATCCGAAGCTTAAGGCGACGAAGTACCACAGGGTGGGAAATCCGACAATGAAGATCACCGCGCTGCCCATGGCGAAGAGAAGTCCGACGAATCCTCCGCCAACCGGAAGTTTGTGCATGCTGATGCCGGGATGACGATCGTCGGACATGGGACCACCTCTCTAAGTCCATCATCCCACCAAATGACCCGAGGCTCAAGAACTTCCCAAGGCGTGCATTCCTCGGCGGTTTTCCGATACAGTATTGATCTCCCATGCTCGACCTTAATTTTGTCCGCGAAAATTTGCCGTTGGTGGAGGATAAGCTGCGCCAGCGCGGCATGGATCCGGTTGCCGTTCTGAAGGACTTTCGCCAGGTCGACACACGACGTCGCCAGGCCATTACCGAAGCCGAGACCAGCAAGGCTCAACGCAACAAGGCCTCGGAAGAGATCGCAAAGCTGAAGAAGAGCGGGCAGGACGCCAGCGCGGCGATGGCCCAGAGCAAGGAGCTGCGCGAGCGGATTTCTGAATTGGAAAAAACGGCCACTGATCTTGACGTACGCTTGCGCGAAATTCTATCGGGCCTACCGAATTTACCGCACTCCAGCGTTCCCATCGGCCACAGTGCAGACGACAATGTAGAAGTTCGTCGCTGGGGAACTCCGCCGAAATTTGATTTCACTCCCAAACCGCACTGGGATCTCGGTGCCGATCTCGGCATTCTCGATCTGGAACGTGCGGTCAAGCTGACTGGCGCTCGATTCGCCGTCTACTGGGACTTGGGCGCGAAGCTCGAACGTGCACTGGCAAACTTCATGCTCGACCTTCACACGCGCGAACACGGGTACACCGAGGTTCTTCCTCCGTATCTGGTCAATTCAGAATCGATGTATGGCACGGGACAGCTTCCCAAGTTCGCCGACGATCTCTTCCGCGTGCCGCATGGAGACAAAGATCTGTGGCTGATTTCAACCGCGGAAGTCCCTGTCACGAATCTCTATCGCGATGAGATTCTCGATCAATCGCGGCTGCCGATTTCGCTGACAGCCTATACCCCTTGCTTCCGCAGCGAAGCTGGATCGTACGGCAAAGACGTACGTGGCATCATCAGGCAGCACCAATTTCAAAAAGTGGAACTGGTGAAGTTTGCACACCCGGAGCACTCATACGAGGAGCACGAAAAGCTCACGCGCAACGCCGAGGAAGTGCTGCAGCGGCTTGGCCTGCATTATCGTACGATGGCCCTCTGCACCGGCGACATGAGTGCTTCGTCGGCGAAGACCTATGACATTGAAGTCTGGCTGCCGGGCCAGCAACTTTATCGAGAGATTTCGTCGTGCTCGAATTTCGAGTCGTACCAGGCACGTCGGGCCAACATCCGTTACAGACCAGAAGGCAAGAACAAGACAGAATTTGTCCATACGCTGAACGGCAGCGGGCTGGCGGTGGGCCGGACATGGGTTGCGATTATTGAGAACTACCAGCAGGCTGATGGCACGGTCGTGATTCCTGACGCGCTGCGGCCATATATCGGGGAGGAAAGAATCACTCCTCGAAAGTTCTGAGCTGTGATCTTCCCATTGTGAGGCCAATTCGTTGACTTGATGCACATCGCTCGCAGCTCAAAGCTGTTGTTGCCAAGAGCAAGGAGTGGTCACTAGACTTGCATAGAGCAGAACTCACGACCGTTGCGCCCGGCGCGCCCCTGCCCATGAACGCCATTTGGCGAACAATCCGCTCCTACATTCTGTGGCAGCACGAACGGGGCACCCTCCATTACGACATCATGGTCACGCTGATTCTGATTTTTATTTTTCTGTCTCCGCGCGTGATCAACTTCAATGACAAACCCATCTCGCGGAATCCGCATCCGACTGAAGTAGTGGTCACCTCTGATGCGGAGGGTCGTCTTCTCTATCAGGTTGCGGCCAGCGCGGTTTCGCCGGGAGATGACCAGTCTGTGCGCGAGCAATTGCTCCACATCATTGAGCCCATCTCCGGGGCGGTCTCGATTGTCAGTTATGAACCCGTCTCCGACAACAAAGGGAAACTGCAGAGCTACAAAGTTCTGGCAAGACGGGAGTAGCTACGGCTCACGCAGTCGATAAGAATCCATGAAAGTTTTCACTCTCATCGTCATCGTATTGGTGGCTGCGGGCAGTTTTGGCCCGACGAGCTTCACCGCGTCGCTTGCCGCCGGGACCTTCGGCTTCCCTCTTGCTCCCGCTCCCAAGCCTGCCGATGCACCCACTCTGGAATCCGTGCTGCAAAAGATGGATACGGCGGCCGCCAATTTCCACACGGCTCAAGCGGAATTCGAATGGGATAACTACCAAAAGGTCATCGACGAAGTAATCGATGTCGAAACCGGCACAATCTATTACCGACGCACGGGCAAGGAACTCGAAATGATGGCGGTAGTGAAGAAAGCCGGCAGCAGCATTCCGACCTTAAAGCCCGAGCCCAAGTACGTCCTTTTCAGCAACGGTGTGATTCGCATGTATCAACCGAAACTGGATCAGGTGACGCTATTCGATCTGGGAAAGAACCATTCCGATTTTGAAAGCTACGTCGTGCTCGGTTTTGGAGGCAGCGGCCAAGATCTGCAGAAGGCCTTTGATGTAACTTTTATCGCGCCCGAAACCATCAGCGGCATCGCCACCGCCAAGCTGCAACTCATTCCCAAGTCCGAGAAGGTCCGCAACACTTACAACAAAATTTTTCTATGGATTGACCTCGACCGCGGGGTCTCGGTGCAACAGCAATTTTTTACCCCGCAAAATGACAATCGGCTCTGCAAATACACGGACATTCAGGTCAATGGGAAGAAAATTCCCGACGATATTTTTAAACTCAAAACCACGGGCAAGACGCAGACGATCACACCTCATGGTTAACTTGTTGAATGTAAAGGACAAGAAATAGTTCCGAGATTTACACAGCGGACGATATACTGACCCCACTCTCAGTAGGAATCATTCATGGCTAAGGTTTTTACGATTACAGTCCCTCCTAAGTTGGGCAATAAGCGCCGGGAACGCACCTCCGATCCTCGTTACGTCGATGGACAACGGTTGCTGGTGGAGGCCATGAAATATCTGGCCCAGGCCGATCCGGTGAAAAACCGTACCGCCATCGAACTGATCTCCGAGCACGTCCGCACCCGCTTCCGCATGAGCGACTCGCCGCTGGGGTAAGACAAGCCGCCGACACCGCGTTCTCGCCTTCAATCCAGCAACGAAAAATAAGGGACAGCTCTCGCCGTCCCTCTTGTTATCTCGATTTTCCGAACTAGAAGGCAAAACGCAGCGAGTACTGCATGACGCGGGGCGTGGTTAGTTCCGTGTTGTAAAGACCAAACCCGGTAATGTTCACTAGGCTTTCGCCAATCAACGAGCCGGCGGCGTCAAAGCGAACAGAATTCGTAACATTGAAAACTTCCCAAGCAAAACGAAGCGTCTTGTCTTCAGTCAGATTCCATGTCTTGGACAGGCCGGGATCGATGCCGAAGTATCCGGGGCCGCGGAAGTTATTGCGCTGGCCAGATTCCCCTGGGAGCGTGGCGCGGAATGTGTTGCCGCCACCGGCACCAGCAAAACATTCGCACGTAATGCTCTGCGGATTCTGGAAGACGCTCGGGCCATTTGGGGTATTGAAGACACCGGTCTTCGGCTTGGGGCCAGTCAGAATCGAACTACCTTGCAACTCAAAGTCTGTGGAGTACCCTGCTCCGGCCTCCACAGAAAATGGGAATCCGCTGGTCCAGCGGGCCAAGCCATTCAAACCCCATCCACCAAATACGGCATTCATGAAACCGTGAGCGCCGCTTCCCCATCCACGGCCGCGACCATACGGAAGATCCCACACCCAGTTTGCATTCAGCTGATGGGTCGCATCGAAATCAGACGGAGCGCGCCACAGGTTGGGCGAAAACGCGTTGATGACTTGGCTGTTAAAAGCCAGGCCGCTCGACTCAAACCCATTGACTCGTTCGGCGTTCGAACCCACATCGATCGATTTGGAATACACATAGTTCAGATCGAATTCCAAACCGGCGGCCATTGCATGCCGCAGCGACAACTGCAAACCGTTGTAGTTGCTATTGCCGCGCGTCTGCCAGCCGTACAGGGAAGAAAACTGGTCCTGGTAATACTGGAACGGGGTGCCCAACGAGCCAGTGAAGCCGCCAATGGTGTTTGAACCAGTCCCCGCACACGCCGGCAGGCAGAATGCGTCCAGGAGTTCCAACGCGGTAGTCTCATTGGCCAGATAGCAAGTATATAAGTCGTAGATATTCTGAGTAGCCGTCGCTGTGGGGCCGGCTGTGGAAGACCCAGGTGCACAACCCGAGGGCGTGCCGCCCAATGCGCTAGCCGCCTGTGGGAACAGGTTCTGCCAATACGGAATATTTGTTACGCTCGGATCGGTCTCGGGTACCCCCGCATAGGCGGCTTTCGACAACTGTTGTGCGGCTGCGAAGTAATCCGTCTTACTCTTTGGATCAACTAGATCCAGCGGTTGCGACAAGTCGATCTCTTGCAGCAGGTGATGAGCGAAACGTCCCGTATAGGTAGCCTCGACCACGAAATTGTGCGGGAGTTCACGCGTGAGCGAGAAGTCGATGACGTGCGAATAGGGCGTTTTCAGGTTGTCATCAATGCCCCATGCAATGGCTAATCCATAAGTATTCGCATTATTGGATGGCGTGTAAGGAAACCCGTGCGGCGCGGGGGAAACCTGGCTGGCTGGGATATTCGCTGCCCCGATAAGCCCGGTGTATCGCGGCGAATTGTCGACTGTAAGTACGCCCGCTGGATTGCTGATGGTCGTCGACAATCCCCACGAACCTTGACGATCAAACGTATTTACGACTCCTTCTCCGAAATGATCAAAATACAGCCCATACCCCCCGCGGATCGAACTCTTCCCGGCATCGCCCAAAATTTTGTGCCAGAATCCTCCGTCCGCGTGCGGGGAATATGCGATCGAAAAGCGCGGGGCCAGATTGTGATAATCCCAAGCCCAATAAGGCTTTCCGCCGTTCGCCTGGCCAGAGAGATTGAAAGTCAGGTCCGGCTGATTCACCATGCCCTGGTACATTCCCTGCCAGCGATTCGTAAACCACTGATGCATGTTGACCGTTGGCGAAACCTGATTACCATCCGCCTCGTAGGGAGGCTGCAATAGTGAGTAACGCAATCCATAGGTCACGACTAAATTCGCCGTCGCACTCCACTTATCCTGCAAATACATCTCACCCTCAAAATTGTGGAAGTGGCGTGGAACTAGGTCGCCGTTCGGGATTGCATTCCCGTACTTATCTTGGTTTGCCACTGTGTATACCTGGGTAATCAGGCCCGTCGCGGCCACAGCGGCAAAGCTATAGGAGTAATCAAAGCCCGGGTCGACCAACGGAAAACTCGAATTCAGCGATGGATCAAGACTTGTCCCAGTGTTTGGAATCGATGTTGGATTCATCCATTCGGCGTTGGCAAAGCCAGAGGAGATATTCTGTGCGTTCGACTGGCGATTGTTATGGATCAACCGCCAGTTCGTGCCAACCTGAATCGTGTGTCTGCCTCGCGTCCAAGACAGGTCGTCAATGAAATTCTGTACGGGGACGTTCGTGTAGATATTTGGGGTATCCGTTGGGCTGAGTGCCTGCGTACTGTCGAGGCCTCGGAGAGTCACATAGTCCTGACTGTTAATGCCGCTCTGGCCCAGACCCTGCCGAACAAACGCGTAGCGGAAATTATTGATCAGATTATTACGGATCAGGTAGGTGTAGCCCACTGCGATTCCCTTGCTATTATTCGTTACGAAATCGTTCGGCGGAAGCCCGGGAAACTGTGGAGGCTTCGATTCATGATCGTTTTGCAGGTTAGCGCGTATAAAGATCGATTGGTTGCCGTCAGAAGTGATTTTGTAGTCGAGCTTGGCGATGAACGTGTCCAGCTTGATTGGATCGTTGCCAGGAAATGTGAATCCGGAGCTATTCAACAAATCTCCGCTTCCGTTCTGGGCGTTACCGCAACTGGGGCAGTTGGGCGCTGGATATTTTGTAAATAACGCATTCGGATTGGCGCCGGCGATGTTAACAATCAGTCCATTGTCGCCGGGCCCAAGAGGATTTCCAGGCGTTGGCAAGCATGTGGGAGGCGTTTGACTCAAGCAGCCCGTCATTGCTGGGTTGTCCAGCGAGGCCACCCCAGCGGGCGTTAGAGTCGCAACCAGGTCCGGCGCGAATTGAGCATTGTTGGCAACCGATACGAGTAAGGTTCCACCGCTGCTTATGCTATTTCCGTTGAAACAATTCGGATCGCTGGGCTGGCACAGGTAACTTAAGTTTCCCGCGGCGGCGCTCGGCGTCGGAATGACGCGGTTGGTTGGCACTTGGTCGGCAGTACGTTGTCCTTCGTACGCGGCGAAATAAAACAGGCGATCCTTCTTGATCGGGCCGCCAAAGGTTCCGCCGAAGGTATTTCTCAGAATGTGCTGCGGCCGGTTCGGCGCTCCCTCAATGATTTGTGACTCTTTGTTGAAATAATCGTTTGCGACATCAAAAGTCGGCCGGTGATATTCATAGAGTGAGCCGTGCAGGCTGTTGGTACCGCTCTTGGTAACCAGATTAACTTGGGCGCCTGAGGAGCGACCGGATCCGGCGTCATAGTTGCTCGTCGTGACGCGGAACTCCTGCAGAGAATCCAGCGTGGCGCGCATGGCGCCCTGGAACGCATAACCTTCAAGTTGGTCGTTGTCGTCGAGTCCATCGAGGGTGATGTTGGTCTGGTCGCTGCGCGCTCCATTGACTGCCCCGCCACGGCTGTCGTTGTTCTGCTGGCTCGGAATTACCCCTTGATTCGAGGTGTTGCCGATGTAAACCACGCCAGGCTGCAGGCTCAGGATTGCTGCAGGATCCCGGCCTTCGGCAGGCAAGTCCGTGAGTTGCCTAGTTCCAAAGTTGTTGCCTAACGTCGCGTCTTGTGTGTTGACCATGGGGGCTTCCGCGGACACGTCTACAATTACCGATCCACCCTGCACCTGCAGTGACAGATTCACGGTGGCCGGACTGCTCACCTGCAGAACGAGATTTTCTCGCTTGGTTACAGCGAACCCTGCGGCGTTTACGGTCAATATGTAAGTCGCGGGAGGGACTTCGACGAACTGGTAAACCCCTTGGTCATCGGTCTTGGTGGTTCTTGAAAATCCTGTCGCCTCGTTATTAAGCGTCACGCTGGCGCCGGCAAGCACCGCGCCTTTGGCGTCTGAGATCGTTCCGCGCAAGGACGTGGTCGCGGATTGTCCGAAGGTCAATGCCGCGAGCGCGAGGAAGGTGCTGAGAAATAGGGCGAAATACCGTGAGCGTGAACGCATAGGAAGCTCCCTTCGCCCCAATGGGGCGTCGTATCTTCGGTTACGTTTTGCCCAGGATTTTTTGAACAAAAATGAGACCCTGGGGACCCCTGATGGGGCGCTATTGTGCTACCGCGGGACCTTAATGTTCAAGAGCAATTTGCGATTCGAACGGGCTTGGATAGTTATGCATCCCGATGAAATAAGGCCGACGCCATGACTATGACCGCGGGATAGCATTCCAGCGTATAGCGGGGCTCGGGATTTTCGAGGGTTCCAAGAAAAGCAGATCGAAGTCCGAGAAATAAAACGAATAGCCCAATGCCAAAAAATTCGCGGGCACGAATAAGTCCCGCCAAGCCCATGGCAACATAGACGAAGTTGATCACGCCGAAACCCAGGCTGAGCGCTAGCCAGCGGCGGTCGTCATTAAACTCCCACCAGCGTGGGTCCGCAGACGAAAGCTCCGTCCGCGGGCGCAACCACATATCGGCGATACGCAGGGCCGGAAGCCATACGTAATAACGAAGGGGAGAGGCATGAATGCGTTCGGCGGCTAGCAGGGCGAAGCGAGCGTCGAGTCCTGCGTTCAGATCGTGGTCGCGATTGTAGTCGGCGAACAGTCCAGCCGTGAGCTCCCGCTGCTGTTGCGAATCGAAAGCTCGCCGCGGAAGACGGCTCAAATCAATTTGCTCGCCCGGCACGTTCCAGTAAATCTCCTGAACGGAAACGTAGTCAGCAGTCCATGTCTTCACCCAGCGGTTGAACCCAGGCATGAGAGGTTCGTCGGAGTCGTTCGCGTAGCGCGGAGCTAACGGCTCAAATCGATGCAGCGTGTGCAGATTTCGTAGGGTCCACGGGATCAGCGGGGACAGAGCGCCTACCGCAACCAGAATACCGGCAAGGAAGAGGCTTTTCGGAGACAGGTCGTTGCCCCTTTTCGCACTTCCGTCCCTTAGACTTCGAGCGAGCAGCCAGAGCAAGTAAGCGCCGACGGTCGCCAGAAGAATGCCGCCGTCTGGTCTGAGCAAGATCGCTCCACCGATCGCGAGCCCGCAGCCCAGCCAAATTCTGTATGGGCGTTTCGCCTGACCTCCGATACCCAATCCGCGCAGCACTAAATCCAAAGCGAGCGCGGTGAAGAAGATTTCCAGCGTCTCAGTGAGAGCGGCGGCTGCATAGTTAGCGAGAAAGGGACAAAGCGCAGCCAGGAGGAATGCCGCCTTGGCGGCGCGCTCGGAAAAGAGACGAAGCGATATATCGGCAATCAGAAAGCAGGTCGCCAAATCGAACAACAGCTGAACCAGCAGGACGGCCCGGAAGTTGTCAGTGCCAAATACACCGAAGACAGCCGCGAGGAACGCGGGATATCCGGGCAGGCGTGACAGCGTGGGCATGATCACGCCTGAATTGGTGATGCCGTAAACGCCGTGCTGCAACCAATTCTTGGCGATATCGGCATACAGCCGGGAATCGTCGACTACGGCCGGAAAATACACCACCAGCAGCAACCTTAGACCGATCGCCGCCATACTGGCCCAAAAAAAGAACCATGCCTTCTTCCCGGCTAGTTCCCGCACGAGGCGAATCATAGCGCGTTTGCGGCTATCCTGCTGTGCGGAAAGTGCATCTTACAGAGGAGCGAAATACTCACCCTGACTTACCGGCAATTGACCGTGTGCTGTTCGCAGCATACGATGAACATCGTCCCCCATGGCAGAACCTGTTTTTTATGACCCAAGACGCGCCCGCTGGAAACGCCTGCGTCGACTTTTAGACGTCACAGCTGTCGTCGTTTCAGCCCTGATCATCTTCTTTGTCTACACCGCTTTGCGGGACGAGCCTCTTCCCGAACTCCTCTTTTTCCCGCAAAAACGTGCCTTTAAAGCTTTAAAAGAGAGCGAGAAGGACAAGGCCCGCGACCGTGTAAAAAAAGCTGCCGCCCGTTCGCACCGCAAATCCAAACTGGCGGCCTCGCAGGTCACCCTGAACCAGGAGGAAGGAATCCGTGCGGCTTTCTACGTCCCCTCGGATGCGGCCAGCTTCTCCTCTTTGCGTTCCTTTGCCCGCCAGATCGACATGCTCTATCCCGATTGGCTGCATGTTTTCACCCCGGACGGGCGGCTTCAGGGCGTTGACGACCAGACCAGCAAGTATTTCGATGTCATTCAGGGAAGCACGGTGCGATCCGTCGACGACCGGGTTATGCCGTTTCTGAAGAACGAAGATCCGGTCATGGAAGTCTTCCCGATGGTGAATAACTACGAAGACGGGGCGAACTGGGTCGACGTATCTCCGTTTTTGAATAATGCTGACGCTCGCGCCCTCTTCCGGCGTCAGGCCTTGCAATTCCTGTCGTCGGGCCGGTTCCGCGGACTGATCATCGACTTTGAAGCTTTCCCTGCCAGCGGCCAGCCAGGTTACATCTCGCTCCTGCAGGAAGTGTCGGCAGACCTGCACGCGCACGGCTTGAAACTTTATGTCGCTGTACCGCCGCGCAATGACGAATATGACTACGACTCGATCGCCGCCGCTGCCGACGGTGTCGTGGTGATGAACTATGACGAACACTACCCTGGTGCGGCATCGGGCCCAGTGGCCTCGCAGGATTGGTTTGAGCAAAACCTGAAATACGCCAGCCGCGTGATCCCGAAGGAAAAAATTATC
>Ga0102924_1002606_pt1 | contig 19517 bp, 17 predicted proteins | sample PaiPotPPM11metaG_FD_80116 | JGI IMG/M metagenome (GOLD analysis project Ga0102924, IMG submission 80116) | Iron sulfur acid spring bacterial and archeal communities from Banff, Canada, to study Microbial Dark Matter (Phase II) - Paint Pots PPM... ...
CGATTTCAGAGGGCGACTGCGCCTTGTCGGTTGCAGGATCGTGGGCTTCCTGTTGGAACTGCCTTCTTTGCTCTTCGGGGGTTAGTTCTTTGGTGTTTGTCATGGTCTGCTCCTTCGATTGGGGTAGGTGAGCTTGCGTTTCGCCGTTCGGTCTTACGACCTCGACAGCGGAGGCTTTGCTGATGTCGGTACTGAGACGTTCGGCGAGCGTTGTTGCGTCGTTCGTGTAGATTCGCGCGTCTTCGGACGCGCGAGAGACCGACACATAAGCGAACCGCGTATTTATGAGTTCGGGGTGCGCCGAGGTGTCCATGTTGACCAGGACTCGATCCGTGGTGAGTCCCTGCGAGCTGTGCGAGGTAACGGCGTAGCCGTGGTCGAAGTGCCGCATCTGGGAGGTGTCGAATGTCAGAGTCCGGGCCTTGTCGCCATCCACGCGTACAGTCATGTTGGTGCCGTCGATGCGTTCCACGGTGCCCAGATCGCGGTTCCTGATTTCCATGTCGGGCTTGCTGACGGTGAACTGGAGCCGGTCGCCCTCGGCAAAGTCTCTGGCGATTTCCCGGTAGGCGGCGATGCCATGCAGCCGCTTGGGATCGTAGGTGACGTGCTGGCCGTCCTCCCGTTCGACCGTGATCTGGTTCGCTTTGGGGTCTGTGGAGACGACAGTAGCGTAGGTGCCGCGCTCAATGCCAAGTTCCTTGCTCCCTCGGGTGTAGTAGAGAACGTCGGCGGGCTGGTAGAGCGCGGCCCAGTTGCGGTCGGCGCTGGTTAGCTCCGAACGCTGGGTAAGAACGGCCATCGCGTGATTGTCTTTGGATAGCGCGCCGCTGCCCTGCAACTCGGCGCGAATGGCATCGTTGATGTCGCGGCGACTGGCATTGTCGGGCGAGACAACCAGCGTGTTTTCCGGGCGCGCGACATAATCCCTGGCGATAGCCTCGATGCGTTGCTGCGAGTCGGGAATCTCTGTAATGCGCCCCTGCTGCAATAGAAGTTGAATGCCGGTGGCCGTCTCGTTGCGAGAGAGATGTTCGACGGCGCGTAGCAGTTCCGGGTCTTTCTGCCGCACGATCTGGTCGAGCTGCAATGTCCGCATTCCGGCCACCTGCATCTGCTCGAAGGGCTTTCCGGCATCGACGCCTTGGTGCTGCCGAGTATCCCCAATTAGCAAAACCCGATCCTGCGGACCAATCTTTTCGAGAAACGATTGCATCTGCCGGGTGCTGGCGAGACTGGATTCGTCGAGCATATATAGGTGCCGGGCGTTCGGGTCTCCCGCGCTCCGCTCCACGCCTCCGCGCGCCAGAAAACCTTGCAAGGTGTCGGCCTGAATTCCGGCGTCGCGGAGCTGGCCGGCGGCTCGACTTGTGGGAGCGAAGCCCTCGACGGCGTATCCGTTTCGCTCCGCGCCCTCGCGGATGGCCTCAAGGGTCGTGGTTTTGCCGCTGCCCGCCAAACCCTGCAGCCCATGTATCCGGTCCTGCGAGGCAAGCACCTCTTCTATGACGTTTTGTTGCGACGGATTCAGGAACTCGCGAGTACGAGCGTGGGCGGCGGCGTCCTCTTGGCGCATGATCGGCTCGACGGTGGACTGGCCCTGCTGCATGTGCTTGATGGTCGCAAGCTCTTCGGCAATCGCCTCGCGGGTTGTGAACTGCCGCCCGGTGTCGTGCTTCTGGCCGGGTACGCGTTGGAACTCTCCAGTGGCTTGCCGTTGCTCGAAGTTGTCGCGTACCTGGCTGTAAGTAAGGTCGCCCATGCCGCGCCGCAAGGCGTCGCGCATGATGTCTCGCTCATCTGTGACGGCCTCGCGCTCGAAGTTGCGGCTCTTGGCAAAGGTGACGGTTTCCTGAACCCGCTCCGGGATGTTCGGGACGCGCGTTTGCTTCTGAGTAGACGCCCGCGCCCGTGCTTCAAGAACGACTCGATCCGCTTGATTGCCGAACTCGGCCGCAAGCTGCCGGTGGGCTGCCAGTACCTCGGAGGGTGTGTGAATCTCCTTTTTGTCGCGAGTGGAGTGGGCAGCGATTTGCGCCGCCTCCGGCCCTGCAAATCCGCTCTTTTCGAGGTAGTCGCGAATCTGTTGGCTGCGTGGGCTGGAGGCGTCGAGGTATTCCTGTGTGTATCCTTTTATCTCAGGCGCCCCACTTCTCCCAGGCGTGATTTCGTACCCCAGCCGCGACAGCCGATACATCAGTTCAGATTGATACACGGCTGTCGCGAACTGCTGGCTGTCGAAATAGCTCTGCGGCTGAACAGCACGGGTGGAACCGTCCGCTCGTTCGGTCATATTGAAGATGACAGCGTGAGTGTGGAGTTGGGGCGCGGCATAGCCATCGACGGGACGCGCGGTGTCGTGCTCGAACTTGGCGGCGACGAATTCCCCGGTGGTCTCGGCGGCGCGGTTGCCGCCGATCCGTGCCTGAGTGTACCGCTCCAACTCCGTGAGAGCGGTTGTCACCGCTTGCCGGTGGGCCTCGCGGACCCGGTCGTCGCCGCCTACCAGCGCGGTCAAAGAAACGGACTTCGGTGCTGAAAACGTGGCGTCCCACCCGGCACGGTGCTCGACGGGCTTCACGGTGGTTCCGTCGCTTGTCGTGTACTCCTGCCCGTTCCGGTGCCGTACCAACTGCTCGCCTGTGAGGGGATTCTGGCCCTCGCTGAGGCGAGCGAAGTGCTCCTCATTGATGGCACCGGCGAGGCCGTACCGCTCCGCCATCCGGCCCTGCCATTCTCCGAGGATGGTGTCGCCTTGCTTCCAATAGTTCTGCTCGGCGGACATGAACTCCTTAGCGTGATAGGTCTGCGCCTGGCTGGAACTGAGCGGTTTGGAGATGGTCAGCATGAGGCAATCTCAGAGACGCATTGGCTGCGGCTCGGCTATCGGAAGATCCCCTTCATGATCGTCTTCCGGGCCATCGGGATCGGGGCCGCTCGCCACGGCTTCGGGCTGCATTGGCTCGTATGGCTTCTTCTCGTCTTCGTCATTTTTCACAACGGCAGCCGGCGGCTCTACCGGCGGAGCGGTTGTGGGTGCCTCTGGCGATGGAGGCACTGCGGCCTCCAAGTCGATAGCCGGTTTGACCTCCGGCGATGCCTTCGGAACGAGCGTCTTTGGATCGAAGGCCAGTTCGTCGTCGTCCACCTTGCGCGGCAGAAATGCCGGTGTCGCCTGCGGTACATCCATATACTCGAAGTGAAAACGGGCGACGTTGTTGCCCAGCTTGAGAAACGCATGGCGGTTCTCAAGGCCGGATATTTCAGAGTCCATCACCAGGGGTTCGATCTGGCGGTCTACGGCGAAGTTCCTGCCTGAACGCGAGCCGTCGAAGTGCGTCTCCTTCATGCGTTCGATCTCGACCTTGCCGATGGCGTTGGACACCCATTCGGCGGCCTTTGGCTCCGTGGTCTTCAGAAATATCTTGGTGGCCGGCTGTGAAAGCATGACTTCGGCGAGGTGTCCGTAGATGACCTCCAACTGGGCTTTGCCCTGAAATCCGAGAACGAGCGGGTTCTTGGATTTCCGGTTTTCGGTGATGGCGGTATGGAGTTGAGGCAGCCGTTGCAAGCTGGCAAGTTCGTCGAGAACGAACCATACCGGAGTCTGTTTGTCCTGCGGCGCGGTCAGCAGCCGCATGACCAGCAGGTCGATCCAAAGGCTATGCAGCGGCCTCAGCGCCTCGCGCTCGGTCGGGCTGGAGGTAATAAAGATCCATCCTTTCCGAGTGACGGACCACTCGGTTGCGCTCCATGTCTTGTTCTTTGCCTGCTCCTTCGTTGGCAGCATACGAAGGCTGTCCGCAACCAGACCGAGCGAGGCCAGAACGCCGTTGCGCTGCTGCTGCGCTCCCTTGGCGATCATGGCCTCCATCTCTGTTCCTTGTACTCGTTTGTCGATCTCCGCAGGCTTCGACAGCCATTCCACGAGTTGCTGCGGATTCGGCCCGTAGGTCAAGAGATGGGCAAATATCTTCTGCGGAGTTTCGGTAAAGAACTCGCCCTTTTTGTCGCTGGTCGGCTGGTAAAGCGAAGCCGCGATGGCCTTCGCTTCCGCCTTCCGGCGCAATTCTTCTGACGGTCCCCAATAGGGGCACCGTTCGTCCAACGGGTTCAGCACGATGTCCTCGCGTTTCTCGTCGTAGAACCTCTGGATGAACTCGCAGGCCGGGTCGTAGACGATGGCCGCATGACCCCGGCTCTGAATCTGACGGAGGACCTGCATGATGAGTGTCGTTTTTCCGGCCCCGGTGTCGCCCATGAGTTCGATGTGTTGCGATTCAGCCTGCAGCGGTATCCGCATCATCTCTTTGGCCTCGGTGGTAACGAAGCCGATACCGTCTCCGCTTACCGTCTTGTTGAACTGCCTGGGGGTGAGCAGGACAGGGCCTTTGAGACGACGCCCGTACTTCAGTTCCTTGCGGCGGCGAATGTCCTTGCGGATGGCAAACGGGAGCTGCGCGAGCAGCGACAGGAAGCCAAACAATAGCGGAAGTTTGTAGATGTCGCGGAGCTGATCGCCTCCGAATACCGCGCCACGAAGGTAGGCGTGGAGCGGCGCATCGACGAAGGTCTGCTCGGGGCCGCGATAGAGTACATGAGGCCCTTGAGCGACTGTCTGGCTCGATAGGGCGAGCGGTATGGGCTTGCCGTTGGGCGCGGCACTCGTCCCGGCCTGTACGTCCTCCTCGGTCGCCAGCCGCGCGGCCCTCGCTCCGTCGCCGACATAGAGTAGCTGGTACTTGTCTCTCTTGTTGAACGCTCCGCCCACCGCGCTTCTCGCGTAGATCGGCGTGTAGAACTGCTGCAAGGGGGTCTGACCTTTGCTAAAGCGGAGGTAGACGAACACGCCGGTCAGTATCAGCGCGAAGAATACCGCGCCGTAGGTGTAGATCGGCGAATGCGGCGGGAAGATGATGGTCTCTTTGCGGCCCCATTTTGGCGTATTCATCATGCACGCTCCAGGTCTTGCAGTGCGTCTTCCGCGACGCTGCGTTTGCGCTTTTTGACCTCGGCAACCATGTTGTCGAAGGCTTCGGGCGTGAGCTTTTGGCCGGTGGCGAGGGGCCGGAAGAGATTGGTCAACATGAGGCGAATGCCCATGATCTCGGTAAGCTCCGTGCTGGCGGGTATGGAACCGGAGTCACGGGCAAGCTCGTCAAGGACGAGCTTGCGGATGAGTTCGCCCCGCTGTAAGCCGCGCGACCGCGCGAGCCGTTCGACCGAATCCACTTCGCTCGGACTCAGTTTTGTGGTGACGCCGCGCAATCGGTAGCCCGCTCGCTTCTCGGCGTCAGCAGCAATTTGTGCATCGTCTAGGAGCTTCAAGTTTCCTCCCTCAATCTTGGTGTCCCTGGGTGTCCCCAAGTGTCCGTAGGGACACCCGCTGCCTATAAGCCATTGGTTTTGTTCGGTTGCCCTCAAGTGCCATCAAGGGTCCCTGGCACGACCCTCGGAGGGGTGGAGTGTCAATATGCTTCCGGTGCGAAGCACCGTTCTCGTCCCGGGCATGGATTCGATGGAGGATCATGCTCTCTGAGCCTTCACGGAATCCGCTGGCTCCACCCCGGTTGACGGCTTCTTAGCCGCCGTCTTCGGCGCTATGGGAACCGCGGCTTTACGCGGGCGTAGCAATGCGGGAACTTGCTTCGATTCGTCGCTGGCCCTGAAGGCAGCAAAATCGCGGTCTTTGGAGAAGAGATATTCAAGACCCTTATTGATGACCTCGTCGGGAGAAGCCTTGATGAAGGCGGCATACTGATTGATTTGGACGACGATGACATCGTCAAAGCGAACGTTGGCGGTGACTCGGCGGGTTTGATTGACTTCAATGAGCGGCATATTCGTACTCCTTTAGGGTGGTGAATGGGATGGGCTTTCAGACTGCAATTACGGGTTCGATATGGAAGCGTTTCGCGTCGCGATCGTAGCCGGAAAGAGCGAGCACTTCGCGGACGACGCGACGGCCTGGTTGACGTTCAATATGGACAACGAAATCGACCGCTTCTCCGATCTCGGCCTCTGTGTCTGTGAAGGTCGTCTGCGCATGGTTGCGCATGACGAGATTGGCAAAACGATACAAGGCCTTTTCTGCGGAGTTCGCGTGGATGGTTGCCAGTGAACCGGCATGACCGGTGTTCAAGGAATCGAGCAGCGTGCGCGCCTCGATTCCACGTACTTCGCCCACAATGATCCGGTCCGGTCTCCAACGGAGAGCGGACTTCAACAGGTCATCGAAAGAGATGTGCGTCTTGAACGTATCCGTCTGGCATTCGACGGCGAGGATGTTCGGCTTCTGGATATGCAGCTCGGATGTATCTTCGATCACAACGATGCGCTGTTCGACCGGAATCGCATCCGCAAGGATGCGAAGCAAGGTCGTTTTCCCTGTGCCCGTTCCGCCACTAATGAGGAGCGTCTTTCCGGCCGCAATTTGAGCCGACAAAAAATCGGAGAGCGGTCGCGTCAGCGTACCGCGAGCGATCAGGTCTTCGACCGTGTAATGGCGGCTCGTGAACTTCCGAATGGTCAGGGCGGGCGAAGGCCGGACGACAGGAGGGATAACGGCTGCCAAGCGGCTCCCGTCAGGGAGTTGCGCGTGCAGCACGGGATTGTCTTCATCGAGCTTTTTGCCAAGCTGATTGGCGATCACTTCGAGGCCGGTGCGCAGCTTGCCGGCGTCGAACGAAATGCTCTCTTCGCGGCGCATGATGCCGTCACGCTCGTACCACCATGAAGCGTCGGGATTGCCCATGATCTCGCTGATACTGTCGTCCAGCAGTAGCGGCTCTATCGGGCGGAGGAATGGAAGGATCAACTCGAAGCTCATAGCGGGGTCTCACAGCGATGGAAGCCCGGCGGGTTAGCTGGGCTCCCGGGTTGAAGAGGAAATGGCCTATGCGGCCACATCTTCCTGGGTTGCGTCCTCGGTGTCCTGCTCTTCCGGAGCGGCCTTCTCGGCGCGATCCAGCTTGAGAATCGAGTCCACCCGGATCTCCCAGATAGTCTGCTCCGTGCTGGACTTCTTGCTGTCGTATTTCCGGCTCCGCAACTCGCCTTCCACCATCAGATGAGCGCCCTTTTTGAGGGTGCCGGCGAACTCCGAGAGCTTGCCGAAGACGATGCAACGATGCCACTCGGTGTGCGAGATGTACTTGCCGTCCTTCTTGTAGGAAGACTTGGTTGCGAGTGAGAGGGTGGTGAAGCTGCGGTTGTCGTTGGTGCGAACTTCTGCGTCGTTGCCGAGGAAGCCGATGAGGTTGACTTTGTTCTGGTACATGGTGGTGTCTCCGTTTCGTTGAAATTCCCGTATCCTGCTCGGGTCACACATGGCAAAGCCTAGCGAGTGGGCCCGGCTCCCAAGTGCCAAGAAGTGCTTTCTTGGCGGGGCCCGGCAAAAGTTTGTGCGGCGCTTTTGCCGCGCGTTTACAAACTTGTTCTGGGAGGAACCGAGACCCCGAAGGGGCGCTGCAAGCGAAGCAGAACGACGCCGAGCCGCAGGGCGCCGGTTTGGCCCCGAAGTAGTGACCGAGTAGAGGACGGGATACGAAACGGCTGACCCATGCGGGACCAAAGTCGTCGTCTGTGCCCTGGCTGAAGAAGTTTGCCCAAAACCGCAGCTCCAATGGAGCGGCAAGGAGTCCGCAAAAGGACGGCACTTCGCCACTGCGGTTGCCTGTCTTCAGGCCCGAAGTGAGCGCCCGAAGCGGTCTCGGAGTCAGGTGGGGTAAAGCAGCCGATTTGGCAGCAAGAAAGGACATTGGAAGCCTCTGAATTTGGGGTCGATTCTCTAGCTGAATGCCTGGTCGGCCCGAAAGCGCACGATGGTCAACCCAAGGGGGTCTACGGCCAGCTCATTATTCTTCACGTTCTCTCGGAAGACGTAGGTCACGCTAGCGGTCCATCGCTCTCGCTTGAGCTCGGTATGATCCGCGGGGTTCGTGTACACCTTCTCGAACTCAATCCGCGCGGAATAGGGCGACTGCCGAAGGTCGTCAAGGACGATGTTCTTGACCTCAACATCGACGTATGGAAGCGTCGCATCGTTCCGATACGTCGTGATGAAATTGTCTTTGCGCTCCTGCTCAATCACAGCGTGCTGAACATCGCTATTCAGGAAGTAGAGAGCGTTGGTCTGGTCACGCTCGATGGTGAAGCGATTGCGGCTGAAGTACAGCTCCGCCCAGCGAGAAAGATAATACTTGTTCTCTACCTCTTGTGGCCGATAGGCGAAGTTGCGATAGTCGATCGCTTCCGCCCTGCCCACGTCATTGATACGGACGATCATCGGGTGGATCGAAGCGAGGGCTTTCTGGCTCTTGTAGGTGAGGCCAGCGAGCGCAAGGCACACGATAACGAGACACAGAATCGTCACTTTCAAATAGGTGCCCATGACGATGGGATCGCCGTATTGCTCAAGGTAACGTTCTGCAGCTCGTGTGATCTCCGGGGAGTGGGTTGCAGTCGTGGACATTTGGGCCTCCTATTTCATGAGCGCGACAGCGCCGGTTGCGATGGACATTCCGGCATCGTGACCTCCGGTGTGGCCGGAGAAGAGGGATGCAGTCATGGCAGGAATCTTGAGCAGAATGAAACCGGCAACAAAGCAGAGCATGATGAGGCCTGGCATCACCGTGACGAGCTGTTTAGGGTCATCCACATTCATCGCACCACTGGTGAAATAGCTGATGAGAAGGTGGCTTATCACGCTTAAAGTTGCGGCCGCAACCACCTTGTAAAACTCGAATCCCAGGAACGCACGTAACCAGCCCCAGAAAAGGAATTCGGTCTTGTCGAAGACCATGAATGGGATGAAGATGGGGCCAAGCAAACCGATGATGGTTGCCGCAATCGCGCCATAGGCGATGATGACCGCAATCAGGGCAGTCAAAATACTGAGGATCATCTGCACTGTGTATGTGCAAAGCAAGGTGTACGGCTCGGTGAAAGATGGCGCAAGTGCTCCCATCTTCCCAAGCGCCGCATGAATTGTGTTCTGCACTTCCTGGGTGGAGTCCTGGCCGATGTAATCGACCAGACTACTCGTACCACCACTGATAAAGCCCTTGAGCGAATAGCCGATACCCGGGATACTCCCGTCGTAGAACTTCACAAAACAGTAGGCAAAGGTAATCAGCATGAAGAAGTTCAGAAACTTCGCGACGTTGAAGCCCGATCCACCCTGTGAAGAGGCAAGGGCTTCCTGCACCCCGAACCAAACCAGCATGATGGTTGCAAGCGAAAGCACCATGTGGAGTCCCAGCGAATCGACCGAAGGGGAGACGGTAGCGGTCAGATTGTTGCACCCGTTCTTTATGAGGATGAGGAAGTCCATCGCCGTCTCCTTTGCTCAGTAGTGGAAGGCCCACTGTGTGCCCGCAGTTGTTTGCTGGGGAGTCACCGTGTTGAACGTCTGCTGGTAGCTATTTCCGGTCTGGAAGAGCGACTTGAGATTGTCTTGTTGCATCTTCTGACCAATCATGGTTTGCAGGGCTTGCGCCTGCAGCATTTGGTTCGTTTCCTGCTGCGTGCGGAGTTCGATCAAGAGCGCTTGATTGATGCGCTGTAGTGTCGCCATCTCGGTATGTTGGGCCGGATCGGCGGAATGGCTCTGCGCTTCCAATTGGCTGATATCGGTCTCTCGCTGGTTGGCGTTTGCCCGGATCGTCCCTATGGTTTGGAGGCTGGTTGAGTTCACTGCATCCGATAGATCCACAGTCGCGCCGCGAGCAGCGATCTGCTGCTGCCCCTGAATAGAGAGAGAGCTATATCCCTGAATCTGCGATGTGCGAGGGATACTCGCTGCCTGATTCGCCGCGAATGCGCCGTAGCCGTTACCGGCTGAGGTCATCCAGGGTATCGAGTTCCCGTAGGTATTCGCGGGCTGTTGCAACGTTGACCATTGCTGACGTCCGAGGTTCGAGAACGAGGTGTAATAGTTCTGTGGAAGGTTGGCCATCTTTTGCGCAAGGTTGTACGCTCCAATGACATTGCGGCTGGTTGCTATGGTTGTTGTGTAGAGCTGCTTGGCTTGAATAATCTGCTGGGCGGCGTGTGCGGATTGGGTCGGGTCCAATACAATGCCAGAGCCAAACTGGGCTCGTGCTCCTGGGGTTGCGACAGCAAGGGCTACTACGCTCGTAAGCAATAGGCTCCTCATCGTGTTCTCCTTTCGGTATTGCTATTGTTTGGCGCGCTCGTCCTGCAAGCGTTTCCAAGCCTCGTCTTTCTTGCTTTTCTCCTCCGCACATTTAGGGCTGAGTGTCGGAGGGAATTTTAGGTATTCAGCTGTGCAATCCCTTTGGAATTGCGTGCCCGCATCGTCGTAGTCCTTCTGCAACTTGTCAATTCTGGCCTGACGGTTTTCGCAACCGGCAAGCGTGATGGAAAGCATGACTGAAGCGATGAGTAAAACACGGCGCATGGAAGCTCCTAGAACGATCCTGGAATCGAGTGGTTTTCGTATGCCGGCAAAAGCATATCTTGCGTGATGTAGACCTTTACGCGGTGCCCCTCCCGAATTGTGATCGTGGGAGGGATCTGCATGAAACGGTCCAGAACGGTCGTAGCGGACTGCGATACTGAAGACGCAGCTCCGTTCGTGAACACTTGAGGTCCGGAGCCCGCGTATACCCCACCGCCTTGCGAAATCTCGGCGGCTCCTGCGATGGCTCCGAGAGCGATACTTGCCCCGAAAATCTGCAGGTAATGGTTGTTAATCTTATCTTTTAATCCTTCTTCGCCAATCTGGTCTAGTCCGTGAAACTGGTCTAAATCGACTGAATAGCCATCCGGCATGATGAGGCGATGAAATGCCACTGACATGCGGCGCTGCTGTCCAAAACCGGAGCCGCCGATCTTCTTCGCCTCTCCGAGCACGATTGTTCCCTCCGGGATAAGAACGTGCTGCCTGTCGTGGGAGTAAACGGGATTTGAAACGAGGACCTTCACCGGGCCAACCGCATCGCCGTCCAGCCGGTTCATAAGCACCGTATCAATCGTCGCGCCCTCATAGACGACATAGGGCTGCCCGGATGCGGAGTCGATGTTCACCTCGGGGCCGCGTTTGATCGAAGCCTGTCCTGTCGCGGGTGTGGGTGCTTCACCTGCAGCGCGAGATCCAATCAGACTGCTAGCCTGTTGTGTTCCCCCGGTCATGTTTGCAGGAATGTAGCCTGAGGGGGTTGATGCACTCTGGGCTTGAGGTGTACTTGGAGTGTCCGGCTGGCGGGTATAGGCGAGATTTGATGAGAATCGAGACTCGTAGCTGCGTTCGCGCTCTTTGGCGGCGAGCTGTTGCGACGCTTGCTCCGCAGGCGAAAGTTGGGCCTGCCCGCTGCCTTGCTGCGCGTAGCCATACGTGGGCATCGGATTGCATGGCTGGCCGGTGATGCAGGGTGCGGCCTGTCCGTTCGGATTGTATGCCTGAGCGGCAGCCCGCTGTGCGGGTGTGGCTCCGGTCATTGCGGGGTCAACTGCTGTCGCTTGCTCCATCGCCCGTTGCTGATCGGCAACGTGACTCTTCAGATCAGCGACATTGTTTTCCGTGTTGTCCTGCACCAGAGGTTGAGGGCCTGTCTGTGCGGAGTTTTGATGCGAGGACGCGCCCTTGCCGTGGGAGCTAAAAATGAGAGCAACAAGGAGGAGCGCGGCGACCCCCAGGAATAGGATCGCTTTGCCGTTCTTCTGCATGACACCTTTGGGGTCAAAGGGCTTTCTCTTCAGTTCCGGCTCGTGCGGAGCTGTCGGTGCGAAGGTCTGGTCTGTCATAATCTCCTCCTCCCTATCCTGATCGTTAGCCCTTGCGGGAGAACTCCATCTTTTTCTTGCCCAATTCGACGTATCCCGAATCCATCACCTTCGGGATAATGTATGTACCTTCGCGGAGATCATAGGAAATGAGGTTCGGTTTACCGTCCTTCATCTCGTACACGCTGAACTTCTCTGGCGCCGTCGTCTTGATGTAGGTGAACTTGTCGTCGTGATAAATCGAGGTGATATCGAACGGCGCTTCATTTGCCTTGAAACGGTAGTCAAACTTGAGTTGGGTCTGGTAGTTGCTCTTGTATTCGTCCACAGCCTGACCGACATGCGATTGCAGATTAGCAAGCTGCTGCTCCGTCTGCTGGAGCTGCGCAGCGGGAACGAACTGCGGCGGTCCGCTGGCCGCGACGATGGAGGAGCGGTCGGCTGGCTCGATGAGCACCTTGAGGTCGGGCTGCTGCGATGTGCTCGATACATCTTGCAGCGTGAAACTGTAAATGTTGCCTTTGTCGGTGATGAGATTGAGATTCGTGCTGATCCCGGCCTTGGCCGGATGCACGAAGCAGTAGTTGTTGACGACATCGACGACCCAGAAATCCTTGTCACCCGTTGCCGCCTCCATGATCTTCTCGGTCGGAGGCACCTGAATGAGGGTGGTGTACTTCAGTTTCGCGCGGATGGGAACGATGTCCTGCGAGTGATACTCCACCGTTCTCGCCGAAGCATCCTGGGCGATGGCGGGACCAGACATGGTGACGGCCAGCATGAGCGAGATGAGAGTGCGCTGCATAGGTGCCTCCTTGGGCTACCGGGTTGGGGTCGAGGAGACGGCCAACTTGCGCGGCCGGAACGGGTGGTCTTCTGCGAGCTTTCGTAAGCCTTCGGCGATGCCGAAGCGAGCGAAGTAATCGCGCTTGAGCAGGTTGTCGCGTGCGTTGTTCGTCGCCGTCCAATGCGAGACGGAATCGACGTTCAATTGCACCTTCTTGCTCGACTGCGCTTTGCGGATAAGCATTTGCCCTGGAGGGACCAGGCCGGCAATCAATTCCAGTTCGGTGTCGTTCAAATGGAACGCTTCGCGGTAGAGAGTGCGGTCCATCTCCGGGTTCGCCAGAAAGATCTTGGTCGGGCAGCTCTCCGAAACAATTTGCAACATTCCTGACACTTCCAACTCCTTGAGGGACTGGGTAGCCAGCACCATCGCAGCGTTATGCTTTCTCCACGTCTTCTGCGCGGAGATGATGTAGCTGCGAATGGTCTCGTTCTTGATAAAGAGCCATGTTTCGTCCAGTAGGAACATCTTGAAGGTCGAAAGCTGCTTGGCATCGGTGATCTCGTTGGACGCGCGGTGAAGCACATAGAAGAGGAGCGGTTCCAATACTTCTGGCGCATCGCCCCAACCTGCGAAGTTGAACGTCTGGAAGCGGGCGAACGTGAGAGTGTCCTCTGCGTTGTCGAAGATGAAGCCATATTGTCCGGCCTTTGTCCAGCGGTGCAGACGGTCTTTGAGCTCTCCGACGATGTTGGCGAAGTTCGAGAGGGTGCGCTGTTCGGGCTCCAGGACGTACATGCGCTCGATGCCGTCCCACAGCTTCCGTTCCTCTTTGAAGTCGAGCCGATAGCGCTGATCCGATCCCTCGATGAGGACACGGAACGGTGAAAAGAGAAATTGCAGGTTTTCCTTTGTCGGGGCCAGAGAGAACGGATTGATGGTGAAGTCGCGCGAATCCTGACCGACATTCAGGTAGGTGCCGCCGAAGATCGTCGTGAGAGATTGAAAGCTCCCGCCTATATCAAAGATGTACGTCTGCGGCTGGTACTTCTGCGCGTTCTGTAGGAGATGGCTGGCTAGATAGGATTTGCCCGATCCGGTCATCCCAAGGATGAGCGTGTGGGCCACCTCTCCGTTATGCAGGTTTAGGAAGTACGGTGTGCTGTTGTCCGTCTCCAGTACGGCCAGGTACTCCGCGTTCAGATGTGCGTTGTGTCTTTCGCCAGGCAGGATCGTAAACAGAAAGCTCAGGTCGGCGTAGTTCGAGTTCAACAGATGCAGCTTGCGCAGATTCAGGGCGTAGTTGCCGGGAATCGTCGCGAAGTAAGCGTTGAGCTGGTTATAGGTTTCGCTATACAGCGCGCCATCCGCAGTCGTGAATACGCCCTGAAACTCCCCTGCGAGCTGATCGAGTTCCTGCAAGGAACGAGCGTGGAGAACGATAGACAGAGAGAAGTCGCCGAGCGATTGGCCCTCGCCGAGAGCACGCAAGCATTCGCCAAGATTTTCGATGTCGGCCTGCTTTGACTCATCCACCAGCACGTCGCGAGGGTTCGTCTGGGTCGCGTCGTTACCGAGTTGGGAGACAAAGCCGGTCTTGGAGACATTGAAGTGACGCCGTCGCTTCGTGACTTCCTTCCTGGCCTTGTCCTGTGGAAGCGGAATCCATTCGGTGCAGACGGTGAAGCTTGCGGGGATCTTGAGCAGCGAATCGAGTACCAGGGGTTTGGTCTCGCTGATGCACTCCTTCATGGTGAGGACGCGCACGAGATGCGAGCCAACGCGGAGATGATCGCGTTCCGCCTCGATGTCAGAGTTCACCACTTGAAAGTCGAGGAATTGGGTACTCTGCGGTCGCCCAGCAATCCGCACGTCGTCGTAGTTCAGCAGACGGCGAAAGAATGTGAACTGTTCCGCACGCGGCAGCGCGACGATCAGTACGAAGTCTGCAAGCTGTCGGCTGAACGCCTCGACACGCTGCTCCAGGCGGGTGAGGCTGGTTTCGATCTGGTTGCGTAAGAGGATCTTCATACGGCTCTGGCTGAACTGGCTTGCGACTTCGACGAACGCACCGGCGGGATCGGAGAAGAGCATGGTCAATGCAGTTCCGAAGCCGCGCTTGGAGCGCGAACCCTCCAGCAGAACCACATAGAAGATCTCGACTTGATAGAGAGAATCCAATTTCTCTGCGAAAAAACTGCGGCGCTGCTCAACAGTGGCCTCTACAACCGGGTCGTCGTAGTGAGCGAACGGAATCTCCGGTCGGCTGGTCTTGATGAGGTACTGGTAGATATGGAATCCGGGACCGAAGGACTTCAGCGCTGCTTCGAGTCTTTTGACCGCATATTCTTGCTCCTCGCGGTCAAGGCTCTCATAGTCCACGCCTTGCACGCGCAGCACCATGCCAAGATCACCAGACTTGGTGAGGAATGTGCGCTCGTTCCAGAAGCCGAATAGATTGATATGGTCGCTTAGCGCAGCGGCTTCCTTCCACGGCTTGATGAGTCGATCAATACGCAGCATCAGTGGACCTCCACGCGCGGGACAACTTGCTTGGCTGCGTCGTAACGCAGCTTGTATTGTTCGGAACGGGCGAGGATACGAAGAAACGCCGGGTCGGCGTTGGTCACCCAGGAACCGAAGGCATAGCCCCCGATGAAGACCAGTAATCCGGCCAGCAAAGAGTTGAGAAGATTGAAGGTTCCAACTGCGCCCACGCAGATGAAGAAGAAAAGCGTCCGTTCTACGCCAAGGTAGGTGAGGGGCTTATGCAAACTCTTGAAGACACGATTGCGCCGATATTTTGGCCTGGCTTGTTCCTGCATAAACCCCTCCTTTGCTGCGGCTGTGGAATGACACAAATGGGCTGAAGAAATGCGCAGGTCATCAACCCCAAAGCCAGGAAAGGACATTGGTTGCGAGTACGGCAATGCCCGTACCGGCAGCGACACCAGCGAGAGCCTTCTTTGCACCCGGTTCGCCATGAGCGAACTGATAGCCGCCAATCACAATTGCGATCAGCGATGCCACCTTAGCGACAGTTCCCGTGAAAAGCGTTTGAAGGTTGGTAAAGCCAGTGTCGAACGGCGAACCTGATTGCGCATGTGCGGCAACCGGAACGAGCAGCAACACACAAAGCAGTGCGGCAGATGAATGAGACCATCTACGCACTGTCTGAATTGTTTGGCGTGGAATGACACGGATACGGCGGAACATTGGCACCTCCTGCGACTAAGTTCAGTCGGGATATGCCGAGACATTAGGCGCGATCTTCGATCTCGTCCAATACTTTATTGCGATGGATAGCTATGCTTAAACGAGATGGCAAACGAAGATGACCGCAACATCAGAAGTCTTACGAGGAGGTGTTATTTTGTCCGCCGAAAGACAACCGCTTCTGTTCTTGTCTCTCTGTCACCCGTTGAGGTCGCTTCTTTTGCGGGATCGGCTCTGCAACGGAGAACCGCTTCTCAAGGTCGCGGAGCAATAAAGGAAGCGCCTCTTGATCGTGCTCTTCTCGATAGGCGATCGCCGAATCAATGGTCCAGTTGACACCCTGAATCGGCCTGGTCGTCAGGTCTTCATGTAAGGGTTCACTTTGACGTATCAGCGCAATGCAGAGACGTTCCCTGACCATCCATTGCACATGCTCCGAATTGAATGTGGGGTTGGAAATCTTGGGCGTTATTCCTTGCCCCTCCAGCATTTCCAAGAGCCTTTCATGCGCTCTCAGATGGTGTCTGGGGTCGCTGAAAATGGCCAGTCGTCCGTTCAACGATTCAGCAGGCAGTTCGCTTTGCTGCGCCAACGGGTCCTCTTTGCGAATACAGACAACCAAAGGCTCGTGCATCACAGGTTGAATGCAGTAACCATCTGGTAGCACCGGAAGGGTCACGAGCGCAGCGTCCAATTCAGCCGCTCGCAAGCGTTTGATTACGTCCTCCGTGTCGCCGTTCTCAGGATGAATGCTGCCCTTCGGAAACAGGTCCCGGTAGGAGTCGCACACCGTCGAAATCACTTGGTGTTCGATGAATGGGGTGAAACCGAGTCGAAACGGGCGCAGCGTCGCCTGGTGGATCGCCTGCACCGCTTTGACGACATCTATCCGGGTTTGGAGCAATTCGCGCGCGAATCGGAGCAGGGATTCGCCCGCGGCAGTGAGGTTCATTCCGCCGTGATCCCGTTCAAAGATTTGGATGTGAAGGGCGTCTTCTAGATCGTTGATTTGCCGGCTAAGAGCAGATTGAGCCAGCGGAAGGCGTGTGGCAGCGGCGGTAATTGTGCCCTCTTCCGCGATTGCGACAATGCTCTTGAGGTGTTTGAACTCAAGGTAATCGTAGACACTCATGGACATGCCCCCCGAAACTCAACTGAGCGGTGGTGCTGCCGTAACGGGAGTTCTGTCCCGGAACTTCTTTCACTTCAATTAGTACCAGATTGGTTAACAAAAGTTGCGTGATCCAAGGCAACCCGACGAACGCGCAATAGTGAGACGCAGCGAGACCCCATCTCGTTTAAGCATGGCTGTCCATCGCAATAAAGTATTGGACGGCGCCATATCGAACGGGCACTATCACCGAAGGTTGTCATTCGTGTCCCAGGAGGTCCGCTTGCTCTCCGATCACAATCTCCCGCCTAAGAAGCCGTCAGATCGCGAACAAATGGACGCTGGCAGCTCTGCGCTGCCAAATGCTCTGGAAGAGGTCAGTTTCCTGCGTCTGCCAGACGTGAGAATGGTCACAGGGTTATCAAAATCGAGTCTCTACGCGCTGATCCGTGCCAATAGCTTTCCTGCGCCCGTAAGACTTGGACCGCGCACAGTCGCGTGGGTAAGATCCGAAGTCAAGGAGTGGGCTGCCGAGCGAATCTCGGCATCGAGATCCGCGGTTCCACAGCTGAGGAGCAGAAGGATGCCGCAGCGCGAGCTTGGGGAAGCTTGGGCAGCGCCGAAGAAATATGCTTAGGCCGCTAGCGCCCGCCTGCCCTTAGCAACCTGTGTATCAAGATTGTCAGCCCACCATTTACCGCAGAGAAGTCAGCGCCCAGCCAAATTGATCCTAGATCGATTATCCTCATGGACGCACGGTATCGAGGAGTCTTCCATGCACATTGGTTCGTGGAGTCCCGTAGCAGCAGTTCTAAGCTTTGCCGCAGCCATCAGCCTGGCGCAAACGCCTGCACCTGCCGTGCCGGTGACCGCTGATGCGCATTTGTCCTTCGCCGCCGCCACCATCAAACCCCACGATCCGAACGATCCTTGCCGTGGTTGCTCGGGCTTCAACGCCGAAGGCGACCGCATGAAGATCCACAACAAAAGCGTCTCGAGCATCATGCAGGTGGCCTACGCCATTAATCCTCGCCAGATAGTTGGCGCACAGGACTGGTGTTTTAACGAAACATTCGACATCGTGGGCACCACAGACACTCAGGGAGAATTGACCGGTCCACAGTTCCAAGCCTTGCTCCAGAATCTGCTCGCCGATCGTTTCGGTCTCAAGTTCCACCACGACAAGCGCGACCTGCCTGTCTACGCCATCCAGATCGCCAAGGGCGGCCCCAAGTTCAAACCGGCCGGACCTAGCGAACAGCCCGACAGCGACGACAATCGCAACGGACAGGACGAGACCATCAGCCTTATCAGCGCCTCGTTGAATGATTTCACCATGCGCATGCAGCTCTTTGTTGACCGCCCCGTGGTCGACCAAACCCGTCTGACCGGCAAATACGACTTCGCCCTCCATTACACCGTCGATGAGACCCGCACCTCCGACCCCAATGCGCCGCCGGCCCTCTTCACCGCCATCCAGCAACAGCTAGGCTTAAAGTTGCAGCCCACCAAGGCTCCCGTCGACGTCTTTGTCATCGACCATGTCGAGCAGCCTTCGGCAAACTGAAAAACCCTGTTGAATGGGCCTAGGCCGCCAATGCTTTCCTTCCCTTGGCAAGCTGTGCATCCAGATAGTCGGCCCACCACTGCATCATCACCGCACGTTGTTTTAGATACTTCGCGTGGTTGTAGGCCGCGGACACCTTGTTCCGCTTCATGTGAGCAAGTTGCAAATCTACGTGCTCATCGTCAAAGTCGTTCTCATTGAGGATGGTCGAAGCTAGTCCACGGAATCCGTGTCCCGTCATACGGCCTCGATATCCAAGCCTGTAGAGCGCATACAAGAGAGTGTTGTTACTCATGCACGTAGTCCTGTCCAGCGCCCCTGGGAATACTAACTTGCCATTCCCGGTTAGTAACCGAAGCGCTCGAAGCACTTCGACGGCTTGGCGTGACAAAGGGATGATGTGAGGAGTCTTCATCTTCATGCGCTCCGCTGGAATGCTCCATCGTGCTCTGTCTAGGTCGAACTCGGCCCATGGCGCTTCGATCAATTCGCTGGTCCGAGGAAAACAGTAGGCAAGAAGCTTGAGTCCAAAGCGTGTGAGCGCATCTCCGTTGTAGTTATCCATCTTTGTCAGCAGTTCGGGCAAATCCTTCTCGTCTACACGGGCGAAGTTTTCTGATTCGGTTGCCGCCAATACGTCTCGTGGCTTGAAATCAGCCGCAGGGTTCCGGCTCGCGAGGTCGCGAGCGATTGCAAAGCGGAAAATCTGCCCGATGGACTGATGTGCTCTTTTGGCGACATCGCTAGCGCCTCGTGTCTCGATCGTCAGCATGATCTTCCGAATATGGGCAGTTTGGACGGCGTCGACGGACATCCACCCAATGACGGGGAAGACATCTGTTTCCAGGCGCGCCATAAGGGTAGCCGCATGACGTGGCGACTTGCCGATCGACCACCATGCCCACCACTTTCGGGCGACCTTCTCAAAGCTCCTGTCAGCCTCACGCTGAATCGCTTTGGTTTCCTGCTGCTTCGCTTCGGCCGTCGCTTTGCGTTCGGCCATCGGATTAACGCCGGTAGCCAGTAGCTTCTTCGCAACGAAGTGACGTTCGCGGGCATCCTTGAGCGTGATAACCGGATACTCCCCA
>Ga0102924_1002607_pt1 | contig 19512 bp, 32 predicted proteins | sample PaiPotPPM11metaG_FD_80116 | JGI IMG/M metagenome (GOLD analysis project Ga0102924, IMG submission 80116) | Iron sulfur acid spring bacterial and archeal communities from Banff, Canada, to study Microbial Dark Matter (Phase II) - Paint Pots PPM... ...
GGAGAAGTCGATCGACGAGCTGATGGAAGCGGTGGACAAGAACGTGCCGCAGCCGGTGCGCGAGATTGACAAGCCGTTCGCGATGCCGATTGAAGATATTTTTTCGATTTCGGGCCGCGGAACGGTGGTCACGGGACGAGTCGAACGCGGCAAGGTAAAGGTTGGCGAAGAAATCGAAATCGTGGGATTCCGTCCGACGCAGAAGAAGGTTGTGACGGGCGTGGAAATGTTCCGAAAGCTGCTGGACGAAGGGCTTGCGGGAGACAACGTGGGCCTCTTGCTGCGCGGCACGGAAAAAGACGATGTGGAGCGCGGGCAAGTAGTTTGCAAGCCAGGCTCGATCACGCCACACACAAAGTTCAAGGCGGAAGCGTATGTACTGACGAAGGAAGAAGGCGGACGGCACACGCCGTTTTTCACGGGGTACCGGCCGCAGTTTTACTTCCGGACAACGGACGTAACGGGCGACGTGAAGCTGCCCACGGGAGTAGAAATGGTGATGCCGGGAGACAACGTGAGCTGCGAAGTGACGCTGATCACGCCAGTAGCTCTCGAAAAGGGCTTGCGGTTCGCGATCCGCGAAGGCGGCCACACCGTGGGAGCCGGCGCCGTGACGGAAATCGTCGAGTAATCGGATTTAGAGAGGGTTTTGGAATAAATAATGAGACAAGGCGACAAAATTCGTATTCGTTTGAAAGCGTACGACCACCGCATTCTGGACCAGTCCACGAAGGAAATTGTGGAGACAGCGAAACGCACCGGCGCGGAAGTAGCCGGGCCAATTCCGCTGCCCACGACCATTAATCGCTGGACGGTTCTTCGGTCGCCGCACGTGGACAAGAAATCGCGCGAGCAATTTGAAATGCGCACGCACAAGCGCCTGATCGACATTCTCGAGCCCACGCCGGACACGGTGGACGCACTGATGAAGCTCGACCTTCCGCCAGGTGTGGACGTGGAAATCAAGGCGTTCGGTCACGCCGTTAAGTAAGAGGTTTTTGTAGCGGCCGGGCTTTAGCCCGGCATCTTGAGAAGGGCGCAGCCAATACCAGCAACAAGGCACGCTGCGAAAGAGAGAGACGAAGCAATGGCGGTCAACGGGATTATCGGAATCAAGCTGGGCATGACGCAGATCTTCCAGACCGACGGCACGCTGGTCGGATGCACCGTGCTGCAAGCGGGGCCGTGCGTGGTGGTGCAGCGCCGGACAAAAGAAAACGATGGCTACGAAGCCGCGCAACTCGGACTCGTGGAATTCGTCAAGCCGCAGCGCGTCAACAAAGCCATGACCGGGCATTTCAAAAAAGCCGGTGTGGCGCCGATGAAGGTGCTCCAGGAAGTGCGCATCGAAGAATCGAAGGATGAAACCAAGGTCGGCGACCGCGTGCTGGTGGAGAATTTCAAAGCGGGCGAGCTTGTGGATGTAAGCGGCGTCAGCAAAGGCAAGGGCTTTGCCGGCGGCGTGAAGCGCTGGCACTACGCGGGCGGCGATGCGACCCACGGGTCGATGTTTCACCGCGCGCCGGGCGGAATCGGCGGCAGTTCGTTTCCGTCGCGTGTTTGGAAGAACCAGCACTTCCCGGGTCACATGGGCAACGCGCAAGTGACGGCGAAGAATTTGAAAGTCGTCAAAGTGGATACGGACGAAAACCTGCTGTTGGTGCGGGGATCCGTGCCGGGGCCGCGCGGAACGTACATTTTTATCAGCAAGACGCGCAAGAATAAGTAAGCGCAGCAGTGGTTTGTGCGGTGTGAAGATTGTTACGTGGGAAGAAGGACGCGAAATTATGCCGGTCGTTGACGTAGTCAATTTGGATGGCAAGAAAGTGGGCCAGGTGGAGCTCGCCGACGCGATTTTTGGCGCGAAGGTGAATCCGCACCTGCTGCACGAAGCGACGCGGTGGTATCAGCGCGAAATCCGCAGAGGCACCCACAAGACCAAGGACAAGAGCGAAGTGAGCGGCGCCGGGCGCAAGCTGTGGCGGCAAAAGGGTACGGGCCGCGCGCGTGTCGGGTCGATTCGTTCGCCACTCTGGCGCCATGGCGGAACGGTTCACGGGCCTAAGCCGCGCGATTACAGTTACGCGTTGCCGAAGAAAATGTTGCTCGGCGCGTTGCGCTCGGCGTTGTCCGCGAAACTTGCGGAACAGAAGCTCACGGTTGTGGATGCGCTGGAGCTCGAAACACACAAGACCAAGGCATTGCGCGAGACCCTGGGGAAGCTGAATGGCAGCAAGTCGGCTTTGCTCGTTTCGCATGGCGAAAACCGCAACTTGGAACTCGCCAGCCGCAATCTCGAAGGCGTGAAGCTTGCTGCGCCGCATGTTCTGCATGTTTACGACGTGCTGAAGCACGACCTGCTCGTTCTCTCGAAGGATGCCGTAACGCGGCTGAGCCACACGCTCGATCCGGAGAAGCGGCCGGTAGTTGTTCCCGACGTGGAAACGATTGCGCCGGCGGCCAAAGTGGAAAAGAAAGAAGCAGCTCCGAAAGCGGCAAAGGCGAAAAAAGCGAAGCTGGCAGCCAAGAAAGCCGCAAAACCTGCTAAGAAGAAGAAGAAGGGGAAGGAATAAGATATGTCTGCCCCGCACTATCAGATTATTCGCAGGCCGATCATCACGGAAAAAGGCCTGGGCGTGAAGGAAACGCAGCACACCGTGGTGTTTGAAGTTTCCGCAAACGCCACGAAGACGCAGATCAAAGAAGCCGTTCAGCAGATTTTCAAGGTGAAAGTCGCCGCGGTGCGCACGGCGAATTTTGTCGGCAAGATGCGCCGCCGCGGACAGAGCGAAGGCTACCGGCGCGATTGGAAGAAAGCGTACGTAAAGCTCGCCAAAGACGAAAAAATGATCGAGTACGCGGAGAACCTGTAGCCCTAACAGCACCTTGGGCCACGGCGAGTGGAACGAGATTAAGTAAGAGGTAAGAGGCAGCGATGGGACTGAAGAGCTTTAATCCATATACGGCTTCGCGGCGGTTTATCACCGTCGTGGACAAGAGCCACATCACCAAGCAAGAGCCGGAAAAGGCTTTGCTCGAACCGAAGAAGCGCCACGGCGGGCGGAACAACCACGGCGAAATCGTGGTCTGGCATCGCGGCGGCGGCCACAAGAAGCAGTACCGCAAAGTGGATTTTCGCCGCGACAAAGTAGGCATCCCGGCGAAAGTGGCGGCTATCGAGTACGACCCAAACCGCAGCGCGAATCTTGCGTTGTTGCACTACGCCGATGGCGACAAGCGCTACATCTTGCACCCTGTCGGCCTCGAAGTCGGCGCAACCGTTTCAACCGGCGAAGGCGCGGACATTCTTCCGGGCAATGCGCTTCAGATCAAGCACATTCCTCCCGGCACGATGGTGCACAACCTGGAGCTGAATCCCGGCCGCGGCGGGCAAGTGGTGCGCTCGGCTGGCGGCTCGGCGCAGCTTTTGGGCAAGGAAGGCGACATCGCTTTGGTAAAGCTGCCTTCCGGCGAAGTTCGCAAGTTTTCGCTGGATTGCATGGCGACCGTCGGCCAGGTCGGCAATCTCGACCATGAAAACGAAACCTTCGGCAAAGCTGGCCGGACGCGGTGGCGCGGAATCAAGCCCACGGTTCGCGGCGTAGCCATGAATCCCGTGGATCACCCGCACGGCGGCGGCGAAGGCAAAGTAAAGGGCAATCACCCGCAAACGCCGTGGGCTTTCCCGACGCTTGGGAAGAAGACGCGCAACAACAAGCGCACTGACCGGAACATTGTTGAAAGAAGGAAGTAAGGACCGCAGTCGAACGAGCGTGACGCAGCAAACGCTAGAAGCCGGGCGGTGATGGCAGAGCGGCCCGGTGAGAGCAAAAGCGATGAGAGCAACAAGAACAGCACGAACAGCAGGGCGGCGGACATCGTTGCGGCGAGCAGCCGCGAAGCGGTCTGCCCGCAACGCCAAGGCAGTGCCAAAGCGGGCAGCGCTGAAAAGCGCCAAGCCGGCGCGTCCAGCAGGGAAATTGGTGGTGGCTCCGCCGGAGCCGGTTCTGTACAAGCTGTGCAAGCCGGGCTGGGCGGTGATTGTAGAGCGGATTCCGAACGCGCAAGGCACGCGGTTTGTGTGCCCGTTTTGTCCGAGATCGCACCGCGTTCCGGGACCCGTGCGGGGATTCAAGAAGATGCGGCGCGCGCCATGGGTCCGCTTGCGCCGAGTGGAGGAATAAGGAATCGATGGCACGCTCACTGAAAAAAGGGCCGTTTGTTGATGGCCATCTGCGTGAAAAGGTCGAAGGGCTGAACACGCGGAACGAAAAGAAAGTGGTGAAGACCTGGTCGCGGCGCTCGACGATCGTGCCGGAAATGATCGGGCACACCATTGCCGTGCACAACGGGAGGAAATTCATTCCCGTGTATGTGACCGAGCAAATGATCGGGCACAAGCTGGGGGAGTTCTCGCCGACGCGTTCCTTCAAAGGGCACGCCGTGAAAGCGGCGCTCGAGAGGGCCGCGGGCGCGGCTCCGGCAGGCGGCGCGGCGCCCAGTGCAGCAGCGGGAGGCGGCGCAGCTCCGGCGCCGAAGGCATAAGTTATGGCTGACGCACAGACACAGGCAGGTTCGATTGAAGCGCACGCGCTTGCAAGGCACGTGCGGATGTCGCCGCAAAAGGCGCGTCTGGTGATGGACTTGATTCGCGGGGCGAAAGCGCAAGACGCGTTGCAGACCCTGCGCTACACGCCGAAGCGCGCCGGGAAGCACATCGAAAAAGTGTTGCGCAGCGCCATCGCCAACGCCGAGCGCAAAGCCGAAGATTCCGGCTCGCCGCTCGACGTCGATGAACTGTATGTTTCCACTTGCTACGTGAATGAAGGCGCGCGCTGGAAGCGGCTGCGTCCCGCGCCGATGGGCCGGGCGTTTCGCTATCAAAAGCGCACCGCGCATCTGTGGGTCGGCGTTGCCGAGCACCACGTTGCGGCTGCCGAACGCGTGGCATCGAACCTGGCCGAAGCAGAAGCGCAGAAGGGCGCGCGCGGAACGATACGGCGCGTACGCAAGGCTTTGGTCGGCAAGCGCCCGCCATCGAAAAAGGGGAAGAAGTAATGGGACAGAAGACACACCCTTACGGGTTTCGCTTGGGCTACAACAAGCCGTGGAAATCGCGCTGGTATGCCGACCGCGACTACGCCGAGCTGCTTCACGAAGACGTGAAGCTGCGCCGCGAGCTGAAAGATAAGCTCAAAAGCGCGGGCATCAGCTCGATCGACATCGAACGCGCCGCCAACAAGCTCGTCGTGCGCATCTACACGGCGCGCCCGGGCATAATCATCGGGCGCAAAGGCGCGGAAATCGACAAGCTCAAGCAGGAAGTGCAGAAGCGCACCAAGCGCGAAGTGCACATCGATATTCAGGAAGTGCACCGTCCGGAGCTGGATGCGCAGCTTGTCGCGGAATCGATCGCGTTGCAACTTGAAAAGCGGGTGGCTTTCCGCCGCGCAATGCGCAAAGCCGTGGACTCGGCGCTGCGTTTCGGCTGCAAAGGCATCAAAGTGCGCGTTGCCGGACGTTTGAACGGCGCGGAAATCGCGCGCAAAGAATGGTATTTGCAGGGGCGTCTCCCGCTGCAGACTTTGCGAGCGGACATTGATTACGGCACCGCGGAAGCGCAGACGACGTACGGCGTAATCGGCGTGAAGTGCTGGGTCTATCAAGGTGAGAATGTGCCGAAGCGCGCTTCGAAGATCCAGAAGGAACGCGACGCAGTCGCCGCGGCGTAAAAAGCACTCGAACGGGCCGCGCAGCGGCCGACGAGATTAGGGAAGCGAGAACACAGCGATGTTGATGCCGAAGAAAGTGAAGTACCGGAAGCAGATGCGCGGCCGGCGCACGGGAAAAGCCTGGCGCGGCGGCGATCTGGCTTTTGGCGATTACGGACTGAAAGCCATGGAAGCGGCGTGGATCACCGACCGCCAAATCGAAGCTTCGCGCGTGGCCATCACGCGCTTCATCAAGCGCGGCGGCAAACTCTGGATTCGCATTTTTCCGGATAAGCCTTTCACCAAGAAGCCCGCGGAAACGCGCATGGGCAAAGGCAAAGGCGCGCCGGAAAAGTGGGTTGCCGTGGTGAAGCCGGGGCGCATCATGTTCGAAATGTCCGGCGTGGACGAAGCCACGGCCAAGCAAGCCATGCGCCTCGCGGGGCACAAGCTGCCGATTCCCACGAAGTTCATCACTCGCGCAGGGAGCTTTTAATTATGCCGAGACGCATTGAAAAAATTCGCGAAGCAAGCGCGATCGAGCTTGAAGCGCAGCAAAAAGAGCTGACCGAGCAAATCTTCCGGCTGAAGTTCCAGCTCTCGACCGGCCAGGCGGAAGCGCTGAAGCGCTTGCGTGAATCGAAAAAAGATTTGGCGCGCGTGAAGACGCTCCTCCGCGCACAAGAGTTAGCAGCGGCGTCGAAGTCGCAAGCGGCAGGGAAGGCGTAATGACAACCGAAACACCAACGGCAGCGGCAACGAACACGGCTACGCGCGGCGAGCGCACCGTGCTCACCGGCAAAGTAACCAGCGCGAAGATGGAAAAGACCATCGTCGTGGAAGTCATTCGGCTGGTGCAGCACCCCAAGTATCACCGCGTGGTGCGCATCACCAAGAAATTTTACGCCCACGATGAACAACGTGCGGCAAAACAGGGCGACACGGTGAGGATTGTGGCTTCGCGGCCGCTTTCCCGCCTGAAGCGCTGGCGGCTGAAGGAAGTGCTGACGCGGAACGCGTCGGCGCAGTAAGCGGGACAGGGGAGCACACCGATGATTCAGATGCGAACCTGGCTGACGGTAGCCGACAATTCCGGCGCGCGGAAGCTGATGTGCATTATGCCTGTAGGCGGCGACGCCGGACTGCAAGCCGGTCTCGGCGACGTCATCACCGCGTCGGTTAAAGAGGCCACACCGGAAAGCCAGGTAAAGCAGGGCACGGTCGTCAAGGCCGTGATTGTTCGAATGCGGAAAGAGCGGCGCCGCAAGGATGGCACGTACATCCGTTTTGACGACAATGCCGCGGTCTTGATCAATGATGCCGGCGAACCCGTGGGAACGCGCGTATTTGGCCCGGTGGCAAGAGAGCTGCGCGACAAGAAATTCACCAAGATTGTTTCGCTGGCTCCGGAGGTTTGGTAAGCAATGACACTTCGGCATGAAAGAATCGAGCGGCACACCATCAACATCCGCAAGGGCGACCAGGTGAAAATCATCGCCGGGCGCGATGCGGGGAAAAGCGGGCGGGTGCTCTCGATCAACGCCAAAAAAAATACCGTGGTGGTGGAGCACGCATCCATCATCAAGCGCCATACGCGGCCGAACCCGGGCAAAAACATCAAGGGCGGAATCGTGGAAAAAGAAGGTTCCATTAACGTTTCGAACGTGATGATCGTGTGCTCCAGCTGCGGCAAGCATGCCCGCATGGGACACAACACTCTTCCGGACGGAACAAAAGTGCGCGCCTGCCGCCGCTGCGGCACGACGCTTGATAAGTAAGGCTCAATAAGCAAAGGACGAGGCAGAGAAGAGAAATGAAGACGCGATTGCACGACAAATACAGCAGCGAAACGGTGCCCGCGCTGATGAAGCGCTTTGGCTGGGAAAACAAGATGGCCGTGCCGAAACTCCAGAAGATCACCGTGAACATCGGACTCGGGGAAGCCAGCCAGAACGCCAAGTTGCTGGACACCGCCGCCGTCGAACTCGGCCAGATCACCGGACAGAAGGCCATCATCACGCGCGCCAAAAAGTCCATCGCCAATTTCAAAATCCGCAAAGGCATGCCCATCGGCTGCGCCGTGACGCTGCGCGGAGAAAAAATGTATGAGTTTCTCGACAGGCTTTGCAACGTGGTTCTGCCGCGCGTCCGCGATTTTCGCGGACTGCCTTCGAACGCCTTTGACGGCCGCGGCAATTACACCATGGGTTTGCGGGATCAGCTGGTGTTTCCGGAGATCGATTACACCCGCGTGGACAAGATTAAGGGCATGAACGTCACGCTGACGACGACGGCCAAGAACGACGAGGAAGGCCGCGAGCTTCTAAAAGGTCTCGGAGTTCCCCTGCGCGTTCCCGGAGGAGCGCAATAAATGGCACGCTTGGCAAAAATCGCAAAGACGCACAAGAAACCGAAATTCAAGGTGCGCATTCGCAACCGCTGCCGCGTTTGTGGCCGCGCCCGCGGATATATCCGCAAGTTCCAGATGTGCCGCATCTGTTTTCGCGGCATGGCGCTCAAGGGAGAAATTCCCGGCGTCGTGAAAGCCAGCTGGTAGGAGAAACGATGCAAACGGATCCCATAGCCGATTTTTTGACGCGCATTCGCAACGCCACGGCCGCCAAGCACCAGCGCGTGGACGTGCCGGCGTCGAAGCTCAAGACGGAAATCGCCCGCATCCTGAAGGAAGAGGGCTACATTTCGACCTTCAAGACGGTGGACGAAAACAAAACACGCAAAATGCTGCGCGTTTTCCTGAAGTACACGCCGGACCGCCGCAGCGTCATCACCGGCATCAAGCGCATTTCGCGCCCCGGCTCGCGCCGCTATCTCGGCGCCAGCGATATCCGCCCCGTGGTTGGCGGCTTGGGCATCAACATTTTGACGACGCCAAAAGGCTTGATGAGCGGCCGTTCCGCCCGCAAAGCCAAAGTCGGCGGCGAAATTCTTTGCGAGGTTTGGTAGCCGCTCTTAATTTGTGGGGCACGGCACGCCGTGCCCGGTTTCAGCAACCTGTAAACGATTCGAGCTCTAGGAGCTAAGGACGAACAGATGTCACGTATCGGACGCAAACCAATTCCAGTTCCCGCGGGCGTGAAAATCGCGCTGCACCCGGGTCATGTCGACGTGCAAGGGCCCAAGGGCAAGCTCATTGTGCCGTTGCCGCGTGGCATCACCTTCGAGCAAAAAGACGCCGTGCTCACGGCTCTTCGCGACACCGAAGACCACCGTGCGCTTCACGGTCTCGCGCGCGCTCTCGTCGCCAACGCCGTTCACGGCGTCACGCTAGGTTTTAAGAAGGATTTGGATATCGTCGGCGTAGGCTACCGCGCCGAACTGAAGGGCAAAATCGTGGCATTCGCCCTCGGCAAATCGCATCCCATCGAGTTTCCGGTTCCCGAAGGAATCCAGATCACGGTGGATAAGCAGACGCATATCGTCGTAAGCGGCGCGGACAAGGGCAAAGTCGGCCAAGTGGCTGCGGATCTTCGCGCCCTCCGCCCGCCTGACCCGTATAAGCAGAAGGGCATTCGCATTACCGGCGAGCGTCTGAAGAAAAAGGCCGGCAAGGCGGGAGCAAAAGCCGGCGGTCCAGCTTAGTTTTTTGGCCGCCAGGCGGCCAGAGGTATCGAGGAGAAGAAACAGTGGCATCGGCAAGAGTTCGCAAGTTATCGAAAAATCTTCACCGGCTTCGTGTTCACGAGCGCGTGCGCCAGCGCGTCGAAGGCACCACGGAGCGCCCGCGTCTTTGCGTGTACCGTTCGCTCGGACACATCTACGCACAGGTGATTGACGACCGCACCGGAAAAACATTGGTCTCGGCAAGTTCCGTGGACGGCGAAACAAAAAAGAATTTAAAAGGTGGCGGTAACATTGCGGCGGCCAAAGTGATCGGCAAAACCATTGCGGATCGCGCCAAGGCTGCCGGAGTGGTGAAAGTGGTGTTCGACCGCGGCGGTTACAAGTATCACGGCCGCGTCAAGGCGCTCGCCGACGCGGCGCGGGAAGCGGGGTTACAGTTCTAAGCCTATGTCGAAGCAAATTTTGCGAGACAGTTTAGCGGTACGCCGGCTCTTGGATGTGAATCTGGCCGATTTGAAAGACGACGTGATTGCCATCAACCGCGTCACCAAAGTCGTGAAGGGCGGCAAAAATCTCAGCTTTTCGGCGCTCGTGGTCGTTGGCGATAGCCACGGCCATGCCGGCTTCGGCATGGGCAAAGCGCGCGAAGTTCCCATGGCCATCAAAAAGGCCATCGAGCAGGCGAAGAAAAACCTGATCAAGCTGAACCTGAAGGGCACCACGATTCCCCATCAGGTGCTGGGACGCTATGGCTCGGCGCAAGTTCTGTTAAAGCCTGCTCCGGATGGCACGGGCGTGATCGCGGGCGGCCCGGTGCGCAAAGTGATGCAAGTCGCGGGCATCAGCAACGTGCTGACGAAGTCTCTCGGCACCTCGAATCCGCACAATGTGGTGAAAGCCACGTTCGCGGCGCTGCTCGGCCTGAAAGACGCGGCGCAGGTGGCGGAGACGCGCTCGAAGACCGTCGACGAAATCAGCGGCCGGTATCAAAAAGTGGCCGCAGGTGAGAACAGCTAATGACCAGCACAAAGAAATCCGGCACAGCGGCCGCCGGAAAAAAGTCAGGCGGTACGGTGAAGGTCAAGTGGGTGGTAAGTTTCATCAGCTGCACCGATGACATGCGCCAGTGCATACGCGGCCTTGGACTGCGGAGAATGCACCAGGTGGTCGAACGCGAGGACACGCCCGCGGTTCGCGGCATGATCCACAAAGTGCGGCATCTCGTGGAAGTGGTGGAGTAAAGCGATGGCGAAAAAAGTCTCCCGCGGCCGCAAAGCCGCCAAGAGTGCTGCGCCGCACAAACCGTCGGCCAGCCTGTCGAATTTAAAGCCGCCGAAAGGCTCGCGGCACCGCAAGGTGCGCGTCGGCCGCGGCATCGGCTCGAAACTGGGTAAGACGTCCGGTTCCGGCGACAAGGGCCAGAAATCCCGCCGCGGCTATTCCCGGCGGCGCGGATTTGAAGGCGGCCAGATGCCGCTGCATCGCCGCATGCCGAAGCGCGGGTTTCATAACCCGTTCGGCGTGACGTACTCGGTGGTGAATCTGGAAGAACTCAACGTTTTTCCGGAGAACGAAACCGTCACACCCGAGTTGCTGCGCGCGCATGGTTTTGTGCGCCGCGTGACCGATCCCATCAAGGTTTTGGGCGACGGCGAACTGAAGACCAAGCTCGCGATTCACGCGCATGCCTTCAGCGCTTCGGCCAAGGACAAGATCACCAAAGCCGGCGGCACGTTCGAGGTCGTAGCGTAACTTTGTGGCGTAACGTCGTAGCGTGAGGTAATAGCGTAACGGGGAATCGCAGGGCAAACGTATGAAACGATTTGTCGAAGCTCTCCAGAACATGTTCCGCATCCCGGATTTGCGGAACCGTGTGCTGTTTACGCTGGCGCTGCTAGGGGTGTACCGCATCGGCGCGCACATTCCGACGCCGGGCATCAACGCGAGTGTGCTGGACCGGATTTTCAGCCAGTCGCAGGGCTCGGTTCTGGGCATTTTCGATTTGTTCAGCGGCGGCAATTTCCGGCAAATGACGATTTTCGCTTTAGGCATCATGCCGTACATAACGGCCTCCATCATTCTGCAGTTGATGCAGGTGGTTTTTCCGTACCTCGAGCGGCTGCAAAAAGAGGGCGAACTCGGACGCCGCAAAATCACGCAGTACACGCGCTATTTGACGATCGTACTCAGCGTGATCCAGTCGTTGACCATCGCGACAACTCTGCAAGCGACGAACATGCAGGGCCAGTCGCTTGTTTATCATCCGGGCCTGGGCTTTACGCTGATGACCATCCTGACGCTCACCACCGGCTCGGCGTTCATCATGTGGTTGGGCGAGCAAATCAGCGAGCGCGGCATTGGCAACGGAATGTCGCTAATCATCTTTGTCGGTATCGTGGTGGGCTTGCCGCGCGGCATCGATGACCTGATCACCAAGGCTAAAACCGCCGCGTGGGGGCCGTTCACCGGGTTGGCGCTGATTTTCCTGGTCGCTTTGATGATTGCCGTGGTGGCCTTCATCGTTTTTGTGGAAGGCGGACAGCGGCGCATTCCCGTGCAATATGCAAAGCGCGTCATCGGCCGCAAGGTCATGGGCGGGCAATCGTCTTATCTGCCTTTGCGCGTGAATTCCGGCGGGGTGATTCCGCCGATTTTCGCGAGTTCGCTTCTGGCGTTTCCCGCGACGGCTGCGCTGGTCTTGGGCAGCCGATGGGCGTTCATAAATACGATCAAGGAACGGCTGGCCTGGGGCGAACCGCTGTATACCGTCGTGTACGTCACGATGATTCTGCTGTTCTCGTTCTTTTACGTCGGGATCGTTTTCAATCCCACGGAGCTCGCGGACAACATGCGCAAGAACGGCGGATTCATTCCGGGAATCCGTCCGGGGCGAAACACTTCCGAGCATGTCAGCAAGATTCTGAAGCGGCTGACGTTCATCGGCGCGGTTTATCTCGCGATGGTGTGCTTGCTTCCGGAATGGATGATCGCGGGTATCCACCTCGACCATCTCGGATGGGGCATCGGTTCGTGGTTTGATCGCCACTTTCCGGTCTGGTTTCTAAAGGGCTTGGGCGTGCAGTTTTATTTCGGCGGCACCTCGCTCCTGATCGTGGTCGGCGTGGCCATGGACACCATCCAGCAGCTGGAAGCCCAGCTGGTCATGCGCAACTACGAAGGCTTTGCGCGAAAGGGCCGGTTGCGCGGCCGGCGGTAAGAGCATGGCGACGAGCCCAGCGGTGCCGGGAAAGCGGCCGCCGGAAGAGCTCAATCGCGCCGTGATTTTTCTCGGGCCTCCGGGCGCGGGAAAAGGCACGCAGGCGAAGCAGCTTGCGGCCAAGTATGCGGTGCCGCACCTTTCGACGGGCGACATGCTCCGTGAGCACATCGCCAAGGGCACGCCGCTTGGAGCGAAGGCCAAGCCGATTATGGAGCGCGGCGAACTCGTTTCGGATTCGCTGGTGCTCAAGATGGTCAGGGAACGCATCGAGCGGCCGGATTGCTGGCACGGTTTCGTATTCGACGGTTTTCCGCGGACTGTCGCCCAGGCGCATTATCTGGGCGAGTTGTTGAAGCAGGGTGGATTTCGGCGGCCGCTGGTCATTCATTTGGTGATCGATACGGCCCTGATTCTCCGGCGCATCACCGGCCGGCGCACGTGCAAGACGGGGGGCGAGATTTATAATCTCTATGAGCGCCCGCCGAAGGTCGAAGGACGCTGCGACAACGACGGCGGGGAACTGCTGCAGCGGCCGGACGACCGGGAAGAAATTGTTGCGCCGCGGTTGCAGGCGTACCACAAGCAGACAGAGCCGCTGGTAGCGTATTACCGGAGGTTGGGCTTGCTTCACGACGTGGACGCTTCCAAGAGCGTGGAAGAAGTGGAACAGCAAGTGTGCCGAACGTTGCAACTCGTGCGCGGAAAGATTTAGGCGGCCCGCGAAAGACCGCAAGTAGAAACGATGGCGATTCATCTGCGCAGTGCCGAAGAGCTGGAAAAGATGCACCGCGCCGGGCTCATCGTGCACGAGATTTTGACGGCGCTCCGGGACATAGTGCGGCCGGGGCAGACGACGATGGACCTCGAGAAGTTTGCCGAGGAGAAAATCGCCGGCAAGCCGGGCAAGGCGGCGTTCAAGGGGTACCGCGGTTATCCTTGTTCGCTGTGCACTTCGGTGAACGGCGAGATCGTTCACGGGATTCCGTCGCCGAAGCGCAAATTGCGCGAAGGGGACATCGTCTCGATCGACTTCGGGATGGAACTGGACGGATATTTCGCGGATTCGGCGGTCACTGTTCCGGTCGGCAAAATTCGGCCGGAAGTTCTGAAGCTGCTGGATGTAACCCGCGAGTCGCTGGACCGCGCGATTGACAAGATGCGGCCTGGCAACCGCCTCGGCGATGTCGGGCACGCGGTGCAGAGCTGGGTCGAGCAGCACGGCTATTCGGTGGTGCGTGAGTTTGTGGGGCATGGCATCGGTACCAAGATGCACGATGAACCCAACCTGCCGAACTACGGCGAAGAAGGACGCGGGGCGCGGCTGCAAGAAGGCATGGTCATCGCCGTCGAGCCGATGGTGAACGCGGGCAGCCCGGAAGTTCGGATGCGGGACGAGTGGGTGGCGGAAACGGCCGATGGCAGCCCCTCGGCGCATTTCGAGCACACCGTGGCGGTCACGGCGAACGGACCGTGGATTTTGACGCGGCCGAGAGAGATGACCGGGCCGTCTTGGTGAAAGTTGCAGGCGCCGGGCTTTAGCGCGGCGAGGTAAACGCAGGAGAATATGGCAAGACCCATTCGCGAGAAAAAAGAAAAGGGCGACTCTGGAAATCCTAAAGAGGACGCCATTGAAGTGATGGCCACGGTGATTGAGCCGCTGCCCAATGCGATGTTTCGCGTGGAGCTTGAAAACAAGCATCAGGTGCTGGCGCACGTTTCCGGCAAGATGCAGAAAAATTTCATCCGGATTCTGGCGGGAGACAAAGTAGCGGTGGAGCTCTCGCCCTACGATTTGACGCGCGGCCGGATAGTGTACCGCTACAAGTAGTGTCGGAATGAGGGACAGGCAATGAAAGTACGGGCATCGGTAAAAAAGATTTGCGACAAATGCAAGGTGATCCACCGGCGCGGCGTGGTGCGGGTCATCTGCGTCAATCCGAAGCACAAGCAGCGCCAGGGTTAAGGAGAAAGAATGGCACGCATCGCAGGTGTTGACCTTCCGCCACAGAAGCGCCTATGGGTCGGACTGACTTCGATCTATGGCATCGGGCAGGAGCGCGCGAAGAAGCTCGCCGCAAAGGCGGGCGTCGATCACACGAAGAAAATCCGCGACCTGACCGAAGATGAAGTGAATCATCTCCGGCAGGAAATTGAAAAAGAAGGCCGCGTGGAAGGCGATCTCCGCAAGGAGATCCAGATGAACATCCGCCGGCTGATTGAAATCCAGGCGTACCGCGGAATCCGGCATCGCCGCAATCTTCCGGTGCGCGGACAGCGCACGCACACGAACGCGCGCACCAGGAAGGGTCCGCGGCGCGGCGCAGTGGCGGCGAAGAAAAAGGTCACCGGCAAGAAGGGTTAACGATTTCTCTTTGTAAGGGCACGATATGTCGTGCCTTTGCAGGCAAGGTTTCAGATTTCGCGATACACGAAACGGAGTGAACAGTGGCAAAAGAACAAAAAGGCGCGGTGCCGGACGCAACAGCAGCGCCGGGGAAACCGGCGGCGGCGACAAAGCGCAAGAAAGAATTCAAGAAGAAGCGCGAACGCCGCGTGATACCGCACGGCGTGGTGTACGTGGCCGCGACGTTCAACAACACGCAGATCACCATCGCGGATTCCGATGGCCGGGTGGTGTGCTGGTCTTCGGCGGGAGCCATCGGCTTCAAAGGCTCGCGCAAGGGCACGCCGTACGCCGCGCAGCAGGCGGCGCTGGCTGCCGCGGGTGTGGCGCGCGACCAGTACGGCATGAAGAGCGTGGAAGTGCGCGTGAAAGGGCCGGGCTCGGGACGCGAGTCGGCCGTGCGCGCGCTGGCCGCGGCGGGATTGCACATCGTGCTGATCCGCGACGTGACGCCGATTCCGCATAACGGTTGCCGTCCTCCGAAGAGGCGCCGCGTTTGATTTTGTAGCACAGGCACTCTTGCCTGTGCGGGGTTTTACGGAGTGCTCAGCCCAGATTGGCTTTGCACCCGGTCGAGTTCGGGAAAGAGCACAGCCAGGAGTGGCTGTGCTACCAAGAGTTTTGGGAAGGGAGAATAGAAGTTGGCAAGACACCGAGATGCAGTCTGCCGCCTGTGCCGCCGGGAAGGGCAGAAGCTGTTTTTGAAAGGGCTGCGGTGCTTCACGGAGAAGTGCGCGATTGAGAAGCGCAACTTCATTCCGGGACAGCACGGCCAGTCGCGGCGCCCCAAGGTCGCGGGTTACGGCCTGCAGTTGCGCGAGAAGCAGAAGGTCAAGCGCACCTACGGTCTGCTGGAGAGGCAGTTCCGTTCGTATTTTGAGAAGGCTGTGCGGGCCAAAGGTCCGACGGGCGAGAACCTGATCATCACGCTCGAGCGGCGTCTGGACAACGTGGTGTGGCGCGCAGGATTGGCGTCGTCCCGTTCGCAGGCGCGGCAGCTCGTGCTGCATGGGCACGTTCGCGTGAACGGAAAGAAGGTGAACATTCCTTCTTATCTCGTAACCGTTGGCGAAGAAGTGGCCATCAAGGAAAAGATGCACCAGAACGCGATGGTGCTCGAAGCGCGAAACGTGGCGCAGAGCCAGAGCGCGGTGCCGTGGCTCGAACAGGACCGCGAGCAGTTCAAAGCCAAGGTCGTGGCGTTGCCGAAGCGCGAAGACGTGCAGACGCCGCCAATCAACGAGCAGCTCATCGTCGAGTTGTACTCGAAATAAGGACGGAAGGGGCAAGCCCCTGCCGTACCGGCCGGAGCAGAGTCCGGCGTTTAGAGCGGCGGTTGGCGCCGCACGCGCCCGGCGGAACCGGGCAGGTAGTCTGGTCTTAGGCAGCCGATAGTCCGGCTGCCAGAAGGAAGGAACACGATGTGGAAGGGATTTCAAAAACCAAAGCGCCTGGCATCCGAGCTGGAATCGCTGACCGAGAAGTACGGGCGGTTTTCCGCGCAGCCGTTTGAGCGCGGCTGGGGCACGACGGTTGGAAACGGGCTGCGGCGCGCGCTGTTGAGCTCGATTGAAGGCGCTGCCATCACCGCCGTTAAAATCGAAGGAGTGCTGCACGAATTTTCCTCGATTCCCGGCGTGGTGGAAGATGCCACGGACATCATCCTGAACTTGAAGCAGGTGCCGATCAAGCTGAACACGGATCTGCCGAAGACGATTTTTTTCAACGTCGATCATCCTGGGCCGGTGACCTCGGCGCAAATCGATGAAGACGCGGACTTCGCGGTGCTCGATAAGAGCGTGTACATCGCGACGGTCAGCGAAGGCGGCAAGCTGCAAATCGAGATGCGCGTAAAGAACGGGCGCGGCTACGTGGCCGCGGACCGCAACTACGACGAAGACCTGCCGATCGGCTACATACCGGTCGACTCTGTCCACTCGCCGGTGCGCAAGGTCAATTATTCCGTGGAAGCGGCGCGTCTCGGGCAGATGACGGACTACGAAAAGCTGATGATCGAAGTCTGGACCAACGGCGCGATCACGCCGCAGGACTCGATTGGTTTGGCCGCGAAGCTGGTGAAGGATCACATGAGCATCTTCATCAATTTCGAAGAGCCGACGGAGATGGCGGAACTGCCACAGGAAATCGCCAACGATCCGCGCCTCGAGCATTTGGACCGTTCGGTGGAAGAGCTGGAACTTTCCGTGCGTTCCTACAACTGCTTGAAGAACGCGAATATCCAGACGATCCGCGAACTCGTGCAGAAGAGCGAGAACGAAATGCTGAAGACGAAAAACTTCGGCCGCAAATCGCTGAACGAGATCAAGGATATACTGACCAAGATGGGCCTCAGCCTGGGAATGAAGTTCGACGAGCACGGCCGGATTATCTGGCCGCCGCTGCCGAGCCAGACGGCTCCGCCGCCTAGCGAAGACACGGTCGGCGGCGGACTGTAAGAAAGTTGACAGTCGGCAGTCGATGGTTGACAGCTAACAGCTCACAGTTCGGAAGATGCTGTGTCGGTTGTGAGTTGAACAAAAAATTTTCACGGGCTGCTTGAGAGAGCGGGCCGTCTGCAGATAGCAGAAGTTAAAGGGATAGACGATGCGGCATCTTAATTCAGGATCAAAACTGGGACGCAATCCGTCGCATCGGCGCGCGACGCTGCGAAACCTGGTGACCAATCTGTTCGAGCACGGGCGGATCACCACCACGCTGACGCGCGCGAAGGCGGCGCGGCCGGTGGCGGAGAAGATCATCACGCTCGGCAAACGCGACACGCTGCAATCGCGGCGACAGGCGGCTGCATACCTCATGACGCCTGCCGTCACGCAAAAGCTCTTCGGCGAGATTGCGCCGAAGTTTGCGGACCGCGCCGGCGGCTACACGCGGATCATCCACGCAGGCATCCGCGTGGGCGACGGAGCGAAGGTCGCGATTCTCGAGATGGTCGGCTACGAGCTGAAGAAGAAGGAAAAGAAAGAAAAGACCAAGAAGGAAGAGCCGGCAGCCGCCGCCAGCTAATACGCTCCAGTTTCGGAGTGATTTCTGCTTCCGTCTCGCCCGTTGCGGGTATCCGCAGCGGGCGATTTGCTTTTCGAGCCTGCCCGGCTGTGCGGCGCCCCCTCCCCTGTTTTCCTGCAAGTGTTCATTCTAAAGGGTTTTAAGTCCAATGTTTTGGAAGTGTTCATTCCAGAGAGTTTACAGGCCTGTTTCTGGAAGTGCGAATTCCACAGGGTTTCGGGTTCCAGCGCGGGTTGCAAGCAGAGATCGCAAAGCTTGACAATAAGGAGCCCCACACGGACAGGCGACATGTGTGGCGCCCCGCTCCGCGTGCCTTATTGAAGTACAACGTTCAAAGCTTCTAGAAATACCGTCGCGTCAGCGTAATAGTTTGGGTAGGCAGCACGCAACCGCTTGATTGAATTGACCCATACAAGCACGGCGTCGAGATCGGTTCGTTTGGATTTTTCTATTTCGGCCACAGCCTGAGATGCCTTTTCTCTATTTGGATAACCGGTGACCGCGATGGTGTTTTTAGTTGTATCCAGAGCGAGCAATAGCCACTCAAAATTTTTGATGTGTTTCCGTGGCAAGGTGTGGAGCGCGTTCGCCCATCCCTGTAGCCTTTGTGTAACTTTCAATGCCTTAGCGGCTTCTCGCAATTCAGCGATAAGTTCTGCTTCATCATTCGGTGTGTTTTCTACAAGTGTAGTTTTTTCCCGAACAGCTAGGGCAGAGCCCATTAGAGAAAAAAATCTCCTCCATTCCAAAGGGCCAGCTCCGAATTTCAAAGGCTCTCTTGTGAATGTTGTTACAGTCTCGACGGCCGTGGCAAATGCGTGTTGGAGTTTTGTACGAAGCTGAATCTCTATCCTCTGCCCCCCCAGGGCCCACGGTCGGCCAGGCGAGGGTGATAGCGGGCCACAACATGAATGCCACGATACCCATCCGCTTTGGGACTAGAAACGTAGTCGTAACATTTGAGTGATCCTTCCTCCGAGAGAGTTTGTTGCGGTTCTTGGTACATGCGATAAAGGGCGTTCACAGCCGAAACATTGGAAAGAATGGCTCGGCACCCTCCCAAATCCTGCATTTGGGAGAGTTTCATGTCGCGCTCGCGAGTGAGTTTATTCATAATTGAAGAAAATCTCTTTAGGCGTTGTGCCACCAGTGCTTTTTGCTCGACCTTTCGTATGCGCGCGCGTAATCCCGCTTGAATGACATTCAGTGGCAGGCTATGGCATGCTCGCCAATTATCGACTACGTGAAAGGGCGGGCTCCATTCCTTCACGGGCATATTATTATTGGGGTCATTCCACCATTCCACGAGGAATTGCCCGGCCCTGTCTATCGCGGCCTTGCCATTCTCGCGTTTTATCCATTCGGCCATATCACCCGGCCCGCCAACGGCGCAGTCCGATGATAAACCAAGGATATTGCTTGTCCTCAGGGAATAATCGGTCTATTGCAGAGCCTGCCTGGGCGGCAACGGTAAGCACGCTTGGAATGATTCGTGCGCGTTTGAGAGGATGCCTTGGTCCTCTTCGCGGGAGTCTGGCTCGGGGGGCCCGGGGAGGCATTCGGGGGAGGAA
>Ga0102924_1002608_pt1 | contig 19511 bp, 8 predicted proteins | sample PaiPotPPM11metaG_FD_80116 | JGI IMG/M metagenome (GOLD analysis project Ga0102924, IMG submission 80116) | Iron sulfur acid spring bacterial and archeal communities from Banff, Canada, to study Microbial Dark Matter (Phase II) - Paint Pots PPM... ...
CCGAGAACGCGGCCCCACGCTCACTTCCGCGCTCAGCGGCCTGGGCGCGAGCGGCGCCGCGTTCTCGGTGACGGCCGGCTCCTCGATGCCCGTGATGAGCTACGACTTCGGCTCCGTCACCACCGGCCACATGGCGACCCAGTCGTTCACGGTGACCAACACCGGCGGGATGCCGTCCGGGATCCCTGCTGTCACCATGAGCGGCCCGAACATGGGGGATTTCGCCGTGTCGATGAGCACGTGCACGGCCGCGCTGATGCCGAACGGGACCTGCTCGTTCTCTGTCGCGTTCACCCCGGGCACCACCGCGGCTGAGTCGGCGGCGCTCGGCGTCTCCGCCCCTCAGACGACTCCGGCATCCGTCGCGTTGAACGGCACGGGCCTCGCTCCCGCAGCCGTCCAGCCGAACCCGTCGACGTTCGACTTCGGGAGCGTCGTCCAGGGCGGTAAGAGCGCCGTCGAGACCTTCACGTTCACCAATAACGGGAGCGCCACCAGCGGGGCGCTGATGGTGTCTCTCAACGGATCGAACCAGGACCAGTTCACGCTCGGAAACGACACGTGCGCCGGAGCGCAGCTCGCGGGCGGCGATTCGTGCACCGTGGACGTCACCTTCACGCCGGACGCCAGCGCCAGCGGGACCCTCAGCGCTCAGCTCACGGTAACCGGGAACCCGGGCGGGTCCGTCTCCGCCAGCCTGAGCGGAACGAGCGCGACGCTCGCCAAGTTGAGCATCGGCCCCGCGCCGTACGACTACGGAAACGTGGCGCAGAGCGTCGCGACGAGCCCGGTGACGTTCACGGTCACCAACGCGGGGACGCTCGCGTCCGGATCACCGAAGGTGACGATGGGCGGCGCCAACCCGGACGACTTCACGATCGTCGCCGACGGCTGCACGGGATTCCCCGTGGCGGGCAACAACGGGACGTGCACGATCAGCGTCGCGTTCAAGCCGTCGACGCAGGCGCAGGAATCGGCGATCCTGACCGTGGCGGCCAGCCCGGGCGGGGCGGCGACGACGAACCTGAGCGGAACCGGGACGCAGGCTGCGGCGCTGCAGATCACGCCCAACCCGGCGGGGTTCGGCGACGTCGTGCAGAACGTGCAGTCGGGGAACAAGACGTTCACCATCTCCAACACGGGAGGGGTGCCCTCGGGGACCGTGGCCGTATCGATGGGCGGAGCGAACGGCGGCGACTTCCACGTGGTCACGAACAACTGCAAGGATAAGACGCTCCCGCCGAACGGCGCGACGGCGTGCACCGTCATCGTGGCGTTCAAGCCGTCGGTGCTCGGCAAGGAGACGGCGACGCTGACGGCGATCGCGAACCCCGGCGGGACCGCCACGGACGCCGTGACCGGGAACGGGGTAACTCAGGGGACGCTCGCGGTGACGCCCAATCCCGGGGCCTTCGGCGGAGTGAATCAGGGGACGACGTCCCCGAAGATCACGTTCCAGGTGTCGAACAACGGCGGCGCGCCTTCGGGGGTGCCCACGGTGTCCGTGACCGGGGCGAACATGGGCGACTTCAAGCTGGGCACGAACACCTGTACGGCAGCCATTCCGCCGAACACGACGAACGCCTGCCAGATCGACGTGACGTTCAAGCCGGGCACCACGATGGCGGAGTCGGCGACCCTGAACATCGCCGCGAGCCCCGGCGGGACCACCGTCCCGCTGACCGGCACCGGCACGCAGCCCGCGATTGCGATCACGACGCCGATGGGGGGTTCCTGGACCTGCAACGCGCTCCCGGGGCACACGACGACGCAGCCCTTTACGGTGACCAACAACGGCACGGGGTCGACCGGAGGGCTGACGCTCTCGGGCCTGCCGAGCAACGGGTTCTCCGTGATGTCCGATCAGTGCTCGGGGATGATGCTCGGAGCCGGCGGGACATGCTCGTTCAACGTGCAGTACGCGCCGCCCCTGACGGAGACCATCGGCCAGTCGGACGTGGCCAGCGTCGTCGTGACCGATACGACGACGGACAAGGCGACGGGGTCACTCCATGGCAAGGCGCTCGCCTCGGGAGTGAACCTGCAGATGTCGTCCACGCCGAGCTCCGCGTCCTATTCCGGCAGCGGTGCGAGCGTGACGTTTACCGTCCAGAACTGGGGTATCGCCGCCTCGGGCTCGCTGGGCACGCCGACCGTGACGGCCATGCAGAGCGCGCCGACCGCAGCGGACATCAGCTCCGACTTCATGATCGCCAATAACCACTGCAGCGGTATGACCCTCGCGCCGGCTCAGTCGTGCAGCTACGACGTCGTGTTCACCGCGGCGGAAAGCGGCGGCAGCGGCGACGGCGGCAGCGGCGACGGCGGCAGCGGCGACGGCGGAACCATTGGCGGCATGTTCACCGGGTTCACGACCGTGGGGGACGGCGCGAACTCGGCCTTCGACAACTTCAGCGGCGCCGGGTACTGACGCCGCAGCGCAACGGACGAGCTAGAGCCGGTCTGCCGGTGCAAGGGAGGTAAGGCGCTCTGCGAAGGGAACCCACGGCACGGTGGGTCGCCTAAGCTCCATCGCTCGTCACTTAATCGCAACGGCTCGTCGGTTTCGTGGGCGGACCGCGCTTCGTGCGACACAATTCGGCGGGAGAACCGTCGCGATGCGCTTCGTTCGTGCCCCGCGGCGCGTCGGCTCGATCGACGGACCGACGCGGCGGCTGGTGCTGCGGCGCTGGATAGGGCGCGCCCTCGCGTGCCTTGCGGCGTTGACGGGGACCGGCGTGCTGGGGGTCCTCGTCGCCATCCATGGCTTGGACCAACCCTGGCTCAAGCGTCACGTGCAATCGACGGTGCGCGCAGCGGCCGGCGTCGACGTCGACTACCGCGCGGCGCGCGTCGCTTTGCTCTCCGGGGCGGAGATCGACGACCTTGTCGTGCGATCGCCGGCCGACGTCCGCTCCGTCGCGCCGGATCTCCTCCGAATCGAGCGCCTCCGCGTGGGATGGTCGCCCGGGACGCTCCTCGGGCGCCGCGGCCCCCTGCTCGAGCGCGTGGGCGCGACCGGAGTGACGCTGGCGGTGGTCGTCGACGAGAACGGAAGGACCTCTTTCGATGCTCTCTCGACGTCGCCGCCAGGCTCGCCGGGAAAACCGCCGGCGCCGAAGACGGCTCTCTCCGGACTGCCGTCGCAGCTCCTGGCGACGGCTCCCCCCGTCGGCCGGGTCGACATCGACGCCGTGACGCTCGTCTTGATCCGCACCGAGCGCGGGCAGTCCGCGGAACGCGACGAGCTGCGCGGGCTGTCGCTGGCCGTTGCGGCGACCCGGGCGGCGCCGGCCGCGCCCGGCTGGCGGATGGACGCGAACCTCGGCTCGCCCTCGGCGCCTCTCGACCTGGAGCTCACGCGCTCGGGCAACGGCGCAGAGGCGAGCGGGGCACGCGCGGCGCTCTGGCTGACGGTGGGGGCGAGCTCGAACGCGCTCACGGCGGCGCTCGATTTGCGCGTCGCGCGCCAGACCCTGGCGCCGAGCGTGCCGGCCGACCCTCACCTCCACGCGGAAGCGAAGCTGCGATTCGACCCATTCGCCCGGCGCACGGAGGTGGCGATCGACCACGTCGATGCCGGCGACGGGACGACGACGGCCGCCACGGCGGACGCCTCGATCGTCCTCCCGGACGATGGCGACCCGGTCGTGCGGCACGCGCAAGGGGAGCTCGACCTGGCCCTGCTCCTCCGGTGGGTGCCGCACGGCCTTGTCCCGGCGAACGCCGACCTCGCGCACGTGCGATGGCAGGTCGACTCGCTCGCCGCAGGGCCAATCCCGCGACTGTCACCGGAGGGATCGCTGACGGTCGAAGCGCAGCTCTCGAACCTGAGCGCGGGAGCTGCCGGCGCGCCGCTCGTCGTCGAACGCATGGATCTGTCGGTGCACGCGCAACCCACCGGCGGCGGCGCAGAAATCGTTGCGCAGGGTTCGGCCAAGCTCGCCGGCGTCCGGCTCGCATCCGGCCCGACCCGATGCGTCGCCGACGACGTCGCCGTCGACCTCGAGGCCCGGCGAGACGCCGACGAGCGCGTCTCCGGGCGCGTCGGGATCGGCTTCGCGCGGGTGGCGGTCGAAGGTCCGGCGCCGGTCGTCGCGCGAGACGGTCGAGTCGACCTCCGCGTCGAACGGCTGCATCCGGACCCCGGGCAGCCGCTCTCCACGAGCGGAAACGTCGCGCTGTCCTTCGACGTGGCGTCGCTCGACGCGCGTCCGTCCGGCGCACGGATCTCGATCGAGGGCCTCGCGCTGCGCGCGAAGACCGCGCTCGAGGGGCACCCTCCTTACGGCGCGGAGGTCGACGCCATGGCGGCCCGGATGCGCGTCGTCGATCGCGGCGGCTCCGTCCTCGCCGACCGCCCGGCGCGCATCGCGCTCGAAGCGCGCGACGCCCAGGTCGACTTCGCCGACCCGGCCGCGACTCGGGGTGCGCTGCACGGCACCGTCGACTCCGGCGAGCTGCAGGCCTCGCTGGACGCGACGAGAGACAGGGACGCGATCGACTTCGGCCTCCGCGCCGACCTGGCGAGCCTGAAGGCCGTGCGCCCGTTCCTGCCGGCGGACCTCGCCGATCGTGCCCCGTGGGACCGCATCGCGGTGAACGTCCAGTCGAGCGGCCGGCTCGAAGCGCTCGGCAGCCCGACGCCTCGCTTGCGCCACTCGACGCAAGTCGTGGTCGAGCGCCCGGCGTTCGCGAAGGTCGATGCCGTGCGCCTCGCGTTGAACGTTCAGTCGCAAGGCACCGCGCTCCGGCACGACGCAGAAGCGAGCCTGCTCGCGTCCGGCCTCGCGTTCGAGGGCGGCCGCGCGCTCGACGATCGCGTGACGCTCTCGGCATCGGTCGATCGCCTGCAACCGTCGCTCCGCTTCCGGCTGGCGGCCGCAGGGCACGCGACGGCGAAGCTCTCGGGCCGGTTCTCGTTCGATGCGTCGCGACGCGCGCTGGAATACGACGCCGAGGGGGACGTTCGCGACCTGTCTGCCGTCGCACCCCTCGCCGCCAAAGTGCCCGGACTCGACGCGTTCGACCTGTCGCAGCTCGAGCTCGGTCTGTCCGCGCGCGGAGCGCTGCTCGGTGTCGTCGCCGGTGTCGGGCGGGACGGGACGATCGAGATCGAGCCGAGCCCCGCGCGCACGGCGATGGCCCAAGGAAAGCTGGACCTTCGCGTCGCCCATTTCCGCTGGGCCAAGGGGGACACGGCCATCATCGCGCCCGCGCTGGCGTGGCACGCCGACCTGCGGGGGGCGGGAGAACACCGGATGCTCGACGCGCGGCTCGAGATCGGCACGCTGCACGTCGACGTCGGAAACCACGACGTCGACGTGAACGGCATCCGCGACGAAGGGAGCGCTTCGATCGCCGGTGACCTGACGAACCCCGAGGTCGACGTCACGCAACACCTCGCGGTCGCCGCCGTCGAACAGGACCTCGTCCCCGAGTATCCGCTGGGCGACCTCGACTTCGCCCTCTCGGGCGAGCGGAGCCCCGAAGGCATCGTGCACCTCGCGGACGCGAAGATCGCGAACCGCCGCGCCGGCACGGCGCTCGCGGTCAGCGGGAACATCGACCTGGGCGAGGGACGCCGCACACTCTCGCTGACGACTTCTCTCACCCAGGATCTCGCGGGCCTCTCGACCATCCCGGAGCGCTTCCAGGGACGAGGGACCGTCACCGTGGACGCGAACGTGACGTCGCCCGACCTCGCCCGATACACGCTGCGATCCGTGGTCAAAGGGGACGAGGTCAGCCTGGCTCTTCCTCGCGCCGGGGTGTCCGTCGAGACCGCGAACGGTGAGGTGCCGCTGACGGTCGCCCTGGTGGTGAGCGGGAAAGGAGTCGCGCTCGCGCGCACCGAGAGGCCGAGCCCGTACTCGATGCTCCGCTTCGCCGACCAGCACCCGCTCCTCAGCCGCAGCGGCTTCCTGTCGATCGCGCGCCTCAAGACGCCCTTCGTCGCGATTTCACCGCTCGTCGGAAACCTCGAGATCGAGCAGAACGTCGTCTCGCTCCGGCAATTCGAGATGGGCGTTCGCGGGGGTACGATCACCGGTCAGTGCGGGATCGATTGGGACGGCCCCCGGTCGACGGTCGAGCTGCACGTGCGCGCGAGCGGCGTGCAGTCGTCCCACGGCGAGCCGTTCGACGGAAACATCGCGGTCGCCATGTCCGCAGCGGACCGCACGATCGAGGGCCGCGCCGAGATCCTGCGCATCGGCGAGCGCCATTTGCTCGACTTGCTCGACTTGCAGGACCCCCTTCACGTGGACCCGGCCATCAATCGCATCCGGGGAGCGCTCGACTTCGGCTACCCGAAGAGCCTGCGCATCGTGTTCGATCACGGCTTCGCGAGCGCTCACCTCGAGCTCGGCGGTCTCGCGCAGTTCGTGAGCATCGGCGAGCTCCGGGGAATTCCGATGGGCCCGATCCTCGACAAGATGGTGGCGCCGGCGCTCGACGGGACCGATACGAAGGAGGCGCAATGAATCGATTCCCCTCGTACGCCAGAGGCGCCGTCCTCCTCGCGCTGCCCGCGCTCGCGTGCGTCAAGCCGCCGGAGATCGTGATGGTGGACCGAGCGACGGCGCTCGAGCAGCAGGCATCCGGCTCGTTCGACGAGCTGGAACGCCGACTGGATCGCGCCGCGATCGAGCCCCGGCCCGTGCCCCTCACGCCCGATCAGCTCGAGGCGCTCGGCGTGCGACCGGCGCCGCTGGTCGACGAGAGCGATCTCACCGACGCCGACCGGCTCGACGGTCTCCTGTCGCAGCATTGCGTCGGCGAAGGCAAGGACGGTCTGCTCGTCGACACGCGCGACGCGTGCAGGGGCGCCGCGGACGCGCAGGAGCTCGCGACGCTGATCGAGCGCGTGAACCGCGCACGCCGGCAACTCTGGCGATGGATGCACGGGCAGCGGACCGACGTGGCGGAGGGCGAGCTGCAGCGCGCGTGGCACGACAACCACGTACGGAATGTCGTCTGCGGCGGGTGGATCGAAGGGAGCGACGGGAAGTGGACCGCAAAGGCATGCTGAGCCGCCCGGCGCGGGTCGCCGCCGGGGTCGCGTTCGCCGCGTCGCTCTTCGCGGGGCGCGCCTCGGCGGACAACGTCGACGACGACGATCTCGTGAAGCCGAGGCGGCTGACGGTCGGCGTCGCCGATGATCTGCTCGGCCAGCTGGCGCGCGACGGCAAGACCCTCTACTTCGTCTCGAACCGCGACACGACCAACCAGCTCTTCGCGCAGAATATGGCCGACGGGCGCGCGTGGCCCCTCTTCGACGACGGCGCCGACGTCACTTGGCCCCGAGTGAGTCCCGACGGAGGGCGACTCCTCTACATTTCGTTCCGCGAGAGCGCGGCGGGGCAGCTCTGCACGCGGCGGTTGCCGGGCGGCGACGACCGCCGGTGTCTGCAGGACGCCTCCGCCGCTCTGCAGGCCGAGTGGATCGACGCGAACCGGATCGTCCTCGTGAACCGCCAGTCGATCCAGGGAGACCTGCGCGTGCTCGAAGTGACCGCGGGGTCGTCTCTCTCGGCGCGGCCGCTGCTCGACCGCAACGTCACGAGCCCCGCCGTGTCTCCCGACGGGCGATGGCTCGTCTACGTCCCGGTCGCGCGCGCGGTGCAGACGGTGGGACCGGCCTTCGCGGCCCACGCGGCGCAGGCGCTCGAGGCCGTCCCGCTCGCGTCGGCGTCGACGGCCTCGCCCTTGCGGATCACGTTGCCGCTTCCCGGGCACACCGGGCAGCCGGTGTTCGCGAGAGACGGCCGGTCGCTCTACGTCGTTCAGTTCTTCACCGACTCCAATCGCGACGGAACGATCGACGCCGGCGACCATGGAGTCCTCTTCCGCGTACCCATCTCGTTCGAAGGGGGGACGCCGGTGACGGGACCTCCGGAGCAGCTCACGGAGACGTCGTGGAACTGCGAGTACCCTGCGCCGTACGTCGACCGCCTGATCGCCACGTGCTCGCGGGACGCGAGCCTCGACGTGTACTCGCTGCCTCTGGGGGGCGAGGTCCCGGAGAGCTGGACCATGCCCATGCTGGCGAACGCGATCGACGACGCGGACACGCTGGTGGTCGAGCAGCTCCTGACGATGCGCCGGCTCGCGCGCGAAACGACGGCCGAAGGTCGCCGTCAGGCGATGCTCGCGCTGGTGCTGCTCCACCTCGAGCGCGAGGAGTTCGCGGCCGCCGAGTACTTTGCGGAGCAGGTCCACACGCTCCGCGACGAGGCCACGGCGGGCATCTCGCACCCGATGCGATTGCTCGTCGAGGAGCGGCGAGCGGAGCGCCGCCTCGAGCAGGGGCGGCTCTCGGAGGGATTTCGGCGCGAGGCGCAGGAGCGGCTCGCCCAGCTGCGGACCGACAGCTTCGAGAGCCCGATGGCGGAGGACCTGACGCACCTCGCTCGGAGCGCGATCTTCGACGCCCTGGGCGACAAGGGCAAGGCGCGCAGCGAGCTGGAGGCTGTCACCGTCGACGAGACCACTCCGCCTCCGATCGTCGAGGCGTACTACCGTCACGTGGACGCCTTCTATCGCCAGCTCGACGACCGCGAAGCGCTCGTCGCCGCGTGCCGCAAGCTCGCCGCGGACCGCGGTCGAACGCCCGACCAGCAGCTCCGCTACGCGCGCGCCGCCGCTCGCGCGATGATTCGCGGGCTTCCCTACGCCGAGGCCGAGGCTCGCCTCGCGCGCGAGCGCGCCACGGCGTCGCCGCGCGAGGCGGAGCTCGCGTTTGCGATCGACCTGGCTCGCGATGTCCTCGACATCCGCGACTCGCACGCGCCCGCTTCGGTCGGCGACGCACTCCTCGCCCTGTACGCCGCGCAGACCCGACCGGGCCGGAGGCGGGCGCTCGTCGTCGAAGCGGTGCAGCGCGCCGACGACGTGGACGCCGACGACATCCTCGACGCGCTCGTGCAACGCGACATCCGCGACGTAAAGCGGGGAACGCACGAGCGTGGGGAGGCCGAAGACGTCTTCGAGCGCATCGTCCTGGCGCGCGGTTACGAGCGCGCCGCGGCGAAGAAGTACGAAGAGGCGGCCCAGGATTTCGACTCCGTCGCCGAGGAGACCGGTTCGCTCGAAGCGGTCGCCAAGGCGATCGACACGCGCCTGAAGCTGGGATGGAGCCCCGCGACGATCCAGGCCACGTACGAGGCGCACGGCATCCCTCTCGAGCGCGCTCGCTTCGCAAAGGCTTACCTCATCGCGCGCGACCTCCCGAAGCTCGAGGGAGATGTCCACGACAAAGCTGCGTCGTCGGCGCTGGCAGCGCTCGAGGCGTCGTGGTCGGAGCTCCGCGAGGAGGGCGTCGCGCAGGCGCTCTTCGGCGCGCTGCTTCACGAGCAGTATCTCCAGACGCTCGACCTCGGCAAGGCGGAGGAGGCCAATGTGCATTACCTCGTCGCGCTCGAGCTCGTCGGGGACAATCCGCGCCTGCGTGGGACGATCCTGGCCGAGCTGGGTCTCCTCCACACGGACGTGGGAAATTACCGGATCGCGCTCGGGTATCTGCTCGAGCGGGACAAGCTCCCCTACGCCGACGACTCCGAGAGCCTCGACGTCCTCCTCTCGAAGGCCCAGGCGCTTCTGCATGTGGGACGCGACGCCGACGCCGCAGCCGCGGGCGACGCCGCTCTCGCGCTCATCGCTCGCAACCCTGCGCTCGCGCGGCACCGGCTCCTGGCCCTCGACTGGGCGGCGATCGACAACCTCTCCGCGTCGCGGTTCGCGCGCGCCCTGGCGCTGTACGACGAAGAGATCCCGCTCCTCGACCAGGCCCCCGCGGGGGCCCCGGGCGAGCGCAATCGAGTGGTCGCGAGGGTCTCGCGGGCGGCGGCGGCGGTCGGGGCGAACCAGCCCGCGCGAGCGTTGGCCGACCTCGACTTCGTGGAGAAGCACCTCGCGGACCCGAAGACGATCGCGGCGCTGCAGTGGGCGCACGCGACCGAGGTGCAGGTCGACCGCGTGTACGGGCTCATCGTGAACGGGCTGCGCGCGAAGGCGAGCCGGGAGCTCGGGCGTCTCGACGCCGAAGCGCAGGGCATCGCTGCCAGGCGGGCGATCCTGGAAGCGCGGTTCGACGAGACGAAGCGACCCGAAATCGAGCGGCAGGAGATGCTCGCGGAGGCGCAGCTCGCGTGGAACGCCGGCGAGCGGCAGGACCGCGCCTCCGCGGCGACGTGGGTCGCACGCGCGCTGGCGCACGCCGACGACCTTCGGGCGCGGGACAACGGCGTCAGCGACCGCGAGGAGCTCGACGTGCTGCGGCTCGCGGCCCAGCTCTCCGTGTCGATGCACGTCGCGATGGTTCCCAATCTGCCGAAGCGGATGGCGGCGGCCGCCGCCGAAATCGCCACCCGCCGGGAGCCATCCCTGGGGCGCTACGCGCGGTGGTTCGAGATCTACGGGCCGCTCCTCTCGCCGGCGCCGTAAACGTGGGCGCTCGGGCGGCAGGTCCGTGGCCGCGCGTCCCGGACGGGCCGCAAACCGTCCCGGCCACGGTCTCGATCACGAATCTCGCGGTGAAATCGCGAGTCGCCGCCTGGCACACGACGTGTAGTCGGCCTGGCCATGGCGATCGCCGAAGATTGGGTGGGCCCTCGCGAGCGCGCGGCCAGGGTGGGGCTCGAGTGCCTCGGCGACGCCGAGCTCGTGTCGATCGTTCTGGGGACGGGCTGCGCGGGCCTGCCGGTGGGCGTCCTCGCGGCGACGCTCCTCGACGACTACGGAGGCGTCGGCGGGCTCGCGCGCGCAGGTCTGGGCGAGCTCTCGGAGCGGCAGGGCATCGGCCCGGCGAAAGGCGCGCGGCTGGGCGCGGCCATCGAGCTCGGTCGGCGGGCCGCGTTCGCGGCGACGCTCGAAGCTTCGCCCAAGTTGCCCGACCAGGTGGCGGTTCAGGCGTGGGCGCGCCCTCGCCTTGCCACGCTCGATCACGAGGAGCTCTGGATGCTCGCGCTCGACGGCCGCCACGGGCTGCGCGCCGCACGTCGCGTGGCGTCGGGCGGAATCCATGGGCTCCACGTCGGTCCCCGCGATGTCCTGCGGCTCGCGCTGCGCGAGGCGGCGAGCGCCTTCGTCCTCGTGCACAACCATCCGAGCGGCGACCCGGCGCCCAGCGATGAAGACGTCGCGTTCACGCGCATGACCGCCAGCGCCGCTTCCATCGTGGGGACGCCGCTGCTCGATCACGTGGTCGTGGCGCGACGGCAATCGGCATCCATGCTGAGCCTCGGAGTTCTTTCACCGTGAGGCGGGCGGCGCCTTCTGTCGCCGCGGTCGCGGCGCCTCCCTCAATGGGAGGCGACCATCTCCTGACCCGACGCACGCTGCGGCAGCGCGAGAAGCTCGTCCAGCGACTGGGGCGCGTACAGGTAGGCGTACGCCGCCTGGCTCGCGAGCACTCGCTTGATGTACCCGCGCGTCTCGTCGAACGGAATTCGCTCGACGAAGACGTCGAAATCGTCGGCCCCCCGCTCGCCGAGCCACCTGCGCACGGCGGCGGATCCGCCGTTATACGCCGCGATCGCGAGCGCCGGATTGCTCGCGAAGGAGGCGCGGAGCGAGCCGAGGAAGCGCGCGCCGAGCGCGATCGACACGTCCGGCCGATGGAGCGCGTTTTCGTCGGCGACGACCGGCGTTCCGCGCGTGAGCGCGCGCGCCGTGGCCGACATGAGCTGCATCAGACCGATCGCGTTCGCCGAGCTGCGGGCGTCGGGGTCGAAGGCGGACTCCTCGCGCATGATCGCCCAGGTGAGCGGAAACGGGATGCTCGCGGCCTCGCTTTCGCGCAGCACGGTCCCTTCCCACGGGCGGGGGAATGCGGCGAGCCACGGCAAGCGCCAGCGGCCGGCAGGCCAGTGCGAGCGGTAATCGACGAGGCGTGCGCGGGAGAACGCGTGCCCGAGCTCCGGCGCGCCCGCGCGGTCGTAGAGCCACGCGATCGTCCAGAGGAGCTCGGAGTCCGCGCCCTCCGCCGCCCACCCGGCGGCGCTCGCGTCCCGTCTCGCTGCCTCGACCTCACCGACCTCGAGGAGGTGCACGAACCGCTGGAACGCCGGCGTGGCGAACTCGGCATGCTCGTGCGTGAGGAACGGTCCAACGGGCTCCCGCGCGATCGCCGCATGCATCGCCGAGCGCGCGGCCTCGTCGTCCAGCGAGCGCAGCCGCCCGTACGCGAGCAGCATCGAGTACGAGAGCGGCTGATCGAAGATGATCGCCGCGTACCGCGCCTTCGCGTCGTCGGTCTCGCCGGCCAGCTGCGCAACGCGTGCGCGAAAATAGGCGGCCCGCGGCTGCGCGTTCGACGTCGGCTCGAGCGTCGTCAGCAAGCGATCGAGCGAGGAGCGGGCGCCGTCGAGGTCGTGCTTGACCAGCTTGGTGAGGGCGATCCGGAAGAGCGCCTCGGCCTTCATGTCTCCGTCCGGGTACACATCCGGAATCGAAGACAACAAGGACAGGTACTTCGCCTCGTCCCCCTGGTCGTAGGCGAGCAACGCGCTCCGGTAGCGCGCGTCGTCGGCCAGGCGATGAGAACCGAAGAGCTTTTCGACGCGGTCGAAGCGGGCCCGTGCCTCGGCGGATCGCCGCGCCGACGCGCTCGCCTTCGCGCCCTGGTAGAGGGCGGTCACCAGCGAGTCATCCCCCTCGCACCGCGCGATGGCGACGCCCCACGCGTCGGCCGTGTCCTCCGCTTTGCCGTGAGGCAGCGAACGCGCGCGGACGATCGCCGCCTTGCAGGCCGGCTCCGCGTGCTTCTTGTCGCCCGGTGCGATCGACTGGAGAACCGACTGAGCCACCTCCAGGGCGCGTTTCGGCTTCGAAAAATCGAACCACGCCTGCGCCTGTCTCGCCCGCTCGTCGCCAGTCAGCGCAGGAGCTTGCCGGGCGAGCAACGCCGCGGCGCGGCCACGCAGCGCCTCGAGGTCGATCTTCTCGGCTACCCAGGGCGCTTCGACGAGAACGCGCGTCGCCAGGTCGAGCGCTTCTTGCGCGCGCGCCTCCGGCGGCCCGTCGACGCCGTCGACGAGCGCCGTCGCGAGGAGGATCGAGGAGTCCGCCCAGCGCAGGCCATTGGGACCGGCAGCGAGCAGCGCGCGCCAGATGGGAACGGCCGACGCTCGGTCGCCCCGGCCGGCGTGCGCGTCGGCCAGCGCGAGGCGCACCTCGTCGCGCAGCGCAACGCTCTCGTCGACCGCGCTCGCCCGCGCGAGGGCCTCGTCGTACCGTCCGGCGCGAACGAGCGCTTGCGCCTCGCGCAGAGTCGCGTACGGCCCGAGGTTGCAGGGGAGCGCGCGGTCGAACGCCGCGGCAGCCTCGGTGGCCTCGCCGGCCGCGAGGTGCAGGCGGCCGGAGACGTACGACCACGCGCACGCGTGCGATGCGTCGAGGGTCACGGTCGCGCGGGCCGCGTCCAGCTCGCGCGCGGCGGACGATGCGTCGCGCGCCTCGTCGAACGCTCGCGCGGACGCGAGACGGGGGTCGTCGAGAACGACGTTCAGGCGCGGCAGACCGGGATCGATCGCCTCGCCCACGCGATCGCTCGTGCCCGCGTCGGCTCCCGGCCCGGCGACCGGCGGGAGAGACGCCGACGCGGGCTCCGACGGGGGTCGCCCTCGCTGTACGGCGCCCCCGTGACATCCGCACCATCCTCCCGCGAGGAGAAGGACAAGCCCACCCCAGGCGGGCCCTTTCTTCCGACTTCGCACCGCGGAATCGGTCGCCTTCAGGCGATTTGGGGGTGGCTCGGCGCGGAGCGCCGAGGGGGGCGTCAGCCCCCCGGAGACCGTCCCCGTCCCCTCCGTCATCGGCGTACCTTCGGCACGACGATCGGCGGAGGTAGTGTCCCGAGCAACGGGCCCACCAGGAACCGCGACTCGGGACACTAAGGCCGCCATGTCTCGGAAGCCGCCTCCTCTTCTTTCGCCTCGGACTGCTTGCGCTGCTCGTCGGCCCATCGCGCCCGGCCTCGCGCGACCGCCTTCGCGTCCGCTTGTCGAGCGGCGACCTCTCCGCGCGCGGCGTGCTCGGTGGCGCGAGCGTTGTCCTCGGTGGCGCGGGCGCGGTCGACCGCCGTACTCATCGTGGCGCGCTCCGCGGTCACGCGCGCCTCCCACGCGTCCGCGCTCGCGAGGTCCCCGGCGCGGAGCTCGCCGCGAGAGAGCGCCTCCCCTTCGCCTTGCCGAACCCGGAGCGACGCCGCGTCGTGCGCGGCGCGCGCTGACTCCGCCGCCTTCCGCTCTTGCTCGGCACGCTCGCGCCGGTGCACCGCTCCCGCCAGGCCCACCGCTGCCTCCTCCACCTTCTGCTCGCGGAGCTCGACGAGAGGCTCGAGCGGATACCGGGGACGCCGCATTCGCTTCAAGCATAGCGCACCGCTCGGGCCGATCGCATGATGACGGGGATGATCCCGGTGCGCGTCTGCGATCCCCACGGCCCTCGCCGGACGCGCCTCACCGAACCGACGCTCGCTCTACCGCTCGCGCTCCTCCTTCTGGGACTCTTCTCGCCGCGCTTCGGCGCCGCGTTCTTGCTCCTCGGGATCGCGTTCCTCTTCGGCCTGCCGCTCCGGAAGACGCGGCACGGCTGCCGCGAGGGGTCCGTCGAGCTGGGGAACGGCTGGGTCGGCCTCTCCGCCGGCCCGCTGTCGCAACTCATCACGGCGGCGGACGTCCGCGCCGCCTCGACGGCGCGGACTCCGCGCGGCCTCGCCCTCGCGATCGTACGGCAATCCCCGTCGCGCCCGATCGTGCTCGAGGTGACCGCCGACCAGCAGCTCGACGCGATCCGCAGGAGCCTGCACCTCGGGTACTTCGGCTTCGGCGAGATCGCGTGGCCCACGCGGATGGGCGGCGGCGACAAGCTCCGCTCCTTTCTCTCAGCGCTGATGACCTTCGGCTGGGGCGGGATGGCCCTGGCGGCGGCCTGCGGCAACGGCGACGCCTTCCTCACCCTCGCGCTCGTCGTCGGCCCGATCTCGGCGTTCGCGCTGCTCGGCACGCTCGCCCGCGGGAGCGCGGGACCTCACGTGTCGCTGACCGCGCACGGCGTGACCATCTTCGACACGACCGGCGTACGGACCGCACGCTACGAGGACATCGCGCGGGTGGATGTCGCGGCGCTGTCTCTCATCCTCTGGACGGAACGAGGAACGCTCGTCATCCCGGGGGAGCAGATGCTGCCGGAGGAGCGCGAGCACCTCCGGGCGCAGATCGAGTGCGCGGCGGCGCGGGCGCAGGGAAAGGGACCGCCGCCTCCCGACATGCCGGCAGCGCTCGCGTCTCTGGCGCCGCGCGAGGAACCGAGGCGCATCTGGCTCGAACGCATCGACGCTGCGGCCGCCACGCTGGGCGACCACGGCGGCGCATACCGGGGAACCGAGATGAGCCTCGGCGACCTGTGGCTCGCGCTCGAGAGCCCGGACGCGCCGCCCGCCGTGCGAGCGGCCGCGGCCCGCGTTTTGGCGCGAGTCGCCCCCGAAGAGGCGGGCGTCCGGATCCAGACGGTCCTCGCGACCGAGCGCGACGACGGCACACGGGCGCGGATCCGCGTGGCCCTCGAAGAGGACGTCGACATCGCCGCGCGCGAGTTCGAGCGGCTCGAGAGCCACCGGCCGGCATTGTCCGAGCGTCGCTGACGCCCCCACACCGACCGCGACCGCGACCTCCGCGAGCGCTCAGACGATCGCGGAATCCTCGCCCCACTCCTGCAGCGACCGAACGCGCACGGTTGGTTCGCCTTGCGCCGCCTCGAGCGCGTCGCACGCCGCGAGCGCCGCTGCGATCGTCGTGAAGTACGGGATGTTCGCGAGGAGCGTCTGGCGGCGCAGCGAGTAGCTGTCGCGCACTTCCTTGGCGCCAATCGTCGTGTTCACGACGATTGCGACCGTCCCGCTGCGGATCGTGTCGATGACGTGGGGAGACCCCTCGTTCACCTTCTGGACGACGCGCACCGGCACACGCGCCCGCGTGAGCGCCGCCGCCGTCCCGCGCGTCGCCAGGACGTGGAAGCCGAGCGCCCGGAGACGCCTCGCGATGTGGATCGCCGCAGGCTTGTCCTCGTCCTTGACGCTCACGAACACGCTGTGGCGCTTCGTCTGCGCACCAGGGCCGCCGAGCGCAGTGCCGCTCGCGAGGAGCGCCTTGCCGAAGGCGCGCGCGAACGTATCGGCGACGCCCATGACCTCGCCGGTGGAGCGCATCTCCGGCCCGAGGATCGTGTCGGCGCCGGGGAACTTCGCGAACGGAAAGACGCTCTCCTTGACGCTCGTATACCGCGGCACCGGCGCGTCCTCGATCCCCAGCTCGTCGAGGGTCTTCCCCACCATGAGCATCGCCGCGATCTTCGCGAGCGGTCGTCCCGTGGCCTTCGACACGAACGGCACCGTGCGGCTCGCGCGCGGGTTCACCTCGAGGATGTAGACCTCCCCGCCCTTCACAGCGAACTGCACGTTCATCAGGCCGACGACGCCCAGCTCGAGCGCGAGCATTCGCGACTGCTCTTCGATCGACAGGACGATCTCCGGCGAGAGCGAGTGCGGCGGCAGCACGCTGGAGCTGTCGCCCGAGTGCACGCCGGCCTCCTCGATGTGCTGCATGACGCCGCCGATGACGCAGCGCTTGCCGTCCGCGAAGCAGTCGACGTCCACCTCGATGGCGTCCTTCAGGAACTCGTCGACGAGGATCGTCTGCGTCCCGGCCTCCTTCGCGGCCTCGAACGCGCGCGTCACGAAGAGCTCGAACTCCTCGCGGGAGTACGCGATCATCATCGCGCGGCCACCGAGGACGTAGCTCGGGCGGACGAGGACGGGGAAGCCGATCTCCTCGGCGATGGCGAGCGCCTCCCCCGGGGCGCGCGCGACGCCGCTGCGCGGACGCTTGAGCGCGAGCTTCGAGAGCACCTCGTCGAAGCGGCCGCGGTCCTCGGCGCGGTCGATGGCGTCGGCGCTCGTGCCGAGGAGGCGCACGCCGCGCTTCTCGAGCGGGACCGCGAGCTTCAGCGGCGTCTGCCCGCCGAACTGGACGATGACGCCCTCGGGCTTCTCCTCGTCGATGATGTTGAGGACGTCCTCGAGCGTGAGCGGCTCGAAGTACAGGCGGTCCGAAGTGTCGTAGTCGGTGGAGACCGTCTCGGGGTTGCAGTTAACCATCACGGTCTCGAACCCGAGCTTGCGTAGCGCCATCACCGCGTGCACGCAGCAGTAGTCGAACTCGATGCCCTGGCCGATGCGATTGGGCCCGCCGCCGAGGATGAGGACCTTGCGCTTCGATGCGTCGGGCGCGGCCTCGCTCTCGGTCTCGTAGGTCGAGTAGAGGTACGGCGTGTGCGCCACGAACTCGGCGGCGCACGTGTCGACGCGGGCATAGACGGCGCGCGTGCCATGCGCGAGGCGCGCGACGCGCACTTCGTCCGCGGTGCTTCCGATGAGCACGGCGATGTGGGCGTCGCTGAAGCCGAGCCGCTTGTACGCGCGCAGCTGCGCGGGGCCGGCCTCGCCGCGCTTCATCTGCTCTTCGGCCGCGACGATGCGGCGGATGTGCGCGAGAAACCAGGGGTCGATCGCCGTCTTCGCGAAGAGCTCCTCGTCGGTGAGCCCGACGCGCATCGCGTCGGCGAGGTAAAAGAGGCGATCCGCCGTCGGGATCGCGACGAGCTTCTCCAGCGCGCGGCGCGTCTCCTCGCTCGTCGTCGGCGGAAGCGCGCGCGGTACGTCGAAGTCCGGCCCTTCCATCCCGAGGTCGCGCGGCTTCTTCGTCTCGGCGAGCAGGCGGTAGTCGACGCGATCGAGGAGGGAGACGAGCCCCTCCTTCCCCGTCTCGAGCGATCGCGCGGCCTTCTGCAGCGCCTCGCAGAACGTGCGCCCGATGCTCATCACCTCGCCGACGCTCTTCATCTGCGTGCCGAGCGTCGTGTCGGCGCCGGGGAACTTCTCGAAGGCGAAGCGCGGCCACTTCACGACGACGTAGTCGATGACCGGCTCGAAGGCCGCCGACGTGCGCGTGATGTCGTTCTTCAGCTCGTCGAGCGTGTACCCGACGGCGAGCTTCGCCGCGATCTTCGCGATGGGGTAGCCGGTCGCCTTGCTCGCGAGCGCCGAGCTGCGCGAGACGCGCGGGTTCATCTCGATGACGTGCGAACGCCCAGTCTTCGGGTCGACGGCGAACTGCACGTTCGCGCCGCCGGTCTCGACGCCGATCTCCGTCATGACGGCGCGCGCGGCGTCGCGCAGCCGCTGGTACTCGCGGTCGGTGAGCGTCATCGCCGGCGCGACGGTGATCGAATCGCCCGTATGCACGCCCATCGGGTCGAGGTTCTCGATCGAGCAGACGACGATGAAGTTGTCCGCCCGGTCGCGCATGACCTCGAGCTCGAACTCCTTCCATCCGAGGACGCTCTCCTCGATGAGCACCTCGTGCGTGGGCGACTGGTCGAGCGCCCACTTCACCTTCTCGTCGAGCTCGCGCTCCGAGTACGCGATACCGCCGCCCGAACCGCCGAGCGTGAAGCTCGGGCGCAGGATGGCGGGGAACCCGGTCTCGCGCACGATGGCTCGCGCCTCCTCGACGGAGTGCGCCGCCCCGGCGCGCGGGCACGTCAGCCCGATCTTCTCCATGGCGGCCTTGAAGAGCGAGCGGTCCTCGGCCTTGGCGATCGAGTCCGGCCGGGCGCCGAGCATCTCGACGCCGAAGCGCTCGAGGACCCCCTCCTCGCGCAGGCGCATCGCCAGGTTGAGCCCCGTCTGGCCGCCGAGCGTGGGCAGGACCGCCTGGGGGCGCTCGCGCTCGATGATCGCGGCCAGCGTCCGCCACTCGAGCGGCTCGACGTACGTGCGGACCGCGAGCTCCGGGTCCGTCATGATCGTCGCCGGGTTCGAGTTGACGAGGACGACTTCGAAGCCCTCCTCACGGAGCGCCTTGGCTCCCTGCGTGCCGGAGTAGTCGAACTCGCAGGCCTGGCCGATGACGATGGGACCCGCGCCGATGAGGAGAATGCGCTGGAGGTCGGTCCTGCGAGGCATCTCGAGCAGCGCGATTAGCAGGTACCGCGGGCGAGCGGTAGCTCGACGTATCGGAAGCTCGATTCGCCGCGGTTTCCACTGCCCCTTCCTTGCCCTGCGCGACCGTTCTTTAGGCGGGGAGTGGAGCCTTTCGTCAAGGCTCGGGCTCGGCCGCGACCACCCGTCCCTCCCAGACGAGCTTCCAGACGGCTCCGTTGGCCACCGGCGGCGGGACCGCGCCCGTCGCCGCGGCCACCATCGCGCGGAGCGCCCCTCCGTGCGTCACGACCAGGGCCGGCGCTTCCGCAGTCGCCACGCGCTCGGCCACCCGCCCGAGGGCGGCCAGGACGCGCGCCGTCAGCGTGTCGTGCGGCTCGCCGCCTGAAGGCGGGCGTCGGCTCTCGACCCACGCGCCCCACGCCGCCGGGTGCAGCGTCTCGCACTGCTCGCGCGTGAGTCCCTCGAAGACGCCGAACGCCCGCTCGCGCAGCTCGGGGTCGATGTA
>Ga0102924_1002610_pt1 | contig 19509 bp, 14 predicted proteins | sample PaiPotPPM11metaG_FD_80116 | JGI IMG/M metagenome (GOLD analysis project Ga0102924, IMG submission 80116) | Iron sulfur acid spring bacterial and archeal communities from Banff, Canada, to study Microbial Dark Matter (Phase II) - Paint Pots PPM... ...
CCACCTGAAGCGCTTCCGCGCCATCGCTACGCGCTTCGAGAAGACTGCGCGCAACTTCCTAGCGCTCACTCAGGTCGCATGTGCGTGGCTATGGCTCGACCAGAACTAGGGACACCCCCTAGTACACATTCCGACCGAGGTACGTCCTCCGCGCCTTCTGGTATGCTGCGAGCGATCCGCGCCGGGCGGCTCGCTTGAGACCCAAGGACACCCATGGAGAACGAGGTCCGAATCAACCTGCTCGCTCGCATCGCGCGGTCGGCGGCCGCCCCGGGCATCCCCGTCGACCCGGCGAAGCCGGTGTCGATCCTTTCGCTCGCTGCCGCTTCGTACGCCGCGCGTCCCTCCGAGGACGCGACCGTTCCGACCGGGTTCGATCCCGTTGCGGTGGCGCTCTTCGAGGCCATCGTCGAGGGAGCCTTCCTCACCGCAAACGCCGACGGCGTGTTCGACGAGGACGAGCAGCGCACCTTCGAACGCGTCGTCGTGGCAGCTTGCGGCGGTAGCGTTCCGCCGCAACAGATCGCTGCGCTGGTAGGCGACTTGCGCGATCAGCTGGAGGAGGACGGCATCGATCAGCGGGTCGCAATGCTCGCCCGAGGCGTCACCAAGCACGAGCACGCGCAGGAGGTGCTGCGAATCGCGGCGCTCCTCGCGCAATCGAACGGCGAGGTCAGCCGCATCGAGCGGGACGTCCTGGGCAGGATCGCCGGAACGTGCGGCCTGGAGAAGGACGCCGTCGACGTGGCGCTCGCGGACGTGCGCGCGGCGCTCGGCGCAGCCGGCGCGCGCTGAATTCGCGGCTTGATTCGCTCTCCAGCGATTCCGCTCGCCGATTCACCCCGGCACGAGCAGTCGGATGGCGTCATGAAAGAGCGAAGCCTCGTCGGCGCGCCCTGACGCCTCTGCCTTCGACGCCAGCCGCTGAAGGGCCGTGCGTGCCCGTGGAGCCAGGAGCGCGCGGCGCTCGGGGGATGCCTCTTCCAGGCGCGCGCTCACGAGAGCAACCAGCTCGTGACCTCGTTCGAGGGCCTCGAGCAGCGCGATGAGCTCGTCGGAGGCGTCATCGTCGCGGGCGTTGGCCTGGAGACGACGCGTGAGCTCCTCGACCCGCGCCTCGCGCGACTCCGTCGGCACGTCCTCGGCGACGCTCGCCGCGGGAACCGCCAGCCGAGGAGGAGGGGCCGCCGAGCGAGGATCCTGCGGCGCCCCGCCTCGAAGCTGAGCGCCGACCTCCCGGTACGCACACAGAAGCTCGTCGTCGCGCGGCCGCAATCGCAGCGCGACGGCGAGGTAACGCTGCGCTGCGAGGTAGTCGTGCGATACCCGACGGTGCAGGTTCGCCGCCTCGAGGAGCATCGACGCGATCCGATCCGCCGACGGCTCATCGGCCCCGTCGGGAAGGGAGGTCGCGAACTCGCGGAGCCGCGCGAACGCGAGATCGGCCCCGGCGAAGTCGCCGAGTCGCGCGCGCCAGCGTCCCTCGAGCCCGCGGGCCATCGGCGCCTCGGCGGCCTCCGCGGAGATGCTCCCGACCCGCGCGATGGCGTTCGGAAGGTCTTCGAGCTTGTCCGCGATTGCCTGCGCGAGCTCGAGGACAATCGCGGACGAAGGCTCACCTCGGCCTTCGGCGGTACGTAGCGCGCGTGTGAGCACCGCGACGCCTCGCGTGGCTCGTCCCCCCTGGACAAGGGCGGCCCCCAGCCCCGCGAGCGCGCTCGGGTCCTCGGGAGCGAAGCGAAGCGCCCGCTCGAAGAGCGGCCCGGCACGCCCCTGGAGGCCCGCTGCCTGCCATTCGCGGCCTGCACGGACCCAGACCGCGTGCCGCGCGCGGCCGCCGCGGGCGAGCGCCTCCAGGTGCTCGACGTCGGCGAGGGCGTCCTCGATCCGACCGAGCTGCAGGCGTTTGGCGACGCGCGCCCAGCGCGCGGTGGTCGCGCGCGGGGCGCGCGCGAGCGCGCGGTCGAGCCACGCAGCCGACCCCTCGGGGTCACGGGCGAGGCTCGCGGCGGTCTCGTACGCGCGCGCCGCAATCCACGGCGCAGGGTCGCTGTCCCCGGCGCGCTCCAAGCTCGCGAGAGCCGCCGCCGTGTCTCCGACCTCCGCCAGCAACTCCCCCGGGATGGTCCCGAACGGATCCGTCTCGCTCGGGGAGGCGTCGCCCGACCTTCCCGCCCGGGTCTCCGCCAATAGGGCGAGCGCCGCCTCCGCGCGCCCGCCAGCGCGCGCGTCGATCTCGACGATGCGCCGCGCGATCTCGGGATGGCGCGGAGCGCGCTCCAGCGCGTCCAGGTACGCCGAGCGAGCCTCGGCGATCTCCCCGCGGACGAGCGCCCCGTCGGCGCGCGAAAGGAGCCGGGCGGTCTCGAGCGCGCTCAGCGCCCGCTCGCTGGGGACGTGCGCCAAGGCCCCGCGCGCGGCGTGCAGGAGCCAGGTGTCGCCGTGCGCCGAAACGGCCGCCCAGCGTACGTCCTTCGTCGAGGGAACGCGCGCGCCCGCCTCCGGCAGCAGCCACTGGAGGAGCCGGTGGGCCGCTCTGTGGAGAACGAAGACGGCACCGGCGCGTTCGGCTACGCCGCCGAGGGCCGCCTCCAGGCAGGCGAGCGCGATCGCCGTCGAGTGGGCAGGCAGGTTGCCCCCTCGCGCTTGCTCCACCACGAGGACCAGGTCCTCGTCCTCCGCGAGCGCGTGCAGCTCGAACGCGACGACGGCGAGCCCGGTCGCATCCTTGGCACTTTTCGAGGCCGCAGCGACCGGCGTCTGGCTCTCGGGCGCGCAGACGCACACGGTGGCGCGCGCGTCGGCGGCGGCCACCCACACATCGGGGGCCCGCGTACTCAAGACGCCCCGCAGTCTGGGCGATACCCAGCGTTCCAGGGAACGGACGGGCAACTCCAGCAGAATCTTCTGCAGTTCGCCGCGCCGGTGGCGAAAGCGCTGTACCCCTCCCGAGACGTCCACCGGAAAGCGCACGCCCGGCAGCGTGGCGGAGAGCTCGGTCAGCGTGAGGCAAGCCGCGCGGGCCGAGCGGGCGAGTTCGAGGCCGATCCCCTCGCGGCCGATCGCGAGTTGCAGGGCGATCTCCGAGTCTGCTCCGGGCGGCCCCGGAGGGACGCCACCGGCCACCGGCGACGTCGCCGGCGACCCCGCCGACGGGCGGCGAGTGAAAACTCCTGGAGAAGCGCGGCGCGCGGGCATACGCGGTACCAAAATCGTACCAAGTGCGCGTCGCGGGGGCGACTTTGCTCCCTTGACCCCCCCTGCCCATGCGTGTGAAAAGGTGGTGCTTCGGCTGCGGGCGGCACCTCTCCGGCTGCGCCGGAGCGTGGTCTAACCTGGCGATGATCTCGAAGGACACGATCTCGCTCGTGCGCGACCGGACCGACCTCGTGGCGATCGTGTCCGAGAGCGTTCCTTCGCTGAAGAGGCGTGGGCGGCGCTTTCTCGGTCTATGCCCCTTTCACAAGGAGAAGACCCCGAGCTTCAACGTAAACCCCGACACCGGCTTCTATCATTGCTTCGGATGCAAGGAGAGCGGGGACGCGTTCACGTTTCTCCAGCGCGTCGAGGGGTACACGTTCTTCGAGGCCGTGCGCGCGCTCGCCGAGCGAGCCGGCATCCCCATCGAGGAGGAGCGCACGGCCCCGACGGATGCCGACCGGCACAAGAAGGAGCGCGACGCGTTCTACGCGGCCATGAACATGGCCGCCGCCTGGTACGAAGAGCAGCTCAGGGAGCACCCCCAGCGCGAATACGCGGTGGGCGAGCTCGCGCGCCGTGGCCTCGATCCGCAGTCCCAAACGGTGCAGGCCTTTCGCATCGGATACGCACCCGCCGCTTGGGACGGCGTCACGTCCTTCCTGAAGCGACAGGGGGTGTCTCCCGCGTTGGCGGAAACCGTCGGCCTTATCGTGCCGCGCGCGGGCGGGGGCGGTTTTTACGATCGCTTCCGCCACCGCTTGATGTTCGCCGTGCTCGACGTCCAGGGCCGCGTCGTCGCGTTCAGCGGTCGCGCGCTTCCGCCCATCGCTGACGACGGGTCGAGCGAGGCCGACAAGCGCCGCGACGCTCAGCGCGACCCACCGCCCAAGTACATCAACTCGCCGGAGAGCCCGATCTACACCAAGGGCGCGATGCTCTTCGGCCTGTGGCAGGCGCGCCACGCCATCCGTCACGAGGAGCGCGCGATCGTGGTCGAGGGAAACTTCGACGTCGTCTCGTTGCATGCTCGCGGTTTCGAGAACGTGGTCGCGCCGCTCGGTACGGCGTTCACGCTGGACCAGGCCAAGCTTCTGAGGCGTTACGCGGTGCTCGTGACGCTCCTCTTCGACGGCGACGCAGCCGGGCGGAAGGCGGCGCGCGCAGCCGAGGAACCGTGCGATGCGGCCGGTCTCGACGCCAAGGTCGCCGTCCTGCCGGACCGCGTGGATCCCGACGACCTCGTTCGCACGAAGGGGCCAGACGCGCTCCGTCACCTCCTCGGGCAGGCCCGAGGACTGCTCGAGTACCTGATCGAGGCGGACTTGGACGAGGCGTTCAACGCGGCGGACCTGCGCGAGAAGGGGGCTCGCATCGAGCGCGTCACCGCGCTGCTGGCCCGTCAGAAGGACCCCGTCGCGCGCGGGATGCTCGAGGCATACGCCGACTACTCCGCCGGTCGACTCGATCTGGTACGCTCGGCTCCCAATGCGTTCCCTGCGCTCAAGCGAAAGGTGCTCGCGGCGGCGAGGGCGGCCCGCATGATCGACGTGCGCGCCAACGAGGCCAACGCGAAAGGCGCGGCACGCGCCGTTCGCCCGTCCGAGGCGCGCGTCAGGCCGCGTCCGCCGGGTCACGAGGAGCGGAAAGCCATCGCGGGCGCTATCCTGGATTTTCCGGCACTTCTGAACGATTCCTCCTTCCAAGACGCGCTAAATCTACTCGAGGGGAACTCGGCACAGATCGTGGCGGGGGTGGCAAAGTCCATGCGTATCAACGCGCGGGGGGAAAAAGTCCTGGACAGCGCGGAATTCCTTGCACAAATGCCTGACGCGATCCAAGCCTTCGCGTCTGCTCGCCTGGCCGCCCCGGATCACGAGACGATCGAAGAGGCGCGGGAGACCGTGACGGCGGCAGCCAAGCGGCTAGAAGAGAGTACCGTTGCGCGACAGACGAGCGAGATCGTGCGGGAGCAACAGCGGAGCGTCGGCGATTGGGAGACCGAAGTGGAGCTCATAAAGCACGCGGACGCGCTCGTGCGCCGGCGGCTGACTGGCAAATGATCGGGGATATGGGGAGGCGAGTGAGCGCGCACGATTTGCAGCGCTTGCACGCGGATGGTTGGGGCTGAAGCACCGAGGTATCGATGGCGACGAAGAACCGGGATCGGAAGGAAGTCCAGCAGCTCATCGAGATGGGGAAGTCGAAGGGCTTTCTGACCTACGACGAGGTGAACGACGCTCTGCCGGCCGACATGGTCGCGGCCGACCAGATGGATGACGTGCTTGGCGTGCTGGGGGACGAGGACATCGAGATCGTCGACGCCGCCACCCAGGTGAAGATCGCGCCGAAGCGCATCGCCGACGAGCAGGCCGAGCAGAAGGCCGCTCGCGAGCGGGAGCACACCCCGACGACGACGAAGAGCGAGGAGGAGCTGGACGGCTACTACTCGAAGAGCAACGACCCCGTCCGGATGTACCTCCGCAAGATGGGGAGCGTCTCGCTCCTCACGCGCGAGGGCGAGGTGGAGATCGCCAAGCGGATCGAGCAAGGCGAGCACATGGTCCTCTCGGCGATCCTCAACTCGCCGGTCGCCGTTCGCGAGATCATCGACCTCGGCGACAAGCTGCGTAAGCACAAGATTCGCGTCAAGGACATCATCCGCGACGCGGAGGACGACAACGCGGAGTTCGACGAGGAAGAGGCCGACCGCCGCATCTTGCGCCTCATCGACAAGGTGAAGCACCTGGACAAGGTCGCCCAGGAGCTGAAGGAATCGCTGTCTTCGTGCGCAGCATCGCGCAAGAAGGGCATCGAGGCGGAAATCGACGGGAACCGACAGAAGCTGGTCGAGACGCTCGAAGAGATGCGCCTCAACAAGAAGACCATCGACAAGGTCGTGGCCAAGCTCCGGGCCCTCATTCAGAAGATCGAGCGCGCCGAGAGCGGCGTCTCCGAGCTCGCGAAGCGGGCCGCCGTCGAGGTGGACCTGCTCCGCAAAGAGGCACGGGGAGCGCGAGGCGACGCCGCCGCCGAGCGGAAGTTCAAGAAGAAGTTCGGCATCACGCCCGATGACGTCCTCGGTGCGCACTCCGCCGCGCAGAAGAATCTGAAGAAGGTGGAGGAGGAGCTGCAGCTCGACGTGAAGGAGCTGCGCCAGACGTACGAGTCCATCCGTGAGGGCGAACTCATCGCCGACAAGGCGAAGGCGGAGCTCGTCGAGGCGAACTTGCGCCTCGTCGTGAGCATCGCGAAAAAGTACACGAACCGCGGCCTGCAGTTCCTGGACCTCATCCAGGAGGGGAACATCGGCCTGATGAAGGCCGTCGACAAGTTCGAGTACAAGCGCGGCTACAAGTTCAGCACCTACGCCACCTGGTGGATCCGGCAGGCCATCACGCGGGCCATCGCCGATCAGGCGCGCACCATTCGCATTCCGGTGCACATGATCGAGACGATCAACAAGCTGATCCGGACGAGCCGCTACCTGGTGCAGGAGTACGGCCGCGAGCCGACGCCCGAAGAGATCGCGGAGAAGATGGAGCTTCCCCTCGACAAGGTGCGCAAGGTCCTCAAGATCGCCAAGGAGCCGATCAGCTTGGAGACGCCCATCGGCGAGGAGGAAGACTCGCACCTGGGCGACTTCATCGAGGACAAGAGCGTCGTGTCGCCCGCCGAGGCGGTCATCAACATGAACCTCGCGGAGCAGACGCGTAAGGTGCTCAAGACGCTCACCCCGCGCGAGGAGAAGGTCCTGCGCATGCGCTTCGGCATCGGCGAGAAGAGCGACCACACGCTCGAAGAGGTCGGCCAGGACTTCGAGGTCACCCGCGAGCGAATCCGCCAGATCGAGGCGAAGGCGCTGAGGAAGCTCCGACACCCGTCGCGAAGCAAGCAGCTCAAGAGCTTCATCGAGAGCTGACGGGCACGCCGCCGCCCGCACCGACCTGTGAGGGAGAGGAATTCACAGGGAGCCAGGAAGACGGGGAGCCGCGGACGCGGCGGGACCGAAAGGGGCTTCTCCCTACTTGTCGCGGCGGTGGCGCTATCCGGCTGCCAACGAGGCTGCGCGCGCGACTGGCTGGCCGACCACGGGGTAGGGGAGCCGCCGGGGCACGCCCCGGTATTTCCTCTGAACGCGGTCGATTGCTCCGACGGTCTAGCTCGTTGCAACGAGGGCGTCGTCGAGGCGTCACGCCTGGCTGCGATCCCGCAGCCTTGCAAGCGTCCCCCGCCCCAGTGCGAGTGTCCGTGGGACCGGGTTGGCGAGTGCGAGAACGGATGCGCGGCGGAGGGAGCCGAGGTCGTCATCGACCGCGCTCTGGCCGGCACGCAACTCTGCGCGCCGGGTCCTGACGCTTCCACCGTCATGAGGATGACGAGCGCCGTTCCGGCGACGGTGACTTGCGACGAAGGGCAGCTCTACCGTTGCGACGGCGCGGATGTAGTCGCCTGCCGCGACCGAACGGTCATTGGTAAATGCCTTCGCGGGTGCTTCGTCCCCCGGGCGAGTCTGGAAGGCAGCGGTCCCGTGAGCCGCGAAGCGGCCTTCGCCGTCCTCTGTTCGCGGTGACGCGAACCGCGCTCCCCTGACACGCGAGTCACGCTCGGTGCACGGCGGGCGCAACTTTCTCGCGCGGACTGGCAAATTGCGAGACGATTGCGCGGGTCACCATTGGGTCGATCGGGATCCAGGCGGGCCGCCGCGGATCCACCAGATCAGCGCGCAGCTGCTGCCAGGAGCCCTCGACACCGATGTTCGTCGTGCTCACCTATGTCGTAAGGCTCGGCTCAAGGATTGCTTGAGACGTGACCAAGGGTCTCGCGACCCGCGCGACGGACCGAGCCAACTCGGACCCGCGCGAGGCCGGCGGGCAGACCGTGCGTTTTTTCCGCGCGCGGACGGGGACTACCATGCGTCGCAGTAAGGCAGTAGGCGTTTTCGGTTGGGTGCTGACGGTCGTTGCCTTGGCAACGGTGACCGTGCATTCGAAGGCCGACCCACAGAAGGGCGCAGTCGCTGACGCGCCGCTCCAACCAGCGGCCAAGAGCAAGCCGCACCTGGATCTGCTGCCGCTGCTCGCCTCGCACGACGCCGCTCTATTCGGTAGTTTCGTGCAGCCCGGCGCCATTCCGGACGTCCTCCCCAGCGACGCCGCCTGCCCGCCCGACCAAGTCGAAGTCGAAGGCGAGTACTGTCCCGCCGTGGAGCAGAAATGCCTCCGCTGGCTCGATCCGGCGACCAAGCTGCAATGCGCCGAGTTCGACCACCCCGCGACAGCCGGCAGCTGCGCCCTCAAGACCCAGCATAAGCGCTTCTGCATGGACCGGTACGAGTGGCCCAACAAGGTCGGAGCGCTCCCGCGCTACATGGCCAGCTGGATCGAGGCCAAGTCGTCCTGCGAGGCCATCGGAAAGCGACTGTGCGGCGACACGGAGTGGACTCTGGCGTGCGAGGGCCCGGAGCGGATGCCTTACCCTTACGGTGAGGGGTACGCTCGCGACGCCCGCGCCTGCAACATCGACAAGCCCTACATCTGGCCGCACCCTGAGAAGCTCTACGATCCGAAGACGAGCGTCGAGGAGCTGTCTCGCCTGGACCAGCGCGAGCCGAGCGGATCGCGCCCCGAGTGCGTGAGCCCCTACGGCGTTCACGACATGGTCGGGAACGTGGACGAGTGGGTCGTCAACGAGTCGCAGGCGGGGCACCCGTTCAAGAGTGGACTCAAGGGCGGCTATTGGGGGCCCGTGCGCACGCGGTGCCGGCCCATGACGACCGCGCACGAGGAGACCTTCCGTTACTACCAGATCGGGTTCCGATGCTGCGGTGACGCGCGTGCGGTCGACGTGGGCGAGGCCCCGCTGGCGATGAATCAGGGCATTTAGTGTCCCGAGTCGCGGTCGCATAGGGCCCGATACTCGGGACACTACCGCCGCCGATCGTCTTCATGCCTGCGGCATGAAGCCGATGACGGAGGGGACGGTTTCGTGGGGCTTCGCCCCCTCGGCGCTTCGCGCCGAGCCTCCCCCAATCGCCTTGCGGCGACGACTTCGCTTCGCGAAGTCGAGAAGAGTGCGCGATTGCGAAGAGGCTCGCGACCCACTTTGCGTCGGGCGCATGTACGGGCGTCAGCCCCGACGAGACCGTCCCAGTGGCGACTACTGGCCACATACCTGGCGGCCTCAGGCCATACGCCGGCATACGTCGCGCATCGCTGCGCACACAATGTATTTATGCAGTTACAAGCGAATCGCTGCTGCGTCGGCTATCGCCGTTGGGACCGCGTGGAGCGTCCCCGATGCGCGCGCCAACGACAGCGCGCCGCCCGCCGCCTCCGCCAGCGGACAGCCCGCACGCGACAGGCAGCCGACGTCGGCCGACCGCGCAGCTACCGCGCCTGCCCCGGTCCGCGTCGGCGTGCTCGGCGGCATCGGCTTCCCGCGCCCGCTCGCCATCGATGGCTTCGTCATTCTGAGCGGGCGCATCGCTCTCGGTGCCGAGTACGGCGCTCTCCCACCGGTGACGGTCGCGCAGGTCAGGACGAGCCTCTGGGCGCTCGCCGCCGACGCGCGCGTCTTTCCCTTTGGGGGACCGTTCTTCGCGGGCATGCGCTTCGGCTATCAGCACCTCGAGGCCACCACATCCATAGCCATTCCGCGTTACGGGTCCGCGCTCGAGCTCCTCTCGCTCGACTCGTGGTTCGTGAACCCCGGCATCGGCATCCTCTGGGCCTCCCGTCCCGGGATTGCGTTCGGGACCCAGGCCGGGCTAGAGATTCCGATCGGCCCGTCGATCTCGAGCTCGCTGCCGCTGTCGCTACTCCCCGGCGCGCAGACGGCCGTCGAGAGCCTCGGCAACAGCGTGATTCCAACGGTCGACGTGCTGCGCGTCGGAGGGGTCCTGTAGGGCGCAGACCTTCCGCGAGTGTCAGTCGACGCCGGCGTCGCCCGCGTCCACCGGCGGGTCCTCCGACTTTCTGTGCGCCGGAGGCTCCCCGTATTCGCGGCGCATCTTCGACGCCAGCGCGTCGAGCAGGACTTGCTCGTGGTAACGCGGCATCTGAGGCAGCTGCACGAGGACACTGACCGGGGTGTCGCGACCGCCACCCCGCACGAGCTCCAACGAGCCGGGGCTCGTCTTCGTGCTCTCGGGCGATCGGTACTCGAAGAGAAGGTAGCCGCTTTGGTCGTCTTTCTCGGTGACCTTCCAGCCGTTGTCCACGCGAACGAAGCGCAGCGCCGCGTTCCACGTGCGTTCGTACCCGTAGGGCGACTCGAACGCCGACTTCGCGTCGGCGCCGGGCGCCGTCATCGCGATCGCGGCGCCCACTCCGATCGCCGAAACCACGCCGAGCACGGCCGCCTGCCAGACACCAGGCTTCATGGCTACCCCGTAATCGAAGCGGGCAGCCGGGCCAAATTTCCGGCCACGCGCGCGTGTCATCGCGCGGGCGGGCGCTCACGCGTCGGCGTCTGCGGCTGCCCCCACCATCGCGGGCGCGCCCTCGAGCGCCACGAGGGCGCCCCGGGTACGTCGCTCGAAGCCCAGCGCCACCGCCGCCGCGGCGGTCTGGAACACCATCTGCGCCGCGTAGAGAAGGAACACGAACGCCGCGCCCGGCCCGGTGACGACCTGGGTCGGGTAGTACATCGTCATGGCGGCGTACAGGCCGGCCTGAAAGACCCCGAGCATGCCCGGAGGACCGGGGATGAATATGGCGCAGCCGAGCATCCCCATGAGCGCGCAGGCCTCGCCGAGGGTCGCCGCCGTGCCGTCGGCGTGAACCACCCCGCAGCCCCAGGCGAGCATCCACATCCCGATCGCGTTGAAGAGCCAGTAGAGCGTCGTCTCGACGAAGAAGCCGAACGCGTCGCGGCCACGACCGAAAACATGCAGTCCGTCCGCGAACTTCTCGCAGGTCCCTGCAAGTTTTTCAGCAAGGGGCATCGAAACCTTGCCGATCGTCGCGAGCGTCGTGCGGTGGGCCCACGATCGCGCAAAGTAAAAGACGGCGATCGTCGCGAACGCGGCGCAAAATAGGAGCAGCATCGCGTAGCCGCTCATCCGGACGTGGTGCACGGTCACCGGGATGCCGACGACCGTCTCCGGCAACGGGTGGACCGTGGGCACGAAGACGAGCGCGAGCGCCAGGACGATGCTCAGGTACAGGCCATCGATGATGCGCTCGGCGATGATCGAGCTCGTGGCCGCGGTCAGGGTAATGGGGCGCTGACCGTCGGAGCGGTCGTTCGACGGCGTACGAACCATGTACGGCCGCACCATCTCGCCTATGCGGAACGGCAGAAGCAGGATGGCCGCGAAGCCGATGAGCGAGACGGCGAGGAGGCGCCTCCTGGAGACGGTCGCGATGGGCCGCAGAAGGAAGCGCCAGCGAACGCTCCGGAAGTAGTTGAACCCCGCCAGCGACGCCAGGTACGGAAAGAGAATCCACCAGCGGACGTGCTGGAAGTCGCCTCCCTCAGGGACGATCTTCAGCCCACCCTTGTGGAGCGTGTACCAGATGCCGAGCGTGATGACGAAAGAGAGGACGAGCTTTCCTCTGTGCCGCTTGAAGAATCCCGCGAGAGCTCCCACCGTCTCGGTCGTATAGCACGCTGCCTGTCCCGTTCGAGGGGCGAGCGGCCGCGCTCTCCAGCCCGGGCGCCGCTTGCAGCAGCCTTCCGCAGACGCGCGATCGCATCGCGCGTCGCGTCAGAGGCTCCAGTACCGGATCTGGCGCTCGGTGCCGTTCGGATCGAGCGCGCTCTTCACGTCCACGAGGACCCCGCCGTCGCGCACCATGCCGAAGAGGCGAGACGCCCCGCGCTCGAGGTACCACTTGTGGCACACCGAGAAGACCAGCGCGTCCAGGTGCTGCATCTCCTCGAGCGGGACGAGCTTCACGCCGTACTCGTGCATGGCCTCCTCTTGACTCGCGAGGGGATCGTGCACGAGCGCGTGAATGCCGAACTGCTCCAGCTCGTGAAGGACGTCGGGGACCTTGCTGTTGCGGATGTCGTTGCAGTCCTCCTTGAACGTGAGGCCGAGGACGCCTACCCGAGCGTTCTTCACGGTGATGTCCGCGTCGATGAGGAGCTTGACGAGGCGCGCGGCGACGAACGGCCCCATGTTGTTGTTGATGCGGCGGCCCGCGAGGATGACCTCCGGCTGGTAGCCGAGCTGCTGGGCCTTCATCGTCAGGTAGTAAGGGTCGACGCCGATGCAGTGGCCTCCGACGAGGCCCGGCTTGAACCGCAAGAAATTCCACTTCGTGCCCGCGGCGTTGAGCACGTCTCTCGTGCGAATGCCCATCCGGTCGAAGATGATCGCCAGCTCGTTCATGAGGGCGATGTTCAGGTCGCGCTGGGTGTTCTCGATGACCTTTGCGGCCTCGGCGACCTTGATGCTCGGCGCCTTGTGCACGCCCGCCTCGACGATGCGGCCGTACACCGCGGCCACGCGTTCGAGGGTCTCGGAGTCCTCGCCGCTGACGACCTTCGTGATCTTCTCGAGCGTGTGTTCCTTGTCGCCGGGATTGATGCGCTCGGGCGAGTAGCCCAGCTTGAAGTCGCTGCCGCGACGCAGTCCGCTGACGCGCTCGAGGATGGGCCCGCAGATGTCCTCGGTCACACCGGGGTAGACCGTCGACTCGTAGACGACGACCGCGCCCGGCGAGAGGACCTTCGCCACCGTCTCGCTCGCCCGCTCGACGGGCGTCAGGTCCGGCACGTTGTTGCAGTCGACCGGCGTCGGGACGGCGACGATGAAGAACGTGCACCCTTGCATCTCTCGCGGGTCGCTGGTCATGCGGAGGGTCGTCGCCTTCAGCACGTCCGCAGGCTGCTCGTGGTTGCGATCGAAGCCCCGCTTCAGTTCGCCCACCTTCTCCGCGTGGACGTCGAAGCCGACCACGTCCTCGAACTTGCGCGCGAGCGCGAGCGCGACGGGAAGGCCCACGTAGCCCAGACCCACGATGGCAATTCGCTCGTTGTTCACGTTCGCTCCATCCTTCAATGCGTGGGCGAGTCGCCCAGCAGCCCTCGCGGTCCCTCGCCAAGCAGCCTCTGCGCTTCCTCGGGCCCGACCAGTTCCCTCAGACGATCGATCGCCCGGACGACGTGGTCGACGTCGGCGGGCCTGTGCGAATCCGTGCACGCGGCCTCGTACGCGTCCGTGTCGAGGAGCTTCTCCGCGGCGCGCTGCGACGCCCGCCCGTACTTGCCGACGAGCGCGCAGACGTCCAGGAGCAGGTGGGCGCCGGCATCGAAGAGCGGCTCGAGGCAGGAGTCGTCGCGCCACACGGGTTCGTAGCGTTCCGGATGCGCGAGGACCGGGACGATTCCGGCGCGCCGGAGGTCGAAGAACCGGTGCTGGAGACGCAGCGGGAACGCCCCCTGACCGAGCTCGACGAGCGCCGTCTTGCCGCCTGGGTACGAGAGCCCCTCGCCACGGACGAGCCGTCCGAACACCACGTCATCGAAGAAGTGCTCGCTCGCGAGATGCACGGTGGGAAGCCCCTCGGAGGCCGCCACGAGAGTGGGTTGCATGGCGGCGAATGCACGTTCGAGGCCGGGCCGGTCGTTGTCGAACATCCCCGGACGCATGTGCGGCGTCGCGACGACCACCTCGAACCCGATCTGCCGCAGGCCGCGCAGCATCGCGAGGGATTCGTCGGGCGAGCGCGCGCCGTCGTCGATCGCGGCCACCCAGTGGCAGTGCAGGTCTACGAAGCCGGCCATCGTCGCGCGCGCAGGCACACGAGAGATCGGTAGCACGGCCGGCCGTGCCATGAGAAAGCCAGGGGGCATTCTGGGGGGGCGAGGGGCACAAAGTACCCGCCGCTGTGGCGAAAGACACACAAGCTCGCTTCTCGGTTGACCACGAGTCGAAATGCGTGCCCGTCGTCAAAACGACGGGCATGCGGCCTCGCCGGCTTTCGCTATGACCCGTCCGCGATGACTCCGATGGCTTCCCGCCCGCCGCGGCAGTACGACCTCGTCCTGTGGGGGGCAACCGGCTACACCGGCCGCCTGGTGGCCGAGTTTCTGCTGTCTCGCTACGGCACCGACGGCGAGCTTCGCTGGGCGCTGGGCGGCCGCGACGGGACCAGGCTATCGGGCGTGCGCGAGCAGCTCGCCGGCCGGTACCCGGCTGCGCGGCGCCTGCCGCTCGTCCTGGGCGACGCGCGAGACCGCGCGTCGCTCGACGCACTCGCTCGGAGCGCGAGGGTCGTGTGCACCACCGTGGGACCGTACGCCCTTCACGGGCGGGACCTCGTCGCCGCGTGCGTGGACGCCGGCACCGACTACTGCGATTTGAGCGGTGAGACGCCGTTCGTACGCGACATCATCGACCTGCACCACGAGCGGGCGCGCGACGCCACCGGCGCGCGGATCGTCCCCTGCTGCGGCTTCGACTCCGTCCCGTCGGACCTGGGGACTCTGCTCGTTCAAGAGCACGCCAGGACGCGGCACGGGGCGACGTGCGGGGAGGTCAAGGGTTTCGTCGTCGACGCCACCGGCGGCCTGAGCGGCGGGACCGCGGCGAGCATGATTTCGATCGTCGAGCAGGCGGTGCGCGACCCGAGCACGCGCCGTCTCTTGAGCGACCCGTACGCCCTGGCTCCGCGGGAGTCGCCCCGGCGAAGTGGGCATCGAGCACGGGGAGAACGCGACGCGGAGCGCGACGGGGAACGCGATCAGTGGGGGTTGCGCTGGGACGAGGACCTTCGGGGCTGGACCGGTCCGTTCCCGATGGCGGGCGTGAACACCCGCGTCGTGCGGCGGACGAACGCGCTGCTCGAGTACGCGTGGGGGAAGGACTTCCGCTATCGCGAAGCGTCCGGCTTCTCGAAGGGCGCCAGGGGCTGGCTGACCGCGGCATGGGTTACGGCGGGCCTTGGGCTCTTCGTCGGCGCGATGGCGGTCTCGCCGCTTCGCTGGGCGATCTCCAAGACGGTCCTGCCGTCCCCCGGGGAGGGACCCTCTGCGGAGTCTCGGGCGCGCGGGCACTTCGCGATCCGCTTCGTCGGCGTGGGTCGCGCGACCCACGGGACCGCTCCGCCCAAGGTGTTCGCCACGGTGAGCGGGTCGAGCGACCCCGGATACGGCGAGACGGCCAAGATGCTCGCCGAGTCGGCGGTGTGCCTCGCGCTGGACGAAGGCGTGACCGGGCGGCGCGGCGGCGTCCTGACCCCCGCGTCGTGCATGGGAATGCGCCTCGTCGAGCGGCTGAGGCGTGCGGGCATTCGGTTCGACGTCGACGATTCGTGAGCCGGGGTCTCCGTCACTTGATCGCGCTCAAGTGGACCACGTACCACTCGCCGCGCCAGGAAATCAGCGACTTCACGTCGAACGCTCCTGCCTCGAAGCGCAGATGCGACCCGAACACCCGGTAATAGCCGATCTTGTTGTACTCCTCGCCCGGCTCTACCCAGCGTGCGCGCGCGTCCGGCACCTCGAGCCCGAGGAGACGGGCGCTCGGGGCGTCTGCCCCGAGCGCGGCGTGCAGCGCGTGAATGTCGTGCGAGTAGGCGGCCACCAGGCGGTGGCGCCAGTCCGCCGCGGGATTGGGGACGTCCTTGACCTGCTCGTAGGCTCCCAGTGGGAAGAACATCGCCATCCCGCGCTCGGGATTGTCGGACACGATGGCGTCCCACAGCGCACCGACGCGGGCGTCGAAGGCGCTGCCTTCGGCGCGCGGTTTGTCGTGGGTCTGGGGCAAGAGGGCGGAGTCGGCCGACGCGGATGGAACCGGCGACGGCGGAGGGGAAGCGCCATCGCGGGGAGAGGCGCTCGGCGTTGCAGGAGCCGAGGCGCGCGGGGCGGGGAGGATGTCCGGATAGGCAAGCGACGGCGAGGCGTCGGGCGTCGGCGGCTCCCGGCGCGAGCACCCGGCGAAAAGGGCGGCGATGGCGAGCGCCGAGGCGAGTGACCCAGGGACCATGGCTCGTGATTCTCGAATCACGACCCCTGATCTAAGCTAGGCGCGCATCCGCCAAGGAGACCAAATAGCATGCGTACGCTTTCGACCTGCATCGCCGTCGCGTCGGTCGTTGTCATTTCTGCGGCCGCCTGTGGCCCCAAGAACCAGGACAACACGCAGCCCAACGCCGCGGCGACCGCGACGGGCTACCCGGGATACCCGCAGCAGCAGGCTTATCCGCCCGCGCAGGGGCAGTACCCCCCGGCTGGCCAGTACCCGCAGCCTGCACCCACCTACGGCCAGCAATACCCGGCTCCTCCTCCGACCGCGCAGCCGATGCCGGCGCCGACCGCCGCGCCGACGGCCAGCGGGGGCCAGATGGCCGTCCCCGGCCCAATCGCCTTCCAGTGCCAGAACGACGTGCCCTGCGGCACCCACCACTGCAACATGCAGTACGGCAAGTGCGCGTTCCCCTGCCAGTCGGCGGCCGATTGCATCTCGCCGAACACGTGCATCGCCGGTTTGTGCGTCCCGGCTCCGCCTCAGGCGCATTAGGGTCTGTAGTGTCCCGAGTCGCGGGCGCTATGGGCCCGATTCTCGGGACACTACCTCCGCCGATCGTCTTCATGCCTGCGGCATGAAGACGATGACGGAGGGGACGGTTTCGTGGGGCTTCGCCCCCTCGGCGCTTCGCGCCGAGCCTCCCCCGGATCGCCTTGCGGCGAACGACTTCGCGAAGCGAAGTCGGAAGAGGGCGCGATGGTTCGTGGTTGACGTCGATATCCCGCGGTCGACTGCGTGTCGGGGCCTTGCGAGAGCCCGTCGGACGCGTTCGACGGCGTGACGAGAGGGTTCGAGAGACTGCGGGATCCGCTCGACAGCGTGACGGACGCGATCGTCAGCGTGTAGGGGTCGTTCGAGAGGCTGTCGGAGGGGTTCGACAGCGTTACGGACGCAATCGACAGCGTGTCGAGGTCGTTCGACGGCGTGAGGGACGCGATCGTGAGCGTGTAGGGGCGGTTCGAGAGGCTGTCCGAGGGGTTCGACAGCGTGACGGACGCGCTCGACAGCGTGTCGAGGTCGTTCGACAGCGTGAGGGACGCGATCGTGAGCGTGTCGAGGTCGTTCGACGGCGTGACGGACGCGCTCGACAGGCGGTCGAGGGCGTTCGACAGCCCGTCGAACGGGATCGACAGCCTCTCGGCTCAGTAGGTGGTCGTGACGAAGTCGGTCTTCGGGCTGACGGCCCACTGAAGGGCGCGTACCGTGCGGTCGATGCACGCAGCCACGCCCCCGCTCGGCGGGTTCGTCGTCACCGTCACGCCGACGGCACGCCCCATCTTCACGGCGACCCGCACGGTGACCTTCATGTCGTCGGGAGCGCCGCACCCGCCGATGAACGACGCGTGGCGGAGCGGCGCCGAGAGCTGAGCGTTGGTGAGATCCGCGGAGTCGCTGCCGCCGCCCCCGAAGTTCATGTTCTCGTTGTTGCCGTTGAGGACCGCCTCGAAGCTCCGCCCGCCCGAGTAGCCGCCTCCGCCGCCGCCGCCTGCGACGCCGCCGCCGGCGCGCTTCTTTCCCTTGATGTCGCCGTTCACCTCGACGGTGCCCTCTCGGTCCTTGGCGACGACGACCTGGTCGCTGTGCAGGCCGCGGCGCGTGAAAAACCACACCGCGAGCATGCCCGCGAGCGCCACCACGACGCTGCCCGCGAGAATCGACTTGGCGACACCCCGCCGCTTGTCGCTCTCCGCGGCGCGCACGACGGCCTTCTGCTCGGCCTTCTTGTCGCGGAGCAGCCGTGACTGCTCCGCGAACGGCGAGAACTCCTCCCACTCCGCGATGGGCAGCTGCTGTCCGCTGATCTCGTCGCGCAGGTCGTGTTCCCCCGTGAAGGCGTGCGACGCGATCTGCTGGAGCAGCTCGACCGCCGAGAAGGGACCGTGGTCCATCAGGTCCTTGTTCACGACGTAGCGGGGCCGCGGGTCGCTCTCGAGGCGCGCCTTGAGCGCCGCGAGCTTGGTCGTCGGGTCGTCCCGGCGGCTCGAGGGGGGCGCCGCGCGGCGGTCGATGACCGGCGCGCCGAAGGGATCGCCACCCTGGCTCGCCGCCCCGCGCGCGGAGCTGAGCGCGCTGACGCCGCTCGCCTCCGGGTTCGACTTCGGCATCGCCGCGGCGATCTCGTGGGGGGGCAACATCGACAGGCGCACGTCCACTTCGAGCTCGGCGCTGGCGTCGAACTGGGAGGCGCTCGCCTCGGGCGCGTGCATGCTCTGCTGCGGCGCCAGCGCGTACATCGCCGCCGCCAGGGCGCCCAGGTCCGCGGGGCGGTGGGAGCGGTCGCCGATGATGGCTTTCCCGATGAGGATCTCGATTCCTTCCGGAAGGTTCGGGTCGATCTCGCGCGGCCGCTTCATGCCAGGGCCCACGTGCCGGCCGGTCACCATCTCGTAGAGGATGGCCCCGACCGAGAAGACGCTGGAGCACGCGTCCCCCGGCTGCGAGCTGCGGTGCAGCTCGGGAGGCAGGCAATATTTGTCATGCAGAAGCGTCGGCGGGACCGACAGGCTGGCGCTGATGCGCGCGAGCCCGTCCGGACCGGGCGCCACGGCCGAAGGGTGGACGAAGAGTGTCTCCCCGCGGGCGTGGCGCTCCCTGAGATCCAGGCACACCGGAACGATGACCGCGACGGCTTCGTCCAGCGTCAGCCGCCGGCCCTCGGCGCGCCGCGCGTCGAGCAGCGTACGAAGGGTCTGCGAGGGAGGGATCGACTGCGCGGGGTGCGCGCCCCATGCGGGCGCGGGGGACATCGCCATGGTCGTGCGACAGCATACGGCACGGTCGAGCGGTCCCTCAATGGTCGGGCCGAGGTCCCCGCCTCAGGTTCTGCGCGCAGCGGAGATGTACGAGCCCCGCTCACCCGCGCCCGCGCGCGAGCTCTGCCACGACTTTTCGGCCGCCGATGACCTCTCCTGCCAACGCCGCTACTGCCTGGTCGAATATTTCTTTCCGCACGCTCACGAATGTCATTCGGTCGCGTACCCGGATGCGGGTCGTGTCCTCGGGTGCGAGGCCCTTGTCCGCGAAGAGCTTCTGGAGATCGGACGGCCGCACACCTTCGCGCTTGCCCACGTTGACGAAGAGCTGGAGAAACCCCGACGGCGAGTCGCCGCGCTCCGCCGGGGTCACGCCCGTCTCGAGGATGGGCTCTTCGTCGTCGGCTTCCGCCGGCGGCTCCCACAGGGACGGAGCGGCGGCAGCCGCTACGGTCGTCGGGCTCGCGGCCGTCCGGGTGGTCGCTCTCGGGGCGTCTCGCGGTTCGATGGGTTCGCGGCGCGGCGGGGCTTGGGGCACGGCCTGGGGCATGGGCTCGGGGTTGCGGCCGC
>Ga0102924_1002611_pt1 | contig 19508 bp, 13 predicted proteins | sample PaiPotPPM11metaG_FD_80116 | JGI IMG/M metagenome (GOLD analysis project Ga0102924, IMG submission 80116) | Iron sulfur acid spring bacterial and archeal communities from Banff, Canada, to study Microbial Dark Matter (Phase II) - Paint Pots PPM... ...
AATTCGAGAGAATAATTTAGCGAAAGTCCGCAACTCCCGGTCCTCTTTTGCGTTGGCCGGCCGACTCTGAATGTTTTGCGGTATATTCGGCCTCTTTACATGCACATCATCGCTGAAAAGCCGATACGTCGGAATTTCCAACGCACGGGCCATCTTCTCCAAAGTATCCACGGACGGAACGGTGTGCCCATTTTCAACCCGTGAAATGTAACAGCGAAACAATCCCGTACGCTTTTCGACGTCGTCTTGCGACATCTTTTTCTGTTCACGCAAGTCCTTTAATCGTTCACCGATGACCACAGAGCCTCCAATCGTTTGCAGAAATTTGACGCAGAGCTACAAATGCCCCCGGTGAGTATTTCTCACCGGGGAAGGTGATGTGGGGCGCAAACGATAGCACCGGGCCGGAACAAAATCTAGAACGCACAGCGGAATTAACTGATGTTTGTCGGGGCTACAGCAGGATTAAATAGAAATTGACTTGACATCCTTTTTGATTGGATGCCACCATCACCCACCATTCAGAACAGTTAAATCTTAGAGTTCAAAGCGATCTCGTCTGGTCGATTCGTCACACTGATATAGCGCACGGCAAGGATAGTGAGGAGATCGCCAAGATGAACAGGCCCCACAGCTCTAAGGCTGCCACTTATATCTCAAGCGCGGGTTCAATACCCGCGGACTTTGGAACGCAGCGATACACAGGTGGGATCGTCCTCGTGCTTTCATTTCTGTTCTTCAGCTCGTGCGCATTTGGACAGACTGCCCTAACTCCGCCGACGTTATCTTTTCCCAACCAAGCAGTCGGCTTTGCAAGCGTTCCGAAGACTGCGACTTTTAAAAATACCCAAACAGTGTCGCTAACGATCAACAGCATCGCGATTTCTGGGACTGACGCTACAGATTACGCATGGCTAGGCGGGACCTGCACTGCGGGCGCGCTCGGCGCGATGAAGAGTTGCATCATCACTGTTGTCTTTACGCCAACAGCTTCGGGAATTCGTACGGCCACGCTGACTGTCACCGATAGCGCTACCACAAGTCCTCAGTCAATCGCTCTAACGGGCAGTGGCGTCGCTCCCGTTAGTCTACTGCCCACAACCCTCGCCTTCGGAACCGAAGACGAGGGAGTGACGAGCGGGGCGAAGACAGAAACGCTCAAGAACTACCAGACGGTGCCGTTAACGATCGACAACATCGCGATTTCTGGGATAGATGGGGGTGATTATGCCTCCGGCGGAACCTGTCCTATCAATCCAAACACGCTAGGCACGGGCAAGAGCTGCAGCATCACCGTAACGTTTACGCCGTCCGCTCTGGGAAGCCGAACGGCCACACTGACTGTGACCGATAGCGCCTCGACAAGTCCGCAATCAATCGCTCTGACGGGCACTGGTGTTGCTCCAGTCACTGTTTCCCCTACGAAACTGACATTTGCCAGCTTGCAGGTGGGCGCGACGAGCATCGCTCAGACGATCACGCTGACAAATCATTTGAAAACAAGCCTTACTGTATCCATCGTGGCCAGCGGCGATTTCGCTGTGTCAAGCAGCACATGTGGCTCCAGCGTTGGCGCGGGATTGAATTGTAAGATTGGGGTGACGTTTACTCCGACCACGGTTGGTTCGCGCCAGGGAACGGTCACGATCAACGACAGTGCCTTCGGCAGCCCCACTCTGGTCGCACTCAACGGCACTGGGAAAAGTACGGGGCCGCCGGTGTTGGTATCGATTACGGTAACGCCGACGAATCCATCGATTACCACGGGCACTACCCAACAGTTCACGGCCACGGGTATGTACAGCGACGGAAGCATGCAGAATCTTACGAGTACAGCAACCTGGAGTTCATCAACTTCAGGGGTGGCGACCATAAACGCGAGTGGGCTTGCGAGTGCCACGGGGACCGGCCAAACAACTATCAAGGCAGCATCGGGAGCGATCAACGGCTCGACTACGTTAACTGTCACAGTCGCCGTAGGGTTTGTGCCTACCGGTAGCCTAAACACATCACGCTACTACCACACAGCGACGGTATTGAACGACGGCACGGTGCTGATTACGGGAGGCGAGGAAAACAATAGCACATTCGTAGCGAGCGCTGAGCTCTACAATCCCGTGACCGGAAGCTTCACCGTTGCCGGGAGTATGATCACCGTACGGGACTGGCACACTGCAACGCTCCTAAATAACGGAATGGTTCTAATCGCGGGCGGGGCGAATCATGGCGGGACCTTGGCAAGTGCCGAACTATACGATCCCACAACCGAGACCTTCACAGCAACAGGGAGCATGAACACTGGCCGTTATTTTGCTACTGCAACGCTACTCAACAACGGGAAGGTGCTGATTGCGGGGGGCTTTACAACAGCTACGGACCTTACGGTTCTAGGCAGTGCGGAACTTTACGATCCGACGACAGGGATCTTCACCATTACTGGCAGCCTAAATACTGCAGTGGGCCAGCAGGCAGCGACGCTGCTAAACAACGGAAAGGTGTTAATTTCAGGTGGTGACACCGCTAGCTTTGTACCCACTACAAGTGCCGAGCTATACGATCCCGCGACTGAGACATTCTCCACGACTGGCAGTGCGAATATCGCGCGAAGATTTCATACGGCAACTCTGCTGAACAATGGGCTGGTTTTGATTGCAGGTGGTAACGGGACCGATTTTAATTCTCTAAGCAGTGCCGAGCTTTTCGATCCCGTGGCAGAGACATTCTCCGTCACCGGCAGTTTGAATATCGCGCGAGACACGGATACGGCAACGCTTTTGAATAACGGAACAGTTCTCATAGCCGGAGGCGAAACTATTGCGGGGGGTCAATATACTGCTCCAGCCTTAGCCAGTGCAGAGATTTACGATCCCGCAGCAGCGACGTTCTCCTTCACCAGTACTATGAACACCGCGCGTGTCTATCACATAGCGACGCTCCTAAATAACGGAATGGTTCTGATCGCGGGCGGCGAAGATGGCGTCGTTGGCGGCTCCCTCGCAAGTGCTGAGCTGTACGAACCGGTGATGCTGACTCCTCCGAACCTCGTGTCTATTGCCGTGACGCCCGCGACATCGACGATATCACCACAGACAACACAACAGTTTCTCGCGACTGGCACGTTCAGCGACAGCAGCACGGAGCAACTTGCATCAGTGACGTGGAGTACATCGGACACTACTTTGGCCGAGATCAGCAACGGTGCTGGCACTCAAGGGTTGAGTTTGGCCATCGCCCCGGGGACCGCAACCATTACGGCCAGCGCTGGGAGCGTCAGCGGTTCAGCGACGTTGACTGTCCGCCCCACGGGTTCCGTTTCAACGGGCAACCTGAACACCGCGCGCGAGCTCCACACGGCGACGCTGCTGAACAATGGAATGGTGCTGATTGCCGGAGGCTTCAACGGAATCTATTTAACGAGCGCTGAGCTCTACGATCCGGGAACGGGGGTCTTCAGCTATACAGGCAACCTGAACATGGCGCGATGCGAGCATACGGCAACACTGCTCAATAACGGTATGGTGTTAGTTGCTGGCGGGTCTCTAGGCAACGGTGGTCAGGTCGCTAGCGCCGAACTCTACAACCCCGCGACCGGGACCTTCACTCTGACTGGCAGCCTTAACGTTGCGCGCTACGGTCATACGGCGACGTTGTTAGGTAACGGAATGGTGCTAATTACGGGAGGCTATAATTCCAGTGGAAACTTATCCAGCGCCGAACTCTACAACCCCGCGACCGGGACCTTCACTCTAACTGGCAGCCTTAACGTTGCGCGCTACGGTCATACGGCGACGTTGTTAGGTAACGGAATGGTGCTAATCGCGGGAGGTTTCGGGACCGATTTTCTAGCCACTGCGGAGCTCTACAATTCAGGAACCGGGGCCTTTACGCTGACTGGCAGCCTGAACATCGCGCGCGAAAACCACACGGCGGCGCTGGCGAACAACGGAATGGTGTTAATTGCCGGCGGCTCCAACAATGGCGGCATTTTAGGCAGCGCGGAGCTCTACAATTTTGCCACGAAGACCTTTACTCTGACCGGCAGCCTTAATATCGCGCGCGAAGGTCATACGGAGACGGTGCTAATTGACGGACTGATTTTAATTGAGGGCGGCTTCAACATGTCAGGAGGTGCAGTTAGCGGTGAGCTATACAATTCTGCGACTAATATGTTTTCTATAACCAGCAATCTGGTCACTGCGCGCACCAATCACACTGCAACACTTTTAGATAACGGTATGGCGTTAATTGTCGGTGGCACGGGATCCAGCGGTTTCCTATCTAGTTCGGAGCTGTACTAGCCAATTTCATCCGAAACTTGCAGTGCATAAATCGCAAGAAGACCAAAGCGGATGATCAATTAATTCTACCTAGCGAGGAACTAGCCGAGGCATTACGCGGTCTTCTTGCGCTTCGCCGTCGTGGTCTTTTTCCTAACAGCGTTCCGGCAGGGCTCGCACTTTACTTGGTTCTCCTCTGCCCAAATTCCGCGCTGCACTTCACACACTTTTTTAGGGTGAGTAGAACGCCATCGAGCACAACTGACTTTGTACGCTCGGGCTTCAGAAAAATTACGGATTTAGGATTCGCCGGATTGCGGGTGTACATGGCCCCGATTATAGGGCAGTCTTTACTCAACAACCTCCGGCAGTCCGGTGTCGCCGACGCGGACTAAAACGGTGAAGGAGGAACGTAAGGCAATGTCCGAGCGAACAGCCACAAGAGGAAGAGTACGAGGGGTACGTGAACGATGAACTGCAACATAGAATAGCCCACAAGTTCTCTAGCGCGGACGTTCAGTAGACCCAAGACCGGCAACATCCAGAACGGGTTTATTAGGTTTGGAAGCGCCTCGGCTGCGTTATAGATCTGTACCACCCAACCCAAGTTCACATGGAGTTGGTTAGCAGCGTCAAGAACGTATGGCGCTTCTATTAGCCACTTACCCCCGCCTGAGGGCACAAAGAATCCCAGCACCATCGAATAAACTGAAACCATCACCGGATAGGTCCCTTGGGTAGAGACCCGGACGAAGAATCGAGACAGTTCGGCCGATATGGGCGATTTCGTCATCAACCCAAAAATACCGGCATAGAAGGGGAATTGTATTAACACGCCCGAGGTGGCGGGAACCGAAGCGGTAACCGCCTTGATGAAAGCACGTGGCGTCCAGTGAAGAAGCATGCCCAGCATGATGAAGAGAAAATTGTAGGTGTTCAGGTCGAGTGCGGCCAGGATTCCCTTTGTGAAAAACACTCGCGCGAGGTAGCCGAATCCTATCGCACAAATCAAAATAGTCAGAATTCCACTATATTCGAGCCACTCTCCAGGCGTGCGGGACTGTTCGAGCTCGATCGCCGGCTGTCCAATTTTCATCCCGAAAGATTCGGCAACTTTAAGATGTTCATCTGAGGGGGCTGAAAAGTACGCGACCAAAACGGTCGCTCCAATCAGAACAATGGTTGTAACCATGCTTTGCCAGGTGAAAATAGTGCGGGTAAGAGGAATTACTCCACTGAGCTTAAACAGAGCGGGTGGAATGGACTCGCGAGTGGCCATCAAAAGAGCAGCGGAAGAAGAAAGCCCCAGTGCCCAAACACTTCCGGCGCCTAAATAGGCTGCGGCTCCAGCAGCGCGGTAATCCACACGCATCCTTTGCGTTATCTCTCGCACAAGAAGTCCACTGAAGACTAAGCTAAATCCCCAACTGACAAGGGCGCTCACAGATGCGAAGAATGCCACGAACGCCACGGCACCGCGGGGAGTCCTCGGAATCTCGGCGAGTCGGCGAATGATACGCGCGACTGGCGGCGACACTGCCACGACATAGCCTCCGACAATCACCATCGCCATCTGCAGAGTGAATGGAATTAATTGCCAGAATCCGTCGCCAAAGTCCGTTACGAGTTCTACCGCTGTACTTCCAAGAAAGAGGGCAGCCACAAAAACCACGATGATCGCAATGAGGGCAAAAACGAGAGCGTCGGGAAACCACTTCTCCGATAGGTCTGCCAGAGCGATCCCAAACTGGGCAAACGCGCTCGCTTGACTTTGGTCAAATTTCGAGGGTTCGTGCTGCTCACGCCGTCGAATGCACCACCCCCTTTTCGTCTATCGCATACACGCAGGGATTCTACGAACAAGAACGGCTCCAACTCTTGAATTTTTCACTTTAGCCGCTCCCAAACTAATTCGAAAGTTTGTAACACTCCACCCCGGGGCATAGGTGGCGTCCGTAGAGTAAGCTGATCGCCTTGAAGGGATACAAACCGAGTTTGGTCGGTGCCGACCCAATTCTGTAACGAGGACACATCGATATGAAGTGTTTCTTTGTCGCCAGCCAGGGAGTAACGACCTGCATAGGCAATAAATGTCGAGAAGGCTTCCGCTCTTTCTTCAATCGGTGCAGTGACTCTGTCGGCGACGGAAAGAGGCTTTCTCTCACCCATCGCAATAATCGCCATCATTCTGCCGTCGGAAGTAAAAGTAAGTATGCCTGTCGGATTCGGACCATAGACGGCTTTATTTGTGAGCCCGGTTTCAGTAGAACTTGAGGCTGAAACCAGTTTCCAGGTGCCAACAAGCTTATCCTGAGCCTTGACGTTCCCGATTAACGCAAATGTGAAAACGAACGCTATGGCGACACACCGCACTCTCCGTATCATTTTTACCTCCCCAAACTCGAATGGACTGCCGAAATGATTGCGCCAGTACTTGGCAATACTATTTTCTCGAGAGTCCGATTGAACGGAATCGGCACATCGAGTGCGGCGATTCTTTGAACCGGACCTTTGAGATAATGAAATGCCTTTTCCTGGATCGTGGCAGCTAACTCGGCACCCAATCCAACAAAGCGATGTGCTTCGTGAATGAGTACCACGCGTTTGGTCTTAGCAACGGACTCAAGGATCGTGTGAAGGTCCAATGGTTTGAGCGTGCGGAGATCAATAACTTCCGCCATTACACCCTCTTCAGCCAGTTGCTCTGCGGCGGAAGCCGCCAATTGCACTGCCTTCGAATACGCGATCAGTGTCACATCGCGACCTTCGCGGACCACTCGTGCCTTGCCTATTGGAATGGTTGAATTTCCCGTCGGCACTGGCCATTTTTGGAAATAAAGGGCTTTGTGTTCCAGGAAAGCGATCGGGTTGCCATCGCGAATCGCAGACTTAAGAAGCCCTTTGGCATCGGCCGCATTGCTCGGAGCCACTACTTTCCAGCCCGGCAAGTGACAAAAAAGAGCCTCTAAACACTGGGAATGCTGGGCGCCCTTTCCGCCTCCCGATCCCTGCTGAGTTCGCACTACAAGGGGCACTGTGCGCTGGCCTCCGGAGATGTAGCGGGCCTTAGCCGCGTGATTAAAAAGCTGATCGCTTGCCACGAAGACAAAATCGACGAACATGATCTCGACAACGGGACGGTAACCGGTCAATGCCAAACCAATTGCCGAGCCGACGATGGCACCCTCAGAAATTGGAGTATCGAACACACGTTCGCGGCCAAACTCCCCAAGCAGACCACGAGTTACGGTGAAAATGCCCCCGTACTCGCCGATATCCTCTCCGAGTAATACGACCGATTGATCCCGCGCCATTTCTTCGCGGAGCGCTTCGTTTAAAGCCTGAGCGTAGGTCAGGATACGCTCAGAGCCTTCGGTTAGAGGTTGGCTAGCAGTAGACATACTCGCTCACCTCCTCGGCTTTAGGCTCGGGACTCTGACGGGCGAATGCGATGGCTTGTTCGATTTCAGTTTCCACTTCTTGGTGAATCCGATCGATTATTTCTGCTTTTGTGCCCCGATCTTCGAGCTTGCGGCGGGCGACCAGAAGCGGATCACGTTTTCGCCACGATTCAACTTCTTCCTTCGGGCGGTAAACTTGTGAATCACCAAACATGTGTCCCGTGAGACGGTAGGTCATCGCTTCGATAATCATAGGACCTTGGCCTGCGCGGGCGCGGGCTACGGCTTGTGCGGTCGTACGGTAGACCGCTTGCACGTCGTTACCATCAACGACAATCCCGGGAACACTGCAAGCACATCCCCGGTCGGCCATTCTTTGCACGCTAGCCTCTTTGCTTATATGGGTCATCTCTGCATATAAATTGTTTTCACAAAAGAAAATGCAAGGAAGTTTCCACAACGCTGCCATGTTCAGAGACTCGTAAAACACGCCTTGGTTAGTGGCGCCTTCTCCGAAGAATGTCAACGCTACGCGTGTGTTTTTTGATAGACGTGCGCTGAGAGCAGCTCCCATTGCGATAGGAATTCCGCCCGCCACGATTCCGCTGCATCCCAGGTTGCCAACAGTCAAATCTGTAAGCAACATCGAACCGCCGCGGCCGTGACAACATCCTGTCTCTTTGCCGAACAGTTCAGCGACTACGGCTTGTACCGAGGTTCCTTTAGCCAAAGTTGCGCCGTGGCCACGATAGGTGGCTGTAATGTAATCCTCTCGGTCCAGCGCAGCACACGCTCCCGTGACGGTTGCCTCTTGACCGATACATAGATGAAGTGACCCGTAGATCTCGCTGGCTCGAAATAATTCCTCGAGCCGTTCCTCCACTCGACGAATCTGGTACATTTTGCGGTACAGCACGACGAGGTCTGGTTCCTGATCGGCCGCTATCGTCATGATAGAGCGTTCTCCCTTACCGCTTCTTACATAAAAAGCGAATGCAATTTCCAGCTGCCCTTTACACTCGCAGACGATTTATCGGTGCGCTGGCGGTATTTATCTGCGTCCAGTCCTGATCATCGGGGGTCACTTTGGAAAGGGAATTAACAAGGTTGCGCCTGGCGGAGGCGGAGTACGGTTCACGTTCAGAACCATGGAAACAAATGTGTAGTAGCCGGTTAGACTGACCATATCAATGGTTCCCTGATCACCAAAGACAGTAACCGCCTTACCGTAAGTAACGTCAGTGACGCTCTTATTGTGTAGAAGCTCGGTGCAAAACTCGTAGGTTGCCTCCTCGTCAACGGACATCGTCGGAGGGCGCCGACCATCTGCGACAGCCTTGACAATTTCGGGATCGAGCCCGGCTTTAATCGCCAATTCAGCATGATGAGACCACTCGAATTGTTGCGTCCAATCTCTCGCAGTGATCAAGACCACGAGTTCTCTTATCTTGGGCGGGAGTGCGCTTTTGAACCGCAAATAATCCCCCATGGCTTGAGCGCGAAGCAGTACTTCGGGACTACGTAGAAGCGGAATGAACGGTCCCATAATCGGCTGTTTCCGAGCTCCCAGAAACTCATCCGCTGCCTTTTTCTGTTCGACGGTCATCTTCTCAGTTGGAATGTCCGGCATCCGGACTTGAGCGGTGGCGGGAAGGCATAACCCATGGAAAAAGCAAAACAGGAAACAAGACTTGATCATCAAGATTACGAACGGTTTAATCTTCAAAGCACTTGTCATCATATTAGCCCCATAAAATGCCGCGCTCGAATCCTGTTAGTTGACTAGCCTGAACATTTGGACCCGTCGTCCACCGCCAACTACTCCTGCCTCGCCGGTGATGATATCTCCCTTTGAATCGACGGCGAGGCTATGAAGGTTTTCGAATTGGCCGATCTGGTGACCAGGCCGGCCAAAGGTCGAAAGTAGTCGCCCAGTCGCGTGGTCCATAACTCTCATTTCTTCGTCGCCTCCATCTGCTACGTACATATATTTTTGGGCAGGGTCCGGTGAAAACGCTACCCATGTTACAGAACCGATTCCGGTGAGCTGTGCGGTCTTGCTTTCAACTGGAATATTTTTCTTGAATGTTCCCATTTTGTCGAAAACTTGAACTCTGTCGCCATTTCGATCACAGACGTACACAAGCCCGTCGTTGCCGATTACCACGCAATGTACAACCATTAGAAACACACCCCCGACGCCCTCGTCACTCTGGGCCTTTGTACCCTGTTGGCCCCATTGACGCAGGAAATGTCCTTCACGATCAAAGACAACAATGCGACGATTGCCATAGCCGTCGGCAACATATATGTCTCCGTTGCTTGGATCGATGGCCTCATCCGCAGGATTAAACATCGACGAGTGACTAGAGTTCATGGAAGCACCTGTAAGAGTGCCGTCGGAACTGTCGACTAGTCCTTTTGTTCCGATTTGCAGCAATAGCTTACCGTCGTGCGAATATTTTTGGACGATCCCGTCTTTATTTCCGGCCACCCAAAAATTCCCTTGATAGTCTATCCGGCAGCCATGGCGACTAGCTGGAAGCGCATCCGCGTCCCCCCAAGAATTTACAACATTGCCGTCTTGATCAAGTTCAACCACTGGTGGCGCCGGCGTCGCCATCTTTTGCTGTTTGGGTGTCAGGTCACTTCTGTTCATGATGAAAATGTGGTCATTTGAATCCACACAAGTTCCTGCGACCTCTCCCGTCACCCAACGGTCTGGCAGCGGCTTGGGCCAATCAGGATCAACACGAAAATGTGGGGCCTCCGTAGCCTGGTCACCAGACTGAGCATTCAACTCGCTGCGCGACAACGCAAACGTCGAGAGTCCCGCGACGATTATTGTTGCAATCCCGAAAGCACCGATCGAAACTAGCTTCACGATATCCTCCTGATTGGAATCAGGCCGCCATCGGTACAATCAACCCGGCGATCCTGAGACTCTGGTCTCCTGCACTCACAAGCGAGTCCACAAAGATGACAACTCGCGATCTAAACGATGCAATTGCGTTATGCTTCATTTACAAATAACTGGCCGCGACAAACGACTGCAGTGTTTATCAATCGCTGGCGTCCGGTGCGCTTTTGCTGATTGGAGTCTACAAATTCGAACTTTCCTTCTTTCAGTTCACAAATGCTGATATCGGCGTCACTACCAGGCTGGAGCGTGCCGAGAGATGAGCGATAATTGAACACACTCGCAGGTTTTGCGGTCACTCGCTCAATCGCCTTGTCGAGATCCATCCCAATGGCCATGAACTTCGAAACCGTGGTGGGCAAATCGTAGACGGGACCATTGATATTTCCGTCGCTTAGATCGGTGCTGATCGTGTCCGGCAGGAAATCTTGTTGTAGGGCCTTTTCAGCAGTGTCAAAACTAAAATGCGAACGACCATGAGCAGAATCCATTACTATTCCGCGGTCACGCGCTTCCAGCACCTCCGGGAGAAGCTTGCCGGTTTCATTGAGAATTCCGTGTGGATGATCGTTATAGATGTGGGTGAATACGTCACCCTTTTGCATCATTTTCAGAATATCTGGTAGGGAAGAATAAGGATCACTAATATGAACCATCATCGGAAGATGACAACCCTCTGCAGCTTCCCGAGCCCTTTTGAGGCACTCCAAATCATTTGAACCTTGAATGGATTTTTGCAGTCGAACCTTAATTCCAACTACGGTTGGCTTATTTTCATTTGCTGACTTGGCAGTTAAGTCGGGATTCACCCATTCCAGGTCTTTCATGGAGTCTTTCGTCCCCATAACAGTCCCGAGTGCCCCAATGTCGACCAATGCGAAGACGCGCGTTTTGGAAGCGTTAGTGATGTACTTGACGAATCCTTTGATTAGCGGATAGCCCGCTGAACCACAATCCACAACTGTTGTGGTTCCTTTGGCCAAGCAAGAATGATCTGCATTAACACCGCCGAATCCGTCAAAGCAATGCACGTGGAGATCAATAAATCCCGGGGCGACGATTTTGCCCCTTGCGGAAACAACTTTGGCAGCTCCACTTTCGGGGTAATTTGTGGAGACCTCCAGGATCTTGCCGTTCTTTATCGCCACATCCATCTCGCGGTGAATTTGTTGGCTGGGATCGATGACCGTGCCACCTTTGATCAGCAAATCACAGTGCCCGTTCGACTCTTGATTTGGGACACGAGGCAACGAGTCCGCCGGGTGAACGCCCTCAGCAGCGAATAACGCGGCTCCCCCCGCCAACAGATATTTGGAAAATCTCCGACGAGTCAGCATAAAGAGTTGAAGACGTAACCTACAATTTCGACATCTTTGCCCGTTCGATCTTCAGAAGACACTGGGTCATGGCTGGGCAACAAAAGTGCCGCCGTGAGCGATCAATTTCCACTGTCCACCCTCTTTGACAAACACATCGGTGACTCTTTTAGACGGCGTTTCTTTTTTGCTGGCTTTCTCTTCCCCTGGCTTCGTAGTGCTATAGACCACAACTGTGTTGCCATAAACGCTCAATTGCCTATCGTCACTTTTGCTCGCAAACTCTCCAGAGTGGATATCGGCGAGCACTTGGGCCTTGGTAAGAAATTCCCCTGTCGGTGTAAGCCAGACCACTTGGTCAGAAAGAAGGCGGCTGAGTGCATCAGTGGCATTTTTGAGAACGGCGTGATCCAATTCCTGTTCAACCTTGAGCACCTCCTTCTTATTTTTTGCGACTAAACTCGCATCACTTTGGTCGATAGATTGAGCCGAAGAAACCACTGCCCAGGCAAAAGTTAGCAATAATAGAATGGCGATTCTCTGCATCATTTCTTCGCTCCTCCGGTTCTGTGTTCCTCAAAGTTATTTCTCATTTCGCTGTGACAGGTACTCATACTTATTGCCTACCGACGGGAGCTGAATGATGAGTCACGAGCTGCCACTGTCCACCTTGCTTGACGTATACATTGAAGAATCTTCTGGGGTGAGGGAGCGGTTTGCCGTTGAATAACTCGGTCATCGACGCAAGCCTTGTTACAATCACCGTATTCCCGAAGACATAAAACTGTCTGTCTTCTTGCTTGATGGTAGTGACGGGTTTTTGTTCTCCATTGGACATAACGTAGGGTTTGAGCTTCCCATTTAAGATGATGTCCATAAATTGGGCCTTGTTGAATCGCTCTCCAGTGGGAAACGTCCATACAAGATCGTCGGCGTAAATACGTTGCATTGCATCTTTGTCGTGACTCTGATGAGCTTGAATCCTCTGATCTTCAACTTTGACGACTTCGTTCTTAATCTCTTCGGGTGAATTCGCGTCACTCTGTCGATATCGCAAGCCCGCGAAAGTCCACGTCGAAGCTAGTATCAGTAAGGAAACCAAGAGGAATCGTCGAACCATTTGTTACTCCTTATTCGATTTGTCTCTGGCGCCAATTCTGGGACGACTACCGAATCACCAAATGAACTTCACAGCAAATTGGATTTCACGTGCGCTAGTCGAGGTCGAGTCGATCATTCCCGCACCGGCAATAGGAGCGCCGGTTTGATCGAAAAGGGAGCTGTTATCAATCGGCGAGTTAAAGTTCGGATGATTAAACAAATTGAAAGCCTCTATACGGATCTGCGCGTTGAAATTTTCAGAGATTCGCTTGATGTAGTTATTCTTGACCAAAGAAAAATCAAACTCGACTAAGCCAGGACCTGTGATCTCGTTGCGACCTCCGTTCCCGAGGAGGTTTGAACACGTTCCCGGTAGCACTGGATTCGGTGGCCCGCCAGGTTGAAACGGCACGCACTGGGCCGCGATGGCTGGAGTTGCCAAGGGCAGCGTGAAGCAGTTGAGCTTGATGTAATTCGTAACGCTGCCGGCGTTTGCAGGCGATCGACACCCCGAGCTTCGGAGCCGATCCGGGAAATCGAACGGATCTGCGTTGTTTAGACCGAGCGGATCACTGCCGCCACCTAGAAGAGGAGTGAAGGGCAACCCGCTTCTAGCCGAGATGATGCCGCCGATTTGCCAACCGCCCAAAGCCCAAGCTGGCCCGCGAGACGGCGTCGGCACATACCACGTGTAGTTTATGGCCAGATTGTTAGTCACGTTAAAATCAGCAGGACCTCGTCGATATTTGGGAGCGAAAAAAAACAGGCTGGAAATAGAATTTGCGAATGGATCACCCACGATACTCGCTGATCCCTCGTCAATTACCCTGCTCCATGTATAAGATCCTTGGACCTGGACGCCATGGCTCAGCCGCTTAGTAACTTCAGTTTCAAGCGCGTTGTAAGTCGAACTGTTGGTCCATTGGATGGTGTCAATGCGACCGACGTTCGGATTTAGAACTATCCCACTGCCTATTGGCGACGGCCAGAGGTATCCGGCCGATGTCAGCGTTGGCAGCACATCATTCATATCGTCAGCGCGGAACGGCTGATGCACAGCGTGTGAACCCACGTAGGCGACCATTCCCGTCAAGTTATGACCTAGTTCGCGCTGAACGTTCAGGTTCCATGTCATCACGTAGTTGCGGTTTGGATTTCCCTGCACGAACGAGTTACGCAAGGTGCTAGGTGCACCCAGAAGAGGAAATGCCTCATCCGGAAATGACCCAGGCATTAAATGGGATACGCTTCCTTGCTCAGCAAATGGGGCCGCATTGACCTGCATGATCCAAACTTCATAAAGCAATGGAAGAGAATCAAACATTCCAAAGGCACCACGGATTGCAGTCTTGCCATCCCGAAATGGATCCCAGGCAAACCCAATGCGGGGCTCGAAGTTTCGAAGCGTAGGGTTCGAAAACAACGGATTTCCAAGATGAGGAGTGGCGTCTGTGAATGGATTACGAAGAGTTGTCAACTTGTCGTGTACCTCCGTAGGAACCGTTGACATCTCGTAGCGCAATCCGAGGTTGATCGTAAAGTTCGGTCGCCAACGGAAGTTGTCTTGAACGTAGCCTCCGAATATGCTTTGCCGAAAACCACGTTCAGTCGCCAGTCCCGGAATAGCCGCCGCAAACTTGCTAGGTTGGTTGGTCAAGAAGTTAGTCAACGACCCAAATTTGAATTGACCAACGAGGTGTGTAGCCTGAAAGCCATTTAGCTCGAGCCGTTCCGCAGAAAATCCAAACTTCAGTTCGTGGCGACCTTTGGTTACGCTTACATCGTCATAAACTTGGAAAGAATTTGAGAACTGCCTAATTACAGCAATGATCGGCGCAAATGATGTCAGACCCGAAACGTCAATTTCGGGCGGCCCGTCTCCCGGAATCGCACCTAAAGACGTATCGAGCGCCAACGGATTAATTGCCGTATTGCCCGTCCCACCTATGCCATACGTCCGGCTGTATCCGAATCGAAACATGTTGATCACTTGCGGAGTAAAGAGGTGCGTCTCATCGATGGAGACGAATTGCCGTCCCGTCGTCTGGGGAGTGTTTACAGTGTTGAGGGCGTCGGGCAGGACTAACATGCCCTTATCGTATTGATAGGTGCCAAAAAGATTATCTTTCTCCGAGAGATTGTAGTCGAGTCGGAGTGTTCCGAAGTTTTCGCTTGCGACGTCCTGAGCCACGAACGAATAAATGCCAGTATTCCCTAAACCTAAGAGCCCGGCATTAGGAAGGTGCCATAGCGGCAGATACGGCGCGACTTTGGGGTCCACCGCTACCGTTGTCGTCGTCCCATCAGCATTGTGGATAATCCCGTTTCGCGCATCCATCGAAGGCACGGTAGCTAAGGTTGTTAGACCCTGGTTTTGGCGAATACCCTCATAGTCCCCAAATATAAACATCCTATTCTTTTTAATTGGCCCGCCGGCGGAGCCGCCAAATTGATTCCGCGAGAAAGGTGGTTTCGGGGTTCCGGTGAAATCGTCGAAGAAATTTGGTGCATCCAGTGCACTGTTTCGTACAAATTCGTACGCATCACCATGGAACTGATTTGTTCCCGAACGTGTAGCGGCGGTGATGACTCCTCCGGAAGTCCGTCCGTATTCCGCGTCATAGTTGGCGGTCAAGACTGAAAATTCCTGAACGGCGTCTACACCCAAAGTGACGCCATCAACTACGCTTCCCGGACCCCCGTTTGTAAAGTCATTCACGTTGATACCGTCGATCAGGTAGCTGTTTTGTTGAGGGCGGGAGCCCGATATTGTCAATTGGGCGCCGAAGCCGCGACTGCCTCTTGAAAAACCGGAGACAGACGTGTCTAGCTGCAACGAAGAGACGGAGGCCACACCGGGTTGGAGAGTCGCCAGCTGCGTCCAATCGCGGCCGTTCAAGGGCAATTCACGAACCGTAGTCGAGTCCGCGATGGAACTAATGGCTGACGTAGTCAACTGAACTTCAGAAGCACCGGCTGCAACCGTAATGCTCTCTGATACCGAACCTAATTCCATCTCAAAATTGATTTCGAGTGCATCTTGGACGTGGAGGGTGATGTCTGGTTTAATCACGCTCTTAAATCCGATCTTTTCAAGCTCCATCCGATATATGCCTGCCGGCACATCGGTAACGTAGTAGATTCCTGATTGATTCGTCGTTCCTTCGTAGTGGATGTTCGTGTCTTTATTGATCAGGGTTACCTTGGCGGTAGGTATGATTGACTTGCTCTGATCAACGACCTGACCGGTCACCGAGGCGTTCGTAGATTGAGCATGAAGAGCATTCGCAAAAGGAAGTACGAGCAAGACCGCCAACGCGGCCACTATGCGCATAGATTTTGTCCCCCGTAAAACTCAGACCCACTGACTGATACGACGCGGAGGAAAGATCTGTACCACTCGGCGAAGAAAATCAACTAAGGATGGTTTGCTTCTTTGCGTAGCAAGGCGTATAGGAAGGGCTTGCCAGTGGGTTTTCTACTCCCACCATTTGGTTCCACGGTAACGAAGACGGCGTTTATCTGTGTGACCTTCTTAGCATCATCAAACCGCAGTACCCAGCGGCGATTAGATTCGCTGTCCATATAGAATATGCCGAGATTCAAAGGCTTTCCCTTGTCCGCATCGCTTCGGCCCCATGCTTGGAATGCGCTGGCGTTCTTCAATTCAGGTTGGTCATCAAGGTCGAAGGCATAAAATAGTAGAGACTTTCCTTGTGTGTAGAAAATGCGGCCAAACGGTTTCCGTGTGCGGCTCCGACCATCCACATCAAATACGTCCGCAATATAGAGATTTCGAGCCCCCATGAGTTCGCGAATGTCGCGGTCCGAAGCAAGGTATTGCTCGGCATCGCTGACTCTTCTTTCACGCTCTCGATTGGTAGCAGTGAGTTCAACGACAGTCGATTCTAGCGAGGCGTTCTGACGCAACGCCTTATCGAGTTCCGCGCGAAGGCTCGTAAGCTCCTTTTGCGAATTCTGGTAAGACTGCTCGGCGTCACGAAGTTGATTGTTCAGAACGTCACTCTGTTCTGAAACATCTTGTAACGGCGTCTCCGTCGAGTTCGTGCGAGTAACTTCTCCCGCCCGGACTTCTCTCGCCCGGACTTCAGCAGCCTGCAGTGCCGAGCTGAGTTTTGTTAGTTCGTGTTCCTTCGCCAAAATCGCATCCCGCAATTGAGCTACGTTCTTGGTCTGCGTGTCCAGCAATTCTGCAACCGATTTTTTTTCGATCCCGATCTGTTGGAGACGGTATTCGAAGGAAGCGCGAGCTAGTTTCGCCCGAGCCTGTTCGCGGCTCCCTAGTCGGTAGCCGATAAAGGCAACCGATGCAAGAATCATACAAGCCGCAATCGCAGTCCAAGCTAGTGGAAGCGTTCTCCAAAGTGTTTGCGGACGAAGATCGGATCTGTCGGAAACTGGCAGGTCCCCGATGTGTTCCGAAGAGGCCTTTCCTTCAGAGGATACGCGAGCCAGGAGTTTTTTGCGCGCAGTCGTATCGTTCCAACTCCGCCGATCCGGTGGATAAATGTAATCGCTCGCGAGCCGCGAAAGCCCGTCTCGAACCAATATTCGGTATTCGTGATAGGTTTCCCTGCAGAGCTCGCATGCCCACAGGTGTTCTTGCAACTCGGCCGATTCCCTCGGAGTCAACGCGTTCGCGTTCGCCAGCGCACCCAAAGTTTTGAATTTCTCGTGTTCACCCATTGAGCCGTCTTCGGTCTTCATGCCCTATTTCTCCCGAAGCGTTTGTACAAACGCATTCTTTCGAAGGCGCTCTAGGCCACGATAAAAGTGATGGCGTACATTACCTAGAGGCTCACTAATCTTATCTGCAATCTCTTTTAATTCCAATCCTTCAAAATAAAATAATTCGAGAGTCCGGCGTTGGATTTCCGGCAATTCTTCGAGGGCTTCCGCTACTCGCGCGTGGTTAAGGCGGGCTCCGATTTCCCGGTCAAGATCCGTCTCGCCCAATAACGTGTCGTCTAAGCACCCGATCTCTGTACTACGGTAGAAGTCTCTTCGGACCAAGTAGGATTTTTGGTCCAGAGCCCGGTGATATGCGATCTGAAGGATCCATCCCTTCACCGACCCCTTCGACGAGTCAAAGAGCTTCGCCTTTTGAAACACGTGAAAAAATGCATCCTGAACGACTTCTTCGGCTTCTCCGTAATCGTGCAGAATGCGAACTGCAATTCCGAAGATCAGTCGCGAGTACCGGTCAAACAGAACTCCTAGAGCATTCGAGTCACTTTCGGCGACACGAACCATTAGCTCGTCATCACTGGGCGATTTGGTCTGTACAGCAACCGGCACGCGTGTCCGGCTCGCTCCATCTCGGTTGAAAGCAATAGGAAAGGTCAGCCCTCGGCCTTGAACCGGAGTGCCCACTCTCACCTCTTGATTCTGAAATGAATCTTCCAATTATCCGCGAACGCTATCGCTAGCGGCCGTGAACTTGGGACTCAACGTCAGCGCGTGTAACGGAGTAACACAAGGGAACGGTGTTTTTCAAGGTGAAACGAATACGAGTTATCAGTTTTTTCTTTGTAAATCTTTGCGGTCGTTGGTACAGAAAGGCCGCTGGAGACGTATAGGTGTAAAAGACTCCACGAGATCGAGTTATCGATGACATCGATTGCGAAATATCGCCGTTGTCCGGCGCACTCGGTGCAATCAAAAGGAAGACAATGAAGACTTTTGCTATGTCAGCGATCGTTCTGTCAGTCGTCGCGATTGCCTTCCCAGCGACATCAAGCAGTTCGATAGAGGCTGCCCCAGCGTCTTCTAAACCTCAGCAGTCAGAAATCAGCAAGGCGGATTTCGACATTCTGGTGAAATCTTTATCGAACTGGGGACGCTGGGGGAAAGACGATCAACTCGGTGCGTTGAATCTAGTGACTCTTGAAAAGAGAAAGCAGGCAGCCCACCTCGTGACGTCGGGCGTTTCGATTTCTCTGTCACGAAATGTGATCACCGTGAAAATAGGAACCTCGCCCCCGTTTGAGCAGCGGATGGTACACACAGGCTTAACTCCCGGAGCGGAAAGTTCCAGCGATGCCTATTCCGTTCAATACCACGGTCATACGCAAACCCATCTTGACGCTCTGTGCCACTTTTTTTATGAAGGTCAGATGTATAACGGCTTTCCACAGACCGACGTCACAGAGAAGGGAGCGGCAAAACTTTCTGTTATCAATGTGAAGGACGGGATTTTTACCAGAGGCGTTATCATGGATTTTCCGTGGCTTTTCGGTTCCAAATATCTAAAAGGCAGCCGCGCCATATTTCCGGAAGACTTGGATGCATGGGAGAAAAAAACGGGTGTGAAGATCAAAAGCGGAGACGCCGTTTTTATTCGTACCGGACGATGGGCAAGATGGGATGCGGAGGGCGAGTGGGATATGAAGGCAGAGGCGGCCGGCTTAAACGTCTCTTCGATGCGATGGTTCAAGAAACGAGATATCGCGGTCCTGGGGAGCGACATGGT
>Ga0102924_1002612_pt1 | contig 19507 bp, 22 predicted proteins | sample PaiPotPPM11metaG_FD_80116 | JGI IMG/M metagenome (GOLD analysis project Ga0102924, IMG submission 80116) | Iron sulfur acid spring bacterial and archeal communities from Banff, Canada, to study Microbial Dark Matter (Phase II) - Paint Pots PPM... ...
CTGCGGACCAGTAGCGCCCGTGGCGCCTTTCGGGCCTTCTCCGCCTTCGGGGCCCTGCGGACCGACAGCGCCCGCGGGACCCTGCAGCCCGGCCGCGCCCTGCTTGCCTTCGGGACCGGCAGCGCCCATTTCGCCTTGCGGACCCGGCGGACCGACCGCGCCCTGCAGCCCTTCCCGACCTTCAGGACCAGCGGCGCCAGTTTCTCCTTTTACACCTTGGGCCCCGCTCGGGCCCTTTTCACCTTGGGATCCCTGGAAGCCTGCCGGGCCGGTGGAACCCTGTGGACCAGCTGGACCGGCTGCGCCCCGGACACCCCTTGCGCCTGGAGGACCCCTGGCTCCCATCGGGCCATCGGCACCAGGCATGCCAATTGCGCCTCGAGCACCGCCTACAGGGCCGCTAGCGCCCCTGGGGCCCGGTGTGCCCTGCGGCCCGACAGGACCTGCTGGACCGGAAGATCTCTCCAGCCCGTGCGTTCTGACCGACCGGTGCGAACCGGGGTGATGCCTTGTCACACCATGCCGGCCCAAGCCCACCCGCGCAGTTGAGCCCGGAGGGGCGCTGATAGCCAGAAGCGTTGCCCGCTGACCGCGCTTGGCGGATACGGTTGGCTCGCGACCGGCGAGCAGCGCTACTACTGCGCCGGCAGAGCAGACAACGGCGAGCACGACGATAAGTGAGCGTTGGGAGCGTGCGCGCATTTGGGAACTTTGATCTATTTCAAATTCGAGTCCAGCGCGAGCGTTGCGGATCGCGGCTCGAGCTGGAAGTCAAATCGTTGGAACCAATACGATCGACTCAGCGCCCGATTCCTTTAGGCGTGGCACCTGACATTCGCTGCCATATCCAGTGAGCTTTTCGGTACCGAGCAACAGTTGGGAAAACACCACGCTCGAGCCCGTCAAACCGGGCGCAACCGCCTCGAAATCAAATGTGGGGACCTACGTAAGTAGAAACCCGCAAATGGGTTGCAAGAGCAGCACTGAATAGCGACGGCTCGCTCGTCGGCACCCCCACCGGGGTGGGCTCAGCGCCGGTCGTCGAGCCTAATAGCGCTCGCCGCCGACCGCCCTCAGCTTGGCGCGGTCGTGGGTTGCGCGGATGCGCCTGATCGTTCCCGAGCGCGAGCGCGTGACCAGGGATTCGGTGGTGGCGCCGCCGGCGCTCGGATAGCGCACGCCCTGCAGCACGTCGCCGTCAGTGACGCCGGTGGCGGAGAAGAATACGTCGTCGCCGGCGACCAGGTCGTCGCGGTCGAGCACCTGCTGCAGGTCGTAGCCGGCCTCCAGCGCTGCTGCGCGCTCCTGCTCATCGCGCGGCCACAGCCGTCCGAGCAGTTGCCCGCCGAGGCACTTGACGGCGGCCGCCGAGATGACGCCCTCGGGCGTGCCGCCGATCCCCCACAGCAGATCGACGGGCGCCCGCTCGGTTACCGCGAGCAGAGCCGCGGACACGTCGCCGTGGGCAATCAGGCGCACGCGAGCGCCGGCCGCGCGGATCGCCGCGATGCCCTGCTCGTGGCGCGGGCGGTCGAGCGTGACGACCATCACGTCGCTGACGGGGCGGCCCTTGCGCTCGGCCACCAGCTTGACGGTCTCTCCCAGCGGGCGGTCGAGATCGAGCAGGTCTGCGATCTCGGGTGCACCGGCCATCTTCTCCATGTACACGCACGGGCCCGGGTCGAACATCGTCCCGCGCGCCGACAGCGCGATCACGGCCAGAGCGCTGGGCATGCCGTGGGCGGCCAGCGTGGTGCCCTCGAGCGGGTCCACCGCGATGTCCACCTGCGGCGGGGAGCCGTCACCGATCGGCTCGCCGTTGTAGAGCATCGGCGCCTCGTCCTTCTCGCCCTCGCCGATCACCACCACGCCGTCCATCTGAATGGAGTGGAGCATGTGGCGCATGCCATCGACCGCGGCCTGGTCGGCGGCCTCCTTGTCGCCCCGGCCCACCAGCGGCGCGCATGCCAGCGCGGCCGCCTCGGTCACGCGAACGAGCTCCAAGGCGAGGTTACGGTCGGGCAGTTGACGGGATTGCTGTGCGCTCAAGACGCGAGAAACCTATACCAGGGCGCCTGCCATTACGATCGTGGCTTGACCGACCGAGAAAGGTGAGCTGGACATGACGCAGATCGGCTTCGTCGGGCTGGGCAAGATGGGCGGCAACATGGTTCACCGCATTCGCCGCGACTCAGAGCACGAGGTGGTGGCGTTCGACTTCGACGAGAAGGCCGTCAAGCTGGCCGTCAAGAACGGCGCCGCCGGCGCGAGCTCGCTCAAAGAGCTCGTCAAGAAGCTGCAGGCACCGCGGATCGTCTGGATCATGGTGCCCGCGGGCGACCCCACCCAGCAGACCGTCGACAAGCTGGCCAAGCTGCTCGACCGCGGCGATGTGATCGTCGACGGGGGCAACTCCAAGTGGACAGACGACAAGCGTCGCGCACAGCAACTCAAAGCCAGCGGGGTCGAATACATCGACGTGGGCACGTCAGGCGGTGTGTGGGGCCTGGAAGTCGGCTACTGCATGATGGTCGGCGGGCCGCCCAAAGCGGTCAAACGCCTGGCGCCGATACTCGATGTGCTCGCGCCCGAGACCAACGAGCAGAGCCGCGTGTCGATCGGCGAGCGCGGGTGGCTGCACTTCGGCCCGTCGGGCGCCGGCCACTACGTGAAGATGGTGCACAACGGCGTCGAGTACGGGCTGATGCAGGCCTATGCCGAGGGCTTTGACGTGTTCGACAAGTGCGAGTATCAGCTCGACAACGCCAAGATCGCGCACCTGTGGGGACAGGGCTCGGTCGTGCGCTCGTGGCTGTGCGAACTGGCCGCGCGCGCGTTCGAGGCCGACGGCAATGACCTGGAAGCGATCGAGGGCTACACAGAGGACTCGGGCGAGGGGCGCTGGACGATCGCCGACGCGACCGCCCACGACGTGCCCACGCCCGTGATCACCGCGTCGCTGTATGCGCGCCTTCGCTCGCGCGGCAACGGCGACTTCGCCGATCGCGTGCTGGCCGCTCTGCGTAACCAGTTCGGCGGGCACGCCGTCAAGGCCGCAAAGCCAGCCGCCAAGGGCCCCGGCGGGGGCGACTGACCGTGGCGGTGCTCGCGGGCCAGCCGACCGCCGACGTCGAGGTCGAGAATCCGCTCACGGCCGGGCTCGAGCGCCTACCGGTAGCGCCGACCACGCTGGTCATCTTCGGCGCGACCGGCGACCTGGCCAGGCGAAAACTGCTGCCCGCCCTGTACAACCTCGCCCATGAGGGCGCCCTGCCCGGGCGCTTTCACCTGGTGGGCGTGTCGCGCAAAGACATGGCACACGAGGACTTCCGCGTCGAGTGCGAGCAGGCGATCCGCCGCTTCTCGCGCCGACAGCCCGACGATGACGTGCTCAAGAGCCTGCTGGAAAACGTCAAGTACATCCCTGGGACCTTCGACGACGACGCCGTGTATGCCCAGCTCAAAGCTGCGCTCGATAGCTTCGAGCTCCAGGCGCACGAACCGATCAACCGCGCCTTCTATCTGTCGACCGCCCCCGGCTTCTTCCCTGTGATCATCGAGGCGCTCGGGCGCTCGCAGCTGGCCAGCCACGAAGGCGCCGAGGTGCGCGTGATCATTGAGAAGCCGTTCGGCACCACCCTGGCGCAGGCGCGCGAGCTCAACCGCCGCGTGCTCGCGATCTTCGACGAGCCCCAGGTCTTTCGCATCGATCACTACCTGGGCAAGGAGACGGTGCAGAACATGATGGCGTTCCGGTTCGCCAACGGCATGTTCGAGCCGCTGTGGAACCGCAACTACATCGACAGCGTCCAGATCACCGCCGCCGAGGAGCTCGGTATCGGCACCCGCGCCGATTACTACGAGTCCTCAGGCGCGCTGCGTGACCTGATCCAGAACCACATGCTCCAGCTGCTGTGCCACGTTGCCATGGAGCCGCCCGTCAGCTTTACCGCCGAAGAGGTCCGCAACGAGAAGGTCAAGGTCCTGCAGGCGATTCCCCAGCCGAGCGCCGAGACGATCCCGCAGATGGCCGTGCACGCGCAGTACGGCCACGGGCATGTCGGCGGAGAGGACGTGCCCGGCTACCTGCAAGAGGAGGGCGTGTCCGAGGACTCGGTCACCGAGACCTACGCCGCGCTGCGCCTGGAAGTGGACAACTGGCGCTGGGCGGGCGTTCCCTTCTATCTGCGCACCGGCAAGCGCCTGGCTCGCAAGATCACCGAGATCGCAGTCACGCTCAAGCCGGTTCCGCATCTGGCCTTCAGCCAGCAGGGCTCGCTGGGCGTACACCCCAACCAGCTGGTGCTCACGCTGCAGCCCAACGAGGGAGTGTCGCTGCGCCTCGGCGCCAAGATCCCGGGCACGCGCATGATCATCCGCCCGGTCAGGATGGAGTTCCTCTACGGCACGTCGTTCTTGTCGCAGTCGCCCGAGGCGTACGAGCGGCTGATCACCGACGCGATGCGCGGCGACGCCACGCTGTTCACCCGCAACGACGAGGTCGAGGCGCAGTGGCGCATCTGCGATCCGATCGTCTCGGCGTGGTCTGAGTCAAAGGCTCCCCTGCCTAAATACGAAGCCGGCTCGCAGGGACCCGCGGAGGCAAACGGGCTGCTGCGCGACGGCGACAGCTGGCGCGCGATCTGATGGCGCGCAGCGACGCGGTCTGGAACGAACAGGGCACCACTCCGGACGCGATTGAAGGCGCCCTGCGCGAGCTGCTCGTGCAGCGCCACGCAGAAGACGAGCGGCTGGTGCCCGCGCGCGTGCTCAACATGATCGCGTTCGTCGACCGCGAGTGGAGCGGCGAGATCGCAAATCGCCTGCGCGGGGTGGGGCGCTATCACGCCTCGCGCCTGCTCGTGCTCTCCTACGAGCCACATCGCGAGCGCCTGGACGCGCGTGTGAGCATCGTCTCAGACGACGAGCCGACCGGAGACGAAGTGGCGCTGCTGCACGAGACGGTCGTCGTGGAGATCGGCGACCGCCACCTCGACGACCTGGTCACGATCGCCGACCCGCTGGTCGTCAGCGACCTCCCCACGCTGCTGTGGTCGCCGCACGGCCACCACGACGTGGTCGAGCAGCTGCTGGCGCTCTCACAGGCCGTGCTGCTGGACTCGGTCGACGAGCCGCTGCCCGCCGACGCGCTGCAGCGCGCGTGCTCGCTCGCGCGACAGGCCTACGTGGTGGACCTCGCGTGGCTGCGCTCCACCCCCTGGCGCGAGCGCGTGGCCGCCGCGTTCGACCCCCCATACCTGCGCGGCGACCTGCGCAGCATCGCCGAGGTAATCGTGCGTCACCATCCGGACTCGACCGCCGCGGCGATGCTGTTCGTCGGTTGGCTGGCTTCGCGGCTGGACTGGAGCATCTCCGCGCTCGCCACTCAGGGCGACGCACTGCTGGGCAAGGCCAACGCCCCCCGCCAGCAGGTCTCGCTGCGCCTGCAGTCCGCCCCCGAGCTGCAGGTGCGCGGCCTGGAGGGGCTCACCCTGCAGACAGCGTCCGGGCGCTGCCTGCGACTGGACCGCGGACCGGGCGGCCTGCACGCACGCTCGCACGACCCGCGCGGACACGAGAGCGAGTGGACGATCCCGGGCGCTTCGCGCGGGGAGATCGGCGTGCTCGGTGAGGGCATCCGCCAGGCGCTGCTGCGCGACCCCACGTATGTGCCAGCCCTGACCGCGGCCCGGGCGATGGTGTCGTGAGCGACCTCCTGGCGCCGTCGTGATCGTCCGCTCCCCGACCTGCTCGGCGAGCCTGCCGTGACGCGCCTGACCAGTTGCCCCGACGCCGAGACGGTCGCGCAGCGCGCCGCTGCGCACATCGCGCGCCAGCTGGCAGAGGTTCGCGAGCTACGCGGCGTGGCGCACCTGGCGCTTAGCGGCGGGACCACGCCGGGACGCACCTACGAGCTGTTGGCGGCTGCGCCGCAGGACCTGGCCGGCACGGAGGTCTGGTTCGCCGACGAGCGCTGCGTGGGGCCACAAGACGAGCAGAGCAACTACCGCCTGGCAGACCAGGCGCTGCTGACGCCCGCCAAGGTCCCAGCCGAGCTGGTGCACCGCATGGAGGGAGAGCTCGGCCCCGAGGAGGGAGCGCGGCGCTACGCGCTAGAGCTGTGCGAGCGCGTGCCAAGCGAGCACGCCGAATCGTCTGGCCCGCCGGCGCTCGACGTGGTCGTGCTGGGTATCGGGCCCGACGGCCACGTCGCGTCGCTGTTTCCCGGTGCGAACACATTGGACGCGGGCGATGACGCCGTGTGCTTGGGCGTGCGCGACTCGCCCAAGCCGCCCCCCCAGCGCATCACGCTCAGCCTGGGCGTGCTGCGCGCCGCGCGCGGCTGCCTGCTACTGGCCACCGGCGCGGGCAAGGCCGACGCTGTCGCCGCGATGCTCGCCCAGCCCAGCCGCCACGTGCCCGCCAGCCTGCTGCGACGCGAGCGGCTGACCGTGATCGTCGACGACGCCGCCGCCCCAGGCGGCCCCGCGAGGTGAGCCAGCAGGAGCCCGATCGCGCCGCGAGAGATCGCGAGATCGTGCTCGTCCGCCACGCGGAGACCGAGTGGAGCAGGGATGGCAGGCACACCGGGCGCACCGACATCCCGCTCACCGACGGCGGACGGGCCCGGGCCACCGCACTGGCCGAGCGCCTGGGCTCGCGGCGCTTTGCGCTCGTGCTCGTCAGTCCGTTGACGCGCGCACGCGAAACCTGCGACCTGTGCGGGCTGGGCGCGCACGCACAGGAGCGCTCCGAGCTGATGGAGTGGGACTACGGCGACTACGATGGCCTCACCACCCCACAGATCCTGGCCACTCGGCCCGGTTGGGATTTGTGGCGCGACGGCTGTCCCGGCGGCGAAAGTGCCGCGCAGGTGGGCGCGCGGGCCGACCGGATGATCGCCGAACTGGCAGGCATCGGCGGCGACGTCGCCGTCTTCTCCCACGGCCATATGCTGCGCGTGTTCGGCGCCCGCTGGGTCGCGCTGGACCCCGCGCAGGGCGCGCGACTGGGCCTGTCCACGGCGGCGATCTGCGTGCTCGGCTACGAGCGCGACACGGCCGTGCTGGCTCGCTGGAACGACACGGGCGCAAGCAGCGTGTAACGGCCGCGCCCCCATCCGAGACAGACATGCAAGATCGATGAAGTTGCAGCATCGACACGGTGGAACCTTCTAAGGTGAGGCCCCACAGTCAGCCATGGCAGTCAGCGCGGAAAAGACCAACCCCGTCTCCCCCGACGCCGAGCAGACGCTCCAGGCCATGGTGTCGGCGCGCGAGCGGACGTTTGCGCTCGTGTCGGGGATCGACGACGAGGACCTGCAGCGCAGCCATTCGCCACTGATGAGCCCGCTCGTCTGGGACCTTGGGCACATCGCTGCCTACGAGGACCTGTGGCTGGCCCGGCGCCACGGTGGCCTTGAGCTGCTGCGCCCCGACCTGGCGGACGCATACGACGCCTTCGAGACACCGCGCGCGGTCCGCGCAGACATCGAGATGCTCGGCCCGGACGACGCGCGCACCTACCTGGATGATGTGCGCGAGCGCACATCATCGGTGCTAGCCACCCGTGGGGTTGGTGACGGCGCGATCTGCGAGATGGTCCTGCGCCATGAGCTCCAGCACACCGAGACGATGCGCCAGACGATGGCCATCGCTGGGCTGCTGCCGGAAGGCGAGCCTGCGCTGGCTGCCATGGACGGTGAGGAGGATTGGCTGGAGATGCCCGCGGGGCAGTTCGCCATGGGGGCCTCGGCCGAGGGCTTTGCCTATGACAACGAGCGTCCGCGACACGCCGTTGAGTTGCCCCCCTTCCGTATCGCCCGGCGACCGGTCAGCAACGCCAGCTGGATGCGCTTCAGCGAGGGTGGCGGCTATGAACGACGCGAGTGGTGGTCACAGGAGGGCTGGGCTTGGAAGGAGCAGTACGACATCACCCATCATCGCGCCATCGCCGCGGCCGGGGCGGGCGGGCTTCAATTCCCCGTCTGTCACGTCTCCTGGTTCGAGGCCGACGCCTTCGCCCGCAGCTGCGATGCGCGGCTGCCCACCGAGGCCGAGTGGGAGAAGGCGGCGACCTGGAGGCAGGGACGCGACGAGGGGCCCACGGCCGTCGGGCAGGTGTGGGAGTGGACAGCGTCGTCCTTCGGCGGCTATCCCGGCTTCGTCGCATACCCCTATCGCGAGTACTCCGAGGTGTTCTTCGGCGAGGACTACAAGGTGCTGCGGGGCGGCTCGTGGGCGACGCACCCGCGCGTGGCCACGCGCACGTTTCGCAACTGGGACCTGCCCGAGCGACGGCAGATCTTCGCGGGCGTGCGCCTGGCCAGGGACGCAGCATGATGGAGCCCTCTACGCCACCCGAGCCGCTGCTCGAGGACGCCATTCAGATCGACTCGCACCTGGACGGCACGCACGAACGCTCGCTCGCCGACGACGCGCTGGACGGGCTCACACGCCCGTTCAAGGAGCTTCCGCCCAAGCACTTCTACGACGCCCGCGGCGCGCAGCTGTTCGACCGCATCTGCGAGCTACCCGAGTACTACCCCACGCGCGCCGAGCGGGCGATCCTCGAAGACAGCGCGCAGGAGATCGCCCAACTGACCGGCGCGGTGGAACTGGTCGAGCTCGGATCGGGAACGGCCGCCAAGACGCGCGTGCTGCTCGACGCCCTGCATGCGGCTGGCACCCTGTATCGCTACGTGCCCGTCGACGTGACCGAGAGCATGGTGCGCGAATGCGCGCACATGCTCACCGACGAGTACCCCGGCCTGCGCGTACACGGCGTGATCGGCGACTTCGAGCGCCACCTCGACCGCGTGCCGCCTGCCGCCGGGCCTCGCATCGTCGCATTCCTGGGCGGCACGATCGGCAACTTCCCGCCGGGCAGCCGCAGGCGCGTGCTGCGCCAGATCGCCGGGCTGCTGCACCCGGGCGACCACCTGCTGATGGGCACCGACCTGGTCAAGGACCCGCAGGTGCTCGAGGCCGCCTACGACGACGCCCAAGGCGTCACCGCCGAGTTCAACCGCAACGTGCTGCGCGTGCTCAACCGCGAGCTGCAGGCCGACTTCGACCCAGACGACTTCGAGCACGTGGCCCTGTTTGACCGCGAGCACGAGTGGATCGAGATGCGCCTGCGCGCGCGCCGCGAGCACACCACGCTCGTGCGCGGGCTGGATCTGCCAGTGCACTTCGACGCGGGCGAGGAGATCCGCACGGAGATCAGCGCCAAGTTCACGCCCGAGCGCTTGGAAGGCGACCTGTCCGCCGCTGGCCTGGAGCTCGTGCGCTGGCTGACCGATCCGGACGGGCTGTTCGCGTTGACGCTGTCGCGGGTGCGACCTGTGAGCTAGACTCACCCGACCATGCGCAATACGCTGCAATACAGCGCTATGCTATTGACATGGACATTCCAAAGACAAAGCAGAGCGTCGCATTTCGCTTTAGGGCCGAGACGCTGGAGAGGCTGCGCCAGCGTGCGCAGGACACCCACATGCCCCAGACGACCCTCGCGGAGCGATACATCGAGGAGGGCATACGCCACGACGAACACCCGCTTATCTACTTCAGGGAGGGCGCCGCGGGACGACGTCCGGCCCTGTTTGGAACACGGCTGGATGTGGCGCAGGTGATCACGACGATACGCCAGAACGGCAACTCCGTCGAGGAGGTGGCCAAGTTGCTCGAGATCCCCGCGGCGCATGTAGATGCATGCGTGCGTTACTACGCCGATCATAAGGATGAGATCGATACCTGGATTGAGCGCGTGACCGCACTCGCGGAACGCGAACGCGCGCGCTGGCAGCGTCAGCAACAGGCGCTCGGGTGAGGCTGCTTCTCGACGAGATGATTCCGCCCCAGATAGCGCGAGGGTTGCGACAAGCGGGGCACGATGTACAGGCGATCAAGTGGGACAGAGACGACCTGCTGAGGCTCTCCGACCTGGAGCTGGTCCGGCAGATGGGTCTCGAGCAGCGGACGATCGTGACCAACGACATCGCCGACTTTCAGGCAATCCACGATCTGTTCCTCGCCGCCGGCGACGAGCATCACGGGATGATCTTCACATTCGACGAGACAATGCCACGCACCAAGGCCGCCATCCCGCTATGGGTGAGCACCCTCTCGGAGCTGCTCTGCGAGTACTCCGATGACGACGCGCTGCGCAACCGCATCCGCCATGTGATCTGAAGGCGAGCAATACGCGATGCGGCGATTCAATAGGCTCCGCCCTGTGAACATCGAGGGCTCAGCAGCGATCGTGTCCGGAGGCGCGTCGGGCCTCGGTGAGGCGACCGTCCGCGAGTTGCACGCGCGAGGCGCGCGCGTCACCATCGCCGACGTCAACGCCGAGAAGGGGGCTGCCCTGGCATCGGAGCTGGGGCTGGAGTTCGTCGCCTGCGACGTGCGCCAGGAGGAGCAGGTCCAGGCGGCTGTGGAGAAGGCCGCTGCATCCCACGGAGGACTGCGCATCGCGGTCGCCTGCGCCGGAACCGGCTGGGCACAGAAGGTGGCCGGCTCCAAGGGCCCCCATCCCCTGCTGCCCTTCGAGACCATCATCCAGATCAACCTGATCGGCACCTTCAACCTGCTGCGCTTCGCCGCCAGCGCGATGATCGCCAACGAGCCCCGTGACGACGGCGAACGCGGCGTGTGCGTCCACACCGCCTCGATCGCCGCCTTCGACGGCCAGGTCGGCCAGATCGCCTACTCGGCCTCCAAGGGCGGCGTCGTCGGCATGACCCTGCCCGCCGCCCGTGACCTGTCCCAATACGGCATCCGCGTCAACACGATCGCCCCCGGGCTGTTCGACACGCCGCTGCTCGCCGCCCTGCCCGAGGAGGCCCGTCAGAAGCTCGGCGCCGGCGTCCCCTTCCCACAGCGCCTCGGCCAGCCCGCCGAGTATGCCCAACTCGCCTGCCACATGGTCGAGAACCGCATGCTCAACGGCGAGACCGTCAGGCTCGACGGGGCGCTGCGGATGCCCCCGCGCTGAGCACCGCACGACCGTCTTCGAGAGATCCCGAGGCGGCGCAGACAATAGGCTGCATTCGGTGTTCGATGGAGTACAATATGACCATGGGCGTTCATCCCCGCGCCACACTCTTTGAGCCCGGCCATGAGGCGGAGTGGGCCGCTCTCAACGAGGAAAAGCGCCGTGCTTTGACCCCCCCGCCCGACACTCCCGTCGGCGAGCTACTGCGGCGCGGCCAGCATCTCTCGGCCCAGGCGGCGAAGCTGCTGCAAGCCGTCGAGCAAGCCGATGGCCGTCCTCGACCCTGAGCTCGACGTTGCCGTCGCGGCCATGGTCGCCGAGGATGCCCGCTTCGTCGTGATCGGCGGATTCGCAGTTATCGCCAACCGCTTCATTCGAGCGACCGAGGACATTGATTTCCTCGTTCCTGATGACACCGAGAACGACCGCCGTGTGTTTGGAGCACTCATCGAGCTCAATGGTGTACGCCTGCGCGACGAGGCACCGCTTCGCCTCGATCACCTGCTAGACCAGACGCACCTACGAGCAAAGACGAGCGCCGGCGTGATTGACATCATGCGCGGTGGACTGCCCCCACTCGACTATGAGACCGTCGCTAAACGCGCGATACACGCCGATTACGGCGGGGCGAGTTTTCTTGTCGCCAGCTTGCGCAGCATCGTCGGCTTCAAGCGCCTCGCCGACCGGCCCCAAGATCGAAATGACTTGATCGGCTTGACAAGGATCCATGGAGAGCTCCCCATAGAGCCGATCCCTGGACTCGATAGCTGAGACATCGATCTACAGCCGTTCCACCAGCATCGCCATGCCCTGGCCGCCCGCCACGCACATCGACTCGATGCCGTAGGTCTTGTCAAGCGTCTCCAGGTCGTTGAGCAGCGTCGTCATGATGCGCGCGCCCGTCATGCCGAAGGGGTGCCCCAACGCGATCGCGCCGCCGAACGGGTTGAGCTTCTCATCGGAGATGCCGAGTTCCTCTTTGCACGGCACGATCTGCGCCGCGAACGCCTCGTTGATCTCCACCACGTCGATGTCGTCCATCGTCATGCCCGTGTTGGCCAGCAGTTTCTGGATCGCCGGTATCGGCCCCAGGCCCATAATCTCCGGGCGGATCGCCGCCACCGTCGATGCCACGATCCGCGCACGCGGTTTGAGGCCGAGCTCGCTTGCCTTCTCGTCGCTCATGATCAACAGCGCAGCCGCGCCGTCGTTGAGCGGGCACGAGTTGCCGGCCGTCACCGAGCCGCCCTCCTTGAACACCGGCTTGAGCTTGGCCAGCACCTCCATCGTTGTGCCCGGCCGCGGACCGTCGTCCCTGGTCACGATCGCCTCGTCGAAGGACACCTCGTTGCCGTCCTTGTCGGTCTCTTTGTGCGCCGGCACAGTCACTGGCACGATTTCCCTGTCGAAGTGCCCCGACTGGACTGCCTCCACCGCGCGGTTCTGGGAGATCACCGCCCACTCGTCCTGTGCCTCGCGGCTTACGTTGCAGCGCTCCGTCACGTTCTCAGCTGTCATCCCCATTGGGATGTACACGTCGTACAGCGCGCCCTCCGAGCCGTCCACCTTGTGGTTTAGCTCTGGCGGCTGGCTGCGCCCCACCCGGCTCACCGACTCCACGCCCGCCGCGATATACGTGTCGCCCTCGCCAACCTTGATCGCATGGAAAGCCATCCGCGTGGTCTGCAGCGACGACGCGCAGAAGCGGTTGACCGTGCACGCCGGCACGTGGTAGTCGATGCCCGCCAGCAGCGACGCCACGCGACCCACGTTGTAGCCCGACTCGCCCTGGCCGTAGCCGCAGCCCATCATCACGTCGCCCACCGTCGAGAAGTCCACCTGCGGGTTGCGCTCCATCAGCGCCTTCAGCGGGATCGCCGCCAGGTCATCCGGGCGCACCGCCCTCAACGAGCCCTTCACCGCGCGTCCAATCGGAGTGCGGATCGCGTCCACGATCACTGCTTCCGGCATGTTGGCCTCTCCTTGGTTTGTTGGATACCTTACGAACTATAGATCGCCGCGCTCGCCAGGCCGGCCGCGAAGCGCCGCACAAAGGTGTCGCTCGCGCGGCGAGCTAGAGATCAAGGCGGCTGACGCCCAACTCGTCAAAGCCCACGTGGTGGGCCAGCTCGTGGCGCACCGTGCGCGTGACCTGGTCGCGCAGCAACTCCGGGTCGTGGCCGAAGTCGCGCCGCAGCGTGTCGCGGAAGACCACGATGCGGTCGTGAGTGTTGTCGCGGGTCGCCCCATCCCCCTGGTAGAGGCCATACGCGCCTGCGCGGCGCCCGCCGTCTGAGATCACAACCGCCACGTGCGCCAGCGCGTTGCGCAGCAGGTCGGGCAGATCGTCCAGCGCGTCGCGCACGAGCTCCTCGAAATCCTGGTCGTCCAGCGGGTCCAGTTCCATGAACTGGCGTTCTTCGGGATCCGCCGCCAGGCCTTCGCGCGCCAATTCCTCGGTGTGACGGACGATTTCCTCGAACTCGCTCTCGGACTCCGGGTCGCGCCAGCCGGCCATGCGCACCGCCAGGAACGCAACTCCGCCCATCAGCGCCGCCGCCACGATCACGCCCAGCGCAATGTCCTCCAACGCCCTGACCACGCCGATCGAGCTGAAGCCCTGCCCCACCACCAGCGCCACCAGGCCGACCGACATCGCGATCAGCGCAGCCACGCCCACGCGCCGGAGCTGCTGGGATGCACGTGACGAGGGCTCGCGCATGGCAGGCGGCGGTCCTATTTGAGAGTGCGGCCGATCACGAGACGCTGGATCTCGTTCGTGCCCTCATAGATCTGGGTGATCTTCGCGTCTCGCATCATGCGCTCCACCGGGTACTCCTTGACGTAACCGTAGCCGCCCAGCACCTGCACCGCCTCGACCGTCACCGCCATCGCGGTGTCTGAACAGAAGACCTTCGCCATCGACGAATACTTCCCGCGCTGTGGATCCTGGCGATCGGCCAGCGCGCACGCCTTGTACAACAGCTCGCGCGCCGCCGCCGTCCGTGTCTCCATGTCCGCCAGCTTGAACTGGATCGCCTGGAACTCGTTGATCGGCTTGCCGAACTGCCTGCGCTCGCGCGCGTACGCCACCGCATAGTCGGTCGCCCCCTGCGCGATGCCCACCGCCTGGGCCGCAGCACCCAGGCGCGTGCGCTCGAGCGTGCCAAGTGCCACCGACAGACCCTTGCCCACCTCGCCGATCACGTTCGCTGCCGGCACACGCACGTCCTCGAAGATCGGCTGTCCCGTCGGCGACGCCCGGATCCCCAGCTTGTGCTCGAGCTTGCCAACGCTGAAGCCCGGGCGATCAGCCTCCACCACGAACGCCGTCATGCGCCTGTTCTCGCGGTCAGACACCGCGAACACCACATAGAAGTCCGCGATCCCCAGGTTGCTGATCCAGTTCTTCGTGCCGTTGATCACCCACTCATCGCCGTCCCGCACCGCCGTCGTGCGCATGCCCGCCGGGTCTGAGCCCGCCTCCGGCTCAGACAGCGCGAATGCCGGCGACCACTCGCCCGAGGCGCACCTGGGCAGGAAGCGCTCCTTGAGCTCGTCGGTGCCGAACAGCTGGATCGGCAGCGTGCCCAGGTCCTGCACCATCAGCATCAGCGCACACGACGCATCCACCTTGGCGATCTCCTCCACCGCCATGTTCAGCATCAGCGTGCCCGTGCCCGTGCCCCCGTACTCGACCGGGAAGGGCAGGCCGAGCACATCCTGCTCGGCCAGCACCTTGCGGATGTCCCATGGGTATTCCGCGCGCTCATCGATCTCGCTCGAGCGCGGCGCGATCTTCTCCCTGGCGATCTGCCCGATCGTCGCGCACAGGTCCACGTGCTCGCGGGGGATCGTGTACAGGTCGTTCACCGCCTCCATGGCCGTGATGCTACCGGTGGTACGTTGTCGTCATGGCCCCGCGGGTCAAGAGAAAGCGAGTTGGCCTGCTCAGCCCCGCAAGGCTGTGGCTGCTGTCGATCTCGCTGCGCCAGCGCGGGCATCGCCGACTGGCCCTCCTGGTCAAGCGCGTCAACGCGCTGCTTTACCACAACTCTCTCTCGATCAACGCGTCCGTCGCGCCCGACATCAACTTCGAGCATCACTCCTTCGGCGTGATGGTGCACGACAACGTTGTGATCGGGCCGCGTGTGAGCATGTGGCATCACGTCACGCTGACCGTCCGCGGGCATGCGGGCGCACCCGCCAAACTGATCATCGAAGAAGACGTCAAGATCGGCGCGCACGCGATCATCGTTACGCCCATCGGCAAGGACCTGCGCATCGGCCGCGCCGCCCGTATCGGCGCCGGCGCCATCGTCACCCATGACGTACCCGCTGGGGCCACAGTCGTCAGCCCACCCGCGCGGGTGCTCACACACCGCGCAGACCAACGCCTGGAACGGCTCGACGGCGAGCAGGACGCTGAGCCTGCGACCAACGGCGACGGTACCGAGACGTTTGGCGGTGTCCACGAGGGGTAACAAGGCGACATGCCCCTTGGAACCTCCATCTTCCTCATCGCCATTGGTGCCATCCTGCGATACGCAGTCACCGCGACTGCATCGGGCATCTCACTGCCGACCGTCGGGCTGATCCTCATGCTCGTCGGAATCGCCGGTCTGCTGCTGTCGCTGCTGTACATGACCGCATGGGGTCCGCGCCGCCGCGCCGTGCGCGAGCGCGTGGTCGAACGCGACCCATACGACGAACCGCCGCTGCGCTGAGCCTCGCTCGTCCATCAGCCGGCCACCGCTACGCTCTGGGCAGATGAGCACACGCGACACCGCAGCGATCGAGCTCGAGCCCGCGCGCCTGGCCGAATGGATCGACGAGGACTCCGTCCTGCAGGTGGTCGACGTGCGCGAGCCGTATGAGCGAGAGGCCGGGCATATCGCCGGCTCGCGGCATATTCCCTTGTCAGACGTGCCAGCCGAGGCCGCCACGCTCGATCGCGAGCGACCGGTCGTCTTCTACTGCCGGTTGGGGTCGCGCTCGCTGATGGCCGCCCAAGCGCTGCGTGCGGCGGGCGTCGAGGCCTACACCCTGACCGGGGGGCTGGTGCGCTGGGCCGACGAGGGCCGCCCGCTGACACCCAAGGACGGCTTCGTGGCTGAGCACTAGCCGAGCGCGCTCACGCCTACGCCGCGAGCCGCCGCCTGCGACGGGGAGCCGCCGGGGGAATGTCCGTTTGCGCCCGACGTGCGCCATCGTTATACACACATCGTAAGCGAACACATCGAATACAGGAGGCGGGCAGAATGGAGGCAGCGGGCAGCGACTATCCGGGCGTCAGGAGCGGCGCGGGCTATGCCGTGGCGCACCTGGAGGATCTGGGCGACGGCCCCGGTTTTCGTAAGGTCCGCAAGGGCCTCGGCGTGACCGCGTTCGGCGTCAACGCGATCGTACTTCCGCCCGGCGTCGAAACCGGCTTTCACTACCACGACCTGCAGGAGGAGCTGTACTTCGTCCACCGCGGCGCGATCGAGATGGAGTTCGGAGACGGCTCTGTGCAGCGTCTGCACGAGGGCGGCATGGCGCGAGTCGACGCAGCCACCGTGCGCAAGATTCGCAACGTCGGCGACGTGGATGCCGTCTACCTTTGCGCCGGCGGCAAGGACGGCTACATCGGCCGCGACGGTCAGGCGCCCCCGGGCGAGGAGCAGCGCGTCAAAGCGGTGCACGACCTCAGTTCAAAAGCTCCTTGACATAGCGATGGTGCAGACGCCCCAGCGGCGTGGTTTCCGGATGGAAGTCGATCGCGTTCCACAGCAGCCCCGACGCAGGTGCCCAGGCGACGATCAGGTACACGCTCAGCAGGAGCGCGACCGAGCGCAGCCTGCGCGAGCTTGACAGGGCAGCCAGCGGCAACGCCCACAGCACATACCAGGGCAGCACCCAGCTAAGCGTCACCAGCAGCGCCACGCTCGCCCAGCCAGCCGCCGTGAACATCCTGTCGGAGGCCGGCCAGCGGCGGCTGAACGCCTGCCAGCAGCACAACAGCACGCACACCACGAGGACCGCGTCCATGACCTTGTGCAGAGTTTCGCTCTCTCCGCCGGAGCCCAGCGCGAGGCCGATCAGGTTGGGCACGCTCTCGCTGGTCACCAGCTTGCTCTGGGTGCTGAGGTCCGGTATGTGCAGCCCGAACGCGAGCACGCTGGCCGCTCCCACCAGGGCCCCGCCGACGATCAGGCCCAGCACCACCCGCATCACCATGCGCCCGTCCCGTAGCAGGCTCGCCAGCACAATCGGGACCAGTATCGCCGCCGAGGCCTTGACGCCCACCGCGATCGCCAGCGCGATGCCCACACCAAGCAACGGCGCCCACAGACGCGCGTCTGGCTCCCGCTCGGCGCGCGCCCTTGCGAGCAGCAGCAGGTAGAAGCCGAGCATGATGAAGAAAACCATCAGGAAGTCGTTGTGGTCGCCTCCCAGGCCCCACACCAGCACGACCGGGTTCAGGCCCACGAGCACGACCGCCGCCAACGGGTCGCGGCCCAGCAGCCGCGCGCACTTCCACACCAGCGCGATTGTCGCCAGGCTGGTCAGCGCCAGCACCGCCTTCAGCGCCCAGAAGGACGCCGCCACGCCGAGCGGCACCACCGCGAAGGTCAACAGCGTGAACAGGGGCCCGTAGGGGCTCAGCAGCTCGTGCCAGTTGCTCAGCGCATAGCTCGGATCGCTGTGCGGCTCGAAGATCGGGATGGTGGTGTACGGGTTCAGGTGGTGCACTACCTCCATGCGCCCGTAGTTGACGTAGTTGAAGATGTCCGTGAGCGCCAGCGGCGGCGACAGGAAGAAGATCACGTGGACCGCCACGATCGCCCCAACCACCCAGGGCGCGGGCAGCCGCCGCGCGTGTGCCAGCACGACCAGGTAGCCGACAAACATCGCCACGACCGCTCCCGTGAATATGTACTTCAGGGCGGTCGTGCCACGCGGCAGCCCAGGCGCCAGCCCGCCCAGCGGACCGGCCATCCAGTGTGGAAAGTAGCCGATGTGTGTCGTCGCCGACAGGATGCTCGGCCGGTCTGCCGCCAGCACCACCAGGAACGCGCTCAGCGCAACGATCACCGCCAGGCCCAGCGCGCCCGCCCGCACGCCCGAGCCCGTCAGCGCGAGCTCTCCCTCCCCCCTGTCAGCGCGCCGCCGGCCCGCGCGCGTCGGGCCGCCGCTCACCGCGCTGTCGCGAAGGGGAAATGTCGTGGCTTCTCCTGACATGCCGGGATCGCCACGATAATCCCTCAGGACATACAGAGGGCTCGCCGAAGCGAGCCCTCGAAAGTGGATCTCCGCCGGATGCTCAGATCGCCGTCACGTTGACGGCCTTGGGGCCCTTGTCGCCCTGCTCCGGGTCGTAAGAGACCTTTGCCCCCTCCTGCAGCGAGCGATAACCCTCGCCGTTGATCCCGGTGTGATGAACGAACAGGTCCTTGTCACCGTCGTCAGGGGTTATGAAACCAAAACCCTTGTCGTCACTGAACCACTTTACTGTGCCAGTTGGCATGTGGGAATTCCTCCACGGTTTGTGCGTGCTGCTGCGCGGAGGATGCTGCTCAGAGCTTCGACCTGCGAGCGCCTGCACTGCTTTCGCCGGTTTATTCTCCGGCCAGACCACACGACCGTAGCAGACCGTCGTGACTGCGTGTTGTCGAGATGTTTACGCCGCCAAGCCGTCGATCGGGCGCCTGTGCGCCATCCACGACAGCTAGGGTGCCAGGCGATGGGCACGGCAGCGCAGCCCGACCCCCAGCCGACCGCGCACGCGTCGCCCGCGCTGGCGCGGTTGCTGCCCCCCGGCCCTGCGGCCGGGGCCGAGCAGGTCGTCGAGGATTGGGGGCTGTGGCGGCGCGACGATTCGCATTCTGGGCGCCCCCGCGTGATGCTCAACATGGTCAGCACGGTCGACGGGCGCGCCAGCCTGGACGGGCGCTCGGCGCCGCTCAGCTCCAGCGCCGATCGGGCGCTCTTCCACGCCCTGCGCATGCCTGTCGACGCCGTCCTTGTGGGCGCGGGCACGGTCCGCACAGAGCGCTATGGGCCAATCGTGCGCGACGACGCCAGCCGCCAGGCGCGCCTGGCGCGGGGCCTGCCCGCCCAACCGCTCGCCTGCATTGTCTCCGGACGCGTGGCGCTGGGAGCCGACATTCCCCTACTGGCCGACCCTGACGCGCGGGTCGCGATCGTCACCGGCTCCAGCGATAGCCTGCCTAACGGCGGCCGTGCGCAGCTCGAGTACGTGCGCGCCCGACGCGACGACGGACTGCTGGACCTGCCCGCAGCGCTCGCACAGTTGCGCGAGCGCTTTGACGTGCGCACCCTGCTGTGCGAGGGAGGTCCCCACCTGGCCGGCGAACTGTTCGCGGCCGGCCTCGTCGACGAGCTGTTTCTGTCTATCTCGCCCACGCTCGCCGGGGACCCGCGGGGCGACGCGCAGGCGCTGCGCATCCTCGCCGGGACCCAGCTGCACCCGCCGATCGACCTGCAGTTGCTGGGAGCGCTGCAC